>ODAI011618674.1_pt1 | contig 19052 bp, 6 predicted proteins | sample 1539321 | NCBI WGS metagenome assembly ODAI01 (sample SAMN02144231, study PRJEB22623) | gut metagenome | biome: sheep rumen | host: Ovis aries | place: New Zealand
CTTGGTGGAATAAACCGTATCTATATCTGTGATTTGCGTTGCGTTCTCTTTCTTCCATGTAGCACCGTTATCGGTACTGATGGCAACAAAGAAGCGTCCGGCATCGAATTCCACTTTCTGGCCCTTGTTACCGCAGCGGCGTACATCGAAGCTCAAGGTTGCATTACCCTCGATTGCGTATTGCGGAGAGATGAACCACTTGTAGCGGTAAGTGGGGGTGTAAACACCGTGATACGACTGGAGCTGTGCATAGTCGCCGAGCATCGAGAGCCAGTTCTGCACCCATGTCTGACCGGCATAGATATTGCTCGGTGCCTGGAACGGTTTTTCAGTGCCTTTGAACACCTGCTCAATCTTATTTGTGGAAACGAGGTTATCCCAGCAGGTGAGTGTAGCACGAGCAAGATTACTGCTTCCCGGCGGGTTGGGCAGTGCGCTGAAGTCTTCGTTCATCGGCAGCGGGTTCACGCCACATATAGTTTGGAAGGTTGTCGGCAGTGACCACTCGCTCTTGGTATTCTCATCACAGAGGGCGCGGACAGCCACCTTATAGGTGGTACCTTGCTCCAGACCGGTGATTTTATAGGGGTTGGTAGTTACATTCTCAATAATCGAGTCATTGAGCATAATCTCCCACGCCTCTTCAAGGCCGGCGAGCCAGTTGACGGTAGCAGAATTCTCCGTCGGATAGGAAATCTCCACCTGCTGCGGTTTGACGCAGTCGGGCAGTTCGGTCAGTTTAACGTACTTGATACCAATACTATTGGAGGTAGCATTCTTGATAGCCAGCACCTTGCCGCTTCCCTGATAGAGGTTCATCATCTTGGAGAAGGTCTCGAGAGTGGACGGCGTATAGGTACCGGTAGAGCCGGGTTTATTCACCGTCTGGATATAAGCAATCTCCTGGAAGGTAGAAACATCCCATGTGTTATCCATCACACCAAGTTGTACAGCGCCCAGAGCAGTTGTGATATTGAACAGACCTATCTCAATCTCTACGTTCTTGAGGTCAACTGCCAACTCCGGCAGGATAGCCATACCTCCATTGGAGAGCTGGAGACGGTTCCACTTCTCATAATCAGAGGAACTTGTACCCACTTGGGTTGTGCCTACAGAAGCGGACTTGAGAATCCAGCACTCCGGAGTCTCTGAGAAGGACTCGGTGTAAGGCAGGGTTTCCAGTGCGCAAGGCGTTTCGAAGTCATACTCTACCCAGTCGGTCTCGCCGTCCTCACAGATAGTGCGTACATAGAGGCTGTAGGTGGTATTCGGGAGCAGGTCTGTAATCGTTACCTGCGGACCGTCCGTCAGCGTACCGGCAGCCACTTTGTCTTCTGCATCAATGAGGTTCGGCAAACCGAGGTTGGCATACTGCGATACCACATACTCGAAGTTCTTGCACTTGCCACCGAACCAGCTAATGGTCATCTCGGTTGCTTTTGCCTCTACCGGCTCGAAGTTCTTCGGCGTAGTGCAGAGGTATTCCTCGACAATGACGCTATCCACAGCAGCCTGCTGAACCAGTTTATCACCAACAGAAGCGTTGTACCAATAAAGTGCCAAAGTATAGATACCCGGTTCCTCAACATCCTGCGATTGTTTGAACCAAGTCCAGTCAGCAATTGCATTCTGCTTACCCATCGCCCGATAGCAACCATTGGCATCCGTAGCGGTGGTATCTTTACCGCTACGTGTTGCACCGGAGAGTAGCGTTGCTTTTTCCCCTTTGAAGGTAGCACCGGCTGGAATGAGTTGAGCATATAGTGCGTGCGAATCATAGGTGTCCGGTGTCTTCAATCTGAAGCTGAACTTATATGTTCCGGCGCTCTCTATATTGATATTGCGCGTAGCCCATACAGAGGATGTAGCCACACTTCCATCCGGAATTAGAGCACCTGTTCCATAACCTTGATAACTTGCACTATCATTGGTAATGAATAACGCGTTGTTGCCTGTACCTGCACAACTATCCGCTTTACCTACAATCCAGAAATTGTTATAACGCTTTCCATTTGCCTGCATATTATACAGATTCCATAGTGCATTATCAGCATCATCCTCAAATCCTGTGATGAGCGGCAGCGGAGCCGGTGTCTGGATGGTAGTAGCCGTGAGCGGACCTACCCACTCGTCGCCCTCCACGTTACCGCGGACATAAATGTCGTAGGAAGTGTTGGCAGCCAGACCGGTGATAGTGTATTCCTTCGTAGTGACAGGCAGGATAGTAGCATCTGCAATGTCACCACCGGCAGCAACGTAAGCCACTTGCCATTCGGTAACAGACGGGGTATATTCCACGAACGAGAACTTCGCCGTGGTCTCGGTTACCATACTCAGTTTGAGGTCTTGAACCGGCAGGACGACACTCTTATCCGTTGTAAAGACAATATCGTCGATATAGATGCTCTTGCCTTGTGCAGTAGGTGTGAAACGCAGACGTTTATATGGCTGTACGGAAGTATAGTACTTCGCCAAATCCAGATAAGCCACTGTCCAATCAGCAGGTATATCGTTGATCTGTGTCAATGTGATCGCTTCTGCCTGCGATGTCTCATCTGCAACAGCCTCTATCTTGAGCGAACCACCGGAAGAACCGGAGCGCATGTTAAAGTAAACGAGCAGGTCTTTGAGGTTCTCTACATCCAAAGCCGGCGTTACAATCTGCGACTGGTAGTAAGAGTTTCCACTCGAGCTGCCTACAGAAGCATAGTTGACAGTCAAGCTCTTAGCACCTGAGAATTTGTAGGTTGTACCTACGCGCGATTTGGCGTTTGTACCATTATCCAGCGGCTCCCAGCAATCAGGAACGGTATTGCTATCATAAGCCTCAAAGTCATCAGCATATGGAAGTGCGGTTACGAGCGGGCACTCGGTCTTGAACTGATAAACCGTGCTCCATTTGCTCTTGTCTGTCTCCGAGCAGAGCGCCTGCACGTACGCATAGTAGGTAGTGTTACCGGTCAGTCCGCGGATAACCGTCTCTTTATCGGTAACAGTCGTTTCTGCCACCGGTGCATCGGTCTTCGGGTCTGCATCTTTGTCCGCAAAAACGCGTACGAGGTAAGATGCACCTTCGTTGTTAGAGTTCCAAGTCAGCGCTACGGTGTCAGTACCAATCTCTTTCGCTGTTACATCCGTCGGCTTGAAGCAGGTCTCGATAAAGTCGATGGTGACATTGTCGATATAGACATAACCGGCACCCGCATTCGCATTTGTTGAGGTAGCATATTTTAACGGTTTGAGCGCTATATAGGTACCGAAGTTACCTTTATCATCGCCTTTATATCCCTCAAAGGTGTACATCTTGTCAGAGAACGGATAGTTCGCTGCACCTTGTACAGAATCATACGCTATAGAAACAAAGGTACTCGGATCATTCGGGTCGGTCATCACACCTACTTCGTAATAGTAGTAGTTCGTTGCCGTTGTATAACCCGGAGCTACTTGCATATTGAGTTGCAGCCGTTTCACAGAATCTACATTCAATGCGGGGAATGCAAAGTAGTTGTTGTGATCCTTTGTTGCCTGCCTGAGATAAAGCGCCAAATTGCCTGTTCCGCGGGTAGTAATATATGAGTGATCCGCATCCTGTCCGCTTAACGTAGAGCAATCAGGAATATTGCCGGCTCCCGTAGTGGTGTAATACTCCGGATCGAAACTCTCTTCGTACGGGAAGTTCTGAAGTTTACAAAGCGTCTTGAATATCTTCACATTGCTCCATTCACCTACGCAGGACTTTTCAGGACGAACGGTCTGCACATATACATAGATTTTGGAATTATCCGGCATACCGGAAATCAGTTTGCTCGGAGTTGTTTCTACTGCTCCATCAAAGATATCTGCCGTAGCAGCATCCGGATCCGCTAATTCCACGGTGCTCACTTTCAAGTTCCAAGCACTTGCTTCCGATGCATCCCATGATATTTTAGCAGATGCAGAGTCCACATCAGCTACCTCAATATCCAATACCTTTTGACATTGTGGGATTTGCTGAACATAGATATCATCCAAATACATGTAGAATGTTGCTCTCGAAGAACCGGAAGCATACGTACTACCTATTTCTGAACGCCAATCCTCCGTATTATTGATACGGAAAGCTATGCGACCGCTATGGATGTTCTCCGGGAAAAGTACGTTGAATTCTTCCCAATCTTTCGCTTTTGAGAGTTTGAAATTCTCCACATGGGTGAAAGAACCATCCGATTCATTGTATATACATACCTCGACAGCACCACCACTACTACCTCCTGCTGTGAATGCGGTGGAATAACAACCGTAGAAACGCATTGTCATGGTAGCCAAGTCTCCGTCAAGTTCCGGCAATACCAAATATGCCAATTTGTCTTTACCGGCATACATGTAGAATATATTGGTAGTCGGGTCGTTACCATAGGTATGATCCACATAGTAATATGTAGTACCGGGACCGGTAGCTGAAGAGGTACTGGTAGTAGCCTGACCGTTCTTTACGTAGTTATAGTAATACGGCGTAGTTCCTGTATAGGTTGACCCCGGCTGACCGCCATACTTATCACCTACCAAGTAACACCAGGAAAGTGTGTTGAGCGATGTAGAACCATGCTCGAAACTATTGAAGTCTTCCGTGTACGGCAGCGGTGCTTTCTCGCAATCGGTCCAGAACATCGTGCTTACCCATGCTCCATTACCATTGGATTGCGAGGATTGTACATACGCATAATACTGTGTCGAATGGGTCAGACCGGTAATCGTAGCAGTAGGCGTATTATTTACCGTAGTAGAGAATACCGGTGTGCCGGCATCCGGATCGTCTTGCTTTTCAGTGAATACACGTACATTCCACTTGGTAGCCTCTGCTTGCTCTTTCCAAGTAAGGGTTGCTCCGGTTGTGGTGAGCGAAGCATATTGCAGATTCGCAACAGCAGCTGCCGGTACAGGATCGGATTTGGCACCTACATACAGGTTATCAATCATCATGTAGTTGTTCTTCGCCGTATCCTGATAGAAGACAATATATTTGCCGCTACCCGTATATTTGGACATATCTACTACAAAGTATTCAGCAGCCTTTGGCTCTTTACAACGTACTGCAGCAACTTGGGTAACTTTGGTAAACTTGTTCGTCTTATTGATATCAGCAGGGCTGCTAACCACACCTATCTTCAATACACCATAATACTTATCTTTCACATATGCATAGTTGGTGGTACTGGATGTCGGTTCTGCATTATTCCAATACGCATAGAATCCTATTTTCATGTCCTTCACATTGCCATTCAGCAACTCCGGCATGATTGCATACGGGAATTGACCGGAAGCGGAAGTACTATTATTGAAGTACACACTATTCTTCACCACATCAGCCGGTGCATTTGTCCAAACCGTTGTGTTGACATGCGGCCAATAGGAACTGCTTGCACCCGGGGCGTCCGTATAGGTAAAACCTAAGGCCCAGTTCTTCGGGCCACGCGTAGCATTGGCACCCGTATTCTCACTCGTAAAGTCATTATAGTACGGCACTTGGAGACCTACGAGGGTAGTGACGGTTGTGCTAACCCAAGCATCGCCACAAGAGGGGGATACATAGATATAATAGGTCTGACCCATTGCAAGGCCGGAGATATTATAGGTCTTGGTATTGACGGTCTGCGCCGCTACGATGTCGCCATTAGCTGCGGACGGGTCAATCTGTGTGGAGCTTACTTTGATGGTCCACGAAGCGGAAGACGAAGCGTCTGTCCATGTAGCCGTAGCTTTGTCGATAGCGGTAGCTTCCGCGGTGAGCGTATTGATGGCATTGCAGTCCGGAGCCTCGTCAATCTCGATGTCGTCAATATAGACAGAGGGGGTAGAAGTGCCGGGTTTGAGATAGAAGGCGATATAGCGTCCTGTGCCGGTATAGCCGGTCAGCAGCACTTTGTATTGTTTCCACACGCTACCACCTGTAATAGCTGCTTCACCAACCTCGGTGATGTTCGCACCTAACTGCTGTCCTTGTGCTAAATCGTTGGTCTGGGTGTTCGCTACACCAATCTTCACGGTTTGCGCAGAGCTTGCATACGCCCAGAAAGTCACCATCATCGTGTTCACCGGTTTCGGCATAGCCGGAGCGATAGCGATAGAGGTATTATCTTTCATAGAAGAAGCTGTACCTGTTGATGTTCCACGCAGCAAGAGAGATGCCTTTACATACGCAGTTGCCTCATGGTTCTGTACAGTCGTTACATACGGACGATAAGAAGTAGAAGTAGAGACGTACTGTCTATCGTAGTATTGAGAAGTAGTTTCTCCATTTACACGGTCGTCAAACACCCATCCCTCCGGAATAGCAGCGGTGGTATTGGTGTAGAGGGTCGGATCCATGCGGTCGAAATGCTCCGAATAGGGATACGTGATCTCCCGCTGTGTTTTGAACTCGATGGCTTCGGTCCATTCGCTGGAACCGCAAGCCGCCTGTACATACGCATAGTACGTAGTGTTCGGTTTCAGACCATTCAGGGTATAAGGATTGGTAGAGACAGAACCTGCGAATTCACCTTTGTTTTCATTCGGCTCGATATCTTCCGGGTCAGCCAGCGGTTTGGTAGAAACCACCAAGTTCCACTCGTTCTCGCTTCCGGTCTTGGTCCAAGAGACAGTAGCCGAGCCGGTAGAGACATTGGAAACCTGCACAAACATCGGTTTCGGGCATTCCGAAGCCGTCTCTACACGGATATTGTCGATAAAGAGATTGGTTTTCTTAGACGGGTGACCGATTTTGAGCACAATATACTTGCCTGCACCGGTATAGCCCTTGAGGCTCACCACGATATTCTCCCAGGTACGAGCTTTGGGAAGATCGAGTGTAGTGATTTCCGAGTAAGAGTTAGCGATATCATTCACATCCGTACAAACACCCACAGCCACTCGGCGTGAGTAGGTATTACCACTCTCGGCAGAAGCCGCCATGAAAGAGATCTGGTATTTCTTCACATCACCTTCCAACTCCGGCAGAACCAAGTAGTTATAGAATCCGGTTGTACCTTCAATATTGACTTTGAAGGAGTACATACTGTTGTACGGATATTCACCGGAAACCTCTGCTGTGGTAGCCGAACCTTGTTTGAAGACAGAGAAACAGCCGGAGAGACCGTTTTCGAAATCCTCATAGAGCGGCGCCTGCATAGCCACACAGGGGGTAGTGAAGTTCAGTTCCGCCCATGGTGACACATCGCCATAGCCGCAATCGTACTGGACATAGGCGTAGTACTTGGTGTTCGGCTCCAGATCAGAGAGTTCACACCACTCATTCTCCAGACCTGTTTCACCCATAAAGTTCTTCACATCTCCCATTTCCATATCGGGATCAGAGAGGGGAGAAGTACTGAGTTTGAGATTGTTTTTCTCAAAATAATCACTTTCGCTGGCATCCCATGTCAATTTAACACCATAGGCTTGCAAGTTCTCTGCCTTAAAGTTAGCAGGAGCTGTTGTAGCCTCTTTTTTGTTAGCCACACGAAGTTGATAGACATAGGTACTACCACCTGCCTTGTAGGCAGCGGCGATAGCCAATTGGATCGATGTCAGGTTTTTAGGCAGAGCCTGCACAAAAGAGGTTTCTCCGCTTGTAGCCTGGTCGAAGACATCCAAGGTGTCCCACGCACCTTCTAAACCGGCACGATAGAGCAGCGTGAGGCTGTTCACATTGCTTCCCGCAGCGCCGAGGCTGTAGGAAAAAGTCACAGTGGGTTCGTTTTTCAACTCACTGAGACTCACTACCGGAGCATACAACGTGTCCTTTGCATCCTCAAAGGGCGCATAGAACTTGGCGTTGAACTCGGAGAAATCCCAGTAATTGCCAGCTTTAGCCCACCCTTGCGGTAGAGTGCCGTTCGCGAAATTTTCGTCGAGCACAGACTGCTGTGCTACTGCTGTGGTCAGACCCGCCATCAGAAGCACGGTCATGAACAGCCAACGAGTAAAAAATCGTTTCATAAGCTTTTTGGTTTTAGTTAATAAATAAAGTTCACTAATACACCCTGGGCATTATAAGTCCGCCCATCGATTATGATGTATATATTGTTGTTTTGTATCACTTTCTGTCTTGTCGGAGCCTGCGGGGTCGAAGTTTGAGGGATTTTATAGGCGCAGGTTGCGAGGGGTCTTTCTTCTCCCTGTTGCATCAGTTCGACCGTATATTCGTCGTTAGGTTTCAGTTTGTTCTCCTCATAGAGGAAGGGTTCCGTTGCGCCTTCAATCAAAATGCCATTCTTGTACCATTGGTATGAAGCGAAAGTCAGTCCGCCGTTGTAGTCCGCATTGAGGATGCCCAATACATCATCCCAGCGCTGCTGAATGAGGGTAGCGGAATAGCGGAGCGCCATTTCTGAGGTCAGTTCAACCGACCCGTTATCCTTACTGTCATAGCGCAAGGTGAAGGGGTAATAGCCCGGTTGGAGGTTTTTAGGAAGCGGCACGGTGATGGTGTAGTCGGGTCCGCCGGTTAGTTTTCCGGTCTGAGGCGTCAGTCCCTGCTCTTGAGCCGATTCGGCAAAAGTGAGTGTATAGGAATCCGGTTTCCCTTTACGCGCGTGCGCTTCTATAAGGAAAGAGGGATCTTCGGGGCAAGGGCTCTCTACGGAGAGAAGTTCCATCTCCAGACGTTCGTTCACTATCAGATGCAGGGTTACGATACTGTCGCATCCCGTTACGGAGCGCATAGTAACGGTATAGTCGCCCGTTTGGGTGAAATGCTCCGTTCCCACGGTAAAGGTATCGCCCTCTTGGATGATTTCGTCCAGCGTCTCCCTAATAGCATCCACAAAGCGCAGATCGAGGATATAGAAGCTGTCGCATCCCGCTACGTTCACGTCCTTTTCAATGAGGGTGGTGTCGGTAGAGAAATACTTACCCTGATGGCGATAGATATCTCCTTCGCACAATTGTTTGGTGGCAAAGACCGAATCGACACCGGCGCGAGGCGCATGGATATGGAATTCCTTCACGCTGTCACACAAGCCGACAACCGCCCGGAGGGAGAAATTATAATCCGCCTCTTCGTCCGGCAGACGGAAAGAGGGGCTCCACCGTTTCTCAGGCGAATCCAGTTCTTCGGGTACCAAGCCGTCGAAATCCCAAATAACGAACTCCGGCGGGACATCGGTATCGATTGCTTCCTGAGTAATCCAGTTACGAGTCTGGATATGGCTCGTGTTGGTAAAGGTGATATAATTGCCGCAATCCCGCTGCTCCAGTTTATAGGTAGCTTCGGGTATCGGGAACCGCGGAATAGCGTTCGCATAGAGATAGAATCCGCAGGAAGGATTGGACTTATAGGTCAGTTCCACTACGTAGTCGCGCGTATCGCGGTAATCGACCTGATAGGATTGGTTTTTAGAGAGGGTAGTAGCCGGATCGGACATTAAGAACCATCGGTAGTTAAACCCGTCCGGTGCGATGAACTCATTGGTCGGATTCCAACCGCACTCGATACCTCTCAGTTTGCCGGACGTACAGGTCAGTGTGAAATAGGCATATCCGTAGTGGATGGTAGCCGTACAGCCATAGACGGTAATTTTCACTTTGACATGGCGTTTGTCATAGAGCGCGAGGTTGAGTCCGAGGGTGGTCCAATCGCGCCAGCATACATCGCGTGATCCGTCCGTTATCTCCGGATCGGGCACGCGATACCAGCCTTCTCCGGCTGTCTGTGAAGCCAGATCGACAGTAGTACACGTACTGAGGGGTATGTTGGTTTCGGCATCCACGATGTCGATTGTGAGACGCGGACGGTCTTTGTCTCCGTGACCGGACGCCTCCAACACCATTGCATATTGCAACATGAGGACGCTTGCTTCAGCGGCATCCACCACAAAATCATACTCCACTCTCGCTACGCGCGCCGTCTTCTCCCAACTGCCGACGCGGACGGATGCCAGTGCTCCTTCGGGAACCGTTTTGAGCGGGGCGACGGGGTCTCCGTTCGAATCAACGGCGTTTTTGGTACGCGCGTCGTACTCATCGGGGTGATAGTGAATCGTGTGACGGCTACCCATAGAGGTGAAGCCGTAATCAATCCTGCCGGGTTGCAGAAGCGAGTCGTTTTTGGTATAGTCCGATGCCGTCTCCGGAGAGTAGAAACAACGGTCATCGGTCAGGTCGAGGTAATCGAAACACTTGGTTTCATACACAAACGCCGTAGCGAAATTATACCACACCGAGGTATCTCCCTCGCAGACCGTACGGATCTGGATGTCATAGACGCCTTCGGGCAGCGTGGTGGTATAGTTCTTTTGTTTGATTCCAGTGACCGTAACCGCCTCGCTGTCTCCCATCCGGTGCATCATCAGATCGAAGGACTCCGCCGGCGAACTCCATTGCATGGAGAGGGTCTGGCTTGTGTTCTTGGTCTTTATATCCGTGGGTGCGCCGCAGTTATTCCGTGATAACTGGATATTATCCACACAAGGTCCGGGGGGTACTATCTGCGAAGCGCTGCTATAGACGAACATGAAGACGAGCCTGTATTTGGAGCCGTCCGTTACGAGCGTATCCACGGCGTGTGTCCAGACCGATCCTCCTGTGAGGAGTCCGTCCCGCCCGTAGGTGAACATATGGTTATACATCCACTTTTTCGCCTTGTAGTCATCGTTGAGCGCGCACGCCATGTTTTCGAACTGGGATTCGGGCACCCACGCTGCAATAAGCGCCGACCGCGCGGAGTCACCGCCGCACATCCAGTCGAAGGCGATGTCGTAGCGTCCTGCTTCAAGTTGCAGCTCGCGCCAAGCAATCATGATACGGGATTGCGTTTTCTTATAACCGGCATGCTCGCCGTCCGCAGATATATAGAGCGATTTCTCGCCCAGCGACTTGACGTCACCGCCGATCATCCAGAGATTGACCCACTCGTAGTTCTCGTTCTTGGGCTTGTTGATTGTCCAAAGGGCATTCTCCGCCTCGTTCTCAAAGTCGCAATAATAATTATGCGGCAGTTGAGCAGCAGCTGTAGCAGTTATTGCCAGCGCGATCCATATGTATGATAATTTCTTCAACATTCGGGGTTCAGTTTTTTGTTCACTAATTCACCATTTAACAACTAATTCTTTCATTTTACCGGTCGACCCAAGAGGTCATATCCGCGTCCGTGACAGACGATGGTGAGTTGTCCGTTCCGGAGCACTTTGTAAGTTTGCCTATCCGGCGGGCCGAGCAGTTCCACATCCAGCGTAGCCGGCACAAAGGGACATACCCACGTTTCCGAACCATCGGCAAGCGTTACCCGGATCGTATATTCCGCATTGACATCGAGTCCGTCCTCCTGGTAATACGATTTGGTAGCTCCGGGTATGAGTTCTCCGTTTCGATACCATTGATAGGAAACGACCTCCAGACCGCCGTTATAATCCGCGCTGTAGAAGACCAGCATGTCTTCGAAGTGCAGTTCCACGACGTTGGAAGAGAGGCTGACGCCGAAACTGAGGGTATCGGTCCAGACGGTTTCACACCAAGGCATGGTCCATTGGACGATAGAGGTATGCGTGCCTATATCTTTGTTTCTGAGGTTAATCAGCATCTGTGCATCATCTCTGCGCATGTACGCGCAAGTGTCCAGTCGGTCTTCTATCCGGATACGCATACTGTCCACATAGAATCCGTCCGTGAGGATATACGTTAGCGGTGCGTCGGAACAGAGTTGTTCGGAGAGGAGTTTCACCGAGGGGGTTGGCGCCACATGAAGTTGGAGCGTCACGAGGCTGTCACAGTGGGTTACCTCGCTGGTAAAGAGTCCTTTATAGACGCCGGGCAAGGTACAATCCTTTCCGGCAAAAGTGTAAGTGCTTCCCGGGCAGATGGTATCAAAGACCGTCACCTCTATAGGCTGATGCACAAAGAGATGGAGCATTACCACGCTGTCGCATCCCGTCACGAGCGAGTAGAGCGAGTCGTAATAGATACCCGGCTCCGAACGTTTGTAGCGCGAGTTCTCGGGGAAGAGGACAGATTGCCCCAAACAGATCGAGTCATAGAGATGGGTCTCCAAAGGTCCGATAGCGGGGATTGTCAGTTCATACCACGCGGTGTCGGCATAGAGGCTGTCCTTGACGAAGATACCTGTCCTTACTCCGACATGTATCGTTCCTCCTTCAGCGGGCATAGGCATATAGGTACCTCCTTCCGTATAGCCGATTGGTATTTCCGATCCGTCTTCCAAGAGCAGGAAGCAGGATTCGAGCTGTTTGTCATAGCGATGCTCTTTCTCCAGCGTTTTCTGGTTCGTCAGGGTGACGTGACAGCGGTTCCACCAGGTATATCCGTTGCGGCAGGAGTCCGGTGTCCAGAGCAGTTTCAGTTCAGCCGTGGGGTTATGCGGTTTCGCGCTGGCGTCGAACCAGAATCCGCATTCGGGGTTAGTGGGATACGTAGCATGGCAGACATAGGTATTGGTATCCATCTCCTGCACATAGAAGAAGCGCTCGTTGGAGAGTGTGTCCTTGTACTCCGTATCCTTGCGGTCGAACCACGCATAATCGAATCCTGCAGGCGCCGTGAACATCCGCGTAGTAGAACCGTCTCCCCAAGGCAGACCGTCCACATCGGAACGGGAACAGTTAAGCATGAAATAGGCATAGCCGAAGTGCCCGCCCTGATCACAGTCGTACGAGGTCAGTTTGATGGTCAGGGTCTGCCCGACGTAGTCCTCGACGCTGATACCGATTGTTTTCCAGTCCTGCCAGTTGACAACATGGCTTGCAGCCGAAGTTCCTCCTGATTCGCCCGCCCAGTTATTGACATGCCATATGGCGCGCACTTCGGGGTCATCCCATTCATCGCCGGAAGGCGCATGGAAATCCACGGAGGCACATTTGGTATTAATCGAGACGCCTGCTTCGTCAAAGACATCGAGCGTGAAGCGCGGCTGGTCTTGCGCCGTATGATCCGGGTTCTCCAATACCATCGCATAGTGGATGAGGAGAACCGCGTTCGAACGGGAGTCCACGGTATAGCGGAAGATGATGGATTCGTATTCGCTGCCGGAGTTCCAGTTACCGAGACGAACCGAACCGAATTCGCCATTCGGGACGGTTTTGAGGCAAGCTACCGTGTCCCTGCCGCTCTTAATGACCGTGCGGGGATCGACTTCCGTGAGGTCGAAATGGGTAGTATGACGGCTTCTCACATCGTGTGCGCCGAAGTCCACGCGGTCAGTTCCCAAGATATTCTTGCCGCTTCTATCCCATCGGCCATATTCAAACTCCGCGTTATACATGTTGAGGGCGTCAAAACAGTCCGTTTCGTAGAGGAAGACCGTCGGGAAGATGGTATAAACCGTTTTATCTTCTCCGTTCTTGCCGCAGATCCAGAACTCATAGGCGCCGTACTCGACATTATGCAATTTGACGGAATTGCCTTCTGCGGGGACTGTTAAGAACTCGCCTCCGATACTCTTGCGGTATCTGACTTCGTACTCTTCCGCCGATCCTTCCCAAGTGACGGTTGAGACACCTAATTTCGTAGAGACATGGATATTCGACGGGTAGTCATTGGGCGAGGCTTTCGCCAGTTGGAAGTTATCGATAGCAATGGTGGTAATACTATCTTTTTTTGCAGCGGAAGTGTTTACCCACACGAAGCAGATACGGGTTGTTGATTTGTTGGCTTGCGCTTTAGGGATGGTGACGCGGGCTTGCACATGGCGCCAGGTATCGCTGCCTACCAGCGAATCCATCGTGCCCGTCAGTTGCACTTTCGCCGAAGTAACCCAAGAGGGCATAACGCCGTTTCCGATGCATTTGATGTCCTCCTCCGGGCGGTTGATATAGACGATTTTGAGATAGCCGTTGCGGCTGTTTCCCGACCCGATCCAATCATATGCCACGTCGTAATCGCCCTGCTCCAGCGTAATATCGCGATACGCGATGAGCATGTTGTTGGTAGCCTCATACGTATTGGAGCGACCGCCGTCCCGGGTGACATAGAGCGAATTCTCGCCGGTTGAAGCGAGAGCGGAACCGATTACCCATTGGTTTTTGGTGGTAATGGTATTGATAGCCGGATTGAGCGTCCAGTTGGCATTCTCCGTATCGTCCTCAAAATCACAGAAATACGGCAGATCCGCCATCTTGATCGGTTCCGCCTGTGAGGTTGCAACGCCAGCGAGGCAACCTATGATCAACAGCAATATGTATAAACGGTTCTTCATTAGAATTTCAAACATTTACAGCTCGGTTTCTCCGGAATCGGCAGCAGGGCTGTGAAGCGCGCTCCGACCAATAAGGGAAGATAGGTATTCTGCGAGCCGACAAAACCATATTCCGCAAAGAGGCTCACATAATACCGGGGGTCATTCGTCTGCTTATAGGCTTTTTTGCCTTTGGGGGCTTTGGACAGGCGGTAACCCAATTCGAGGCAAGCACGGATATTCCATTGCATTGCCGATGCGACAGATGTCCCCTGATAGGGCTTATCGGTAAAGAAACCATGTTTGTCCCGGATATAAATCGGGTCGTTGGTTTGCTGGTACACGCCATATTTGGTGGTCAAGCCTTTTTCGAATCCTTTTCCCCAGACATCCATGTTCGCTTTGACGCCCGCCAGGACACATATTCCGCTCCACTCTCCTCCGACCATGAAGGGCAGGTTGATACCGAGATGCTGCAACCGTCCCTGACGCTCTTTCCAAGCGTAGTGGGCTTCAAAGTCCCAGTTTTTCTCATCCGTTTCCGCTGCCAGCACTTCGTTAATGGGGTACATCCGGTTGAAGCGATAGCGATATTCGACGCCCAAACCGAGGTCTATAATGAGCGCTTTATGTTGGTAACGATAGCCGAATCCGACAGCCGGCGCAAAGCCGTTGGAGGATTTGAGGGATTCGTACCGGCCGCTACCGATCCATTCGAGAGCCTGTGAAAGCGGCAGTTCTTCCATAAAAGGCGCGCCGACGCTCGCGCGGGACATATCGCGCGCGTAAGACACATCCGCATTGAGCCGGATAAAATTCTCCCCGGACACAGAAAAAACATTTGGCAACATGCCGCCCGAAAAAAGGAACAGCAAGACCAAAATTCTATTGCGTCGGTTATGTCTTTTAATCTGTTGCATCTGCATTGCGCGAAAAAATTACGCAAATTTACACTTAAATTTTTATTTAAGCAACTTTTTGTCAAGAAAAGTTCTTTTTTTCTTATTTTTGTAAAGTACAGATTACACTTTTAATAGCAGTATGATAGAACATTATATGTTTTGTTTTTCTTCTGTTTTTGGGGTTTAGATGTTGGTTTTGGGCGGGGCGTAAAAAAAATAAAGCGGAATATTTGCGTATGTGAGAAAAATGTTGTACCTTTGCAGGGAATTTGAGGTGGTTTGAAGTTGTTTGAGGTGGTTTGAAGTGGTTTGAAGTTGTTTGAAGTTGTTTGAAGTGGTTTGAAGTGGTTTGAAGTTGTTTGAAGTGGTTTGAAGTTGTTTGAAATGGTTTGAAATAGTTTATGATGAAAGAAGACAGACATAATTTTAGAATGGTGGCAAAGACCTTCAAAGGTCTGGAAGAAGTGTTGGCGCAGGAACTGATCGAGTTGGGCGCGAACGAAGTGCAGTTAGAACGCCGGGCGGTTTCGTTCAAGGGCGACAAGGCGATGCTTTACCGCGCAAACCTTTGTCTGCGCACGGCTTTGCGCGTGCTCGTGCCGGTGAGAGTTGAGAGTTTAAAGATTAAAGTTGATAGAAGCAGGAAAGTAGAAAGTAGAAAGACAAAAACAGAAAGCAGCAAGCCGGAGGACCAGGTTTATGAGATTGCAAAGAGCGTGAAATGGGAGCGGTACATGACAGAGGACAGCACTTTTGCGATTGACGCGACCGTGTATAGCGACCGTTTGCGGAACAGCCGGTTCGTGACGTACCGCGTGAAAGATGCGATAGCGGATTACTGGACAGAGAAGACCGGCAAGCGTCCTAATGTGAACACCGAAGATCCGGATGTGCGGATCAATGTGCATATCGCGAACGAGCAAGTGACGGTGAGTCTGGACAGCAGCGGCGAGAGTTTGCACAAGCGCGGTTATCGTGTGGCTACGACCGAAGCGCCTATCAGCGAGGTATTGGCGGCAGGAATGCTGCTGATGGCGGGATGGAAAGGGCAATGCGACCTGTATGACCCGATGTGCGGGTCGGGTACTATACCTATTGAGGCGGCTTTGATAGCGCGGAATATCGCGCCGGGCGTGTTCAGGAAGGCTTTTGCTTTTGAGAAATGGCCTGACTTTGACGAGGAGTTATGGAGCGAGATCTATAATGATGACAGCAAAGAGCGGGATTTTGCGCACAAGATCTACGGCTCGGACGCTTCTTTCTACGCCGTGCAGCAAGCGATGAAGAACGTGAAAAGCGCCGGAGTACAGAAAGACGTGGAGTTGCGGCAGATACGCATGGAGGAGTTGAGAGTGGAGAGTTCAGCGTCAAAAGAAGAAAAGATGATCATGATCAATCCGCCTTACGGCGAGCGTCTGGCGAGCAACAAGGATATGGAGGAGCTGTACGGCAAGATCGGAACAGCACTCAAGCATCAGTTTACCGGCGCAACGGCTTGGATCATCTCCAGTAACGAGGCGGCGATGAAATGTATCGGTCTGAAGCCGAGCAAGAAAATGCGGTTGCTGAACGGCGAGCTGGATTGCCAGTTTAACAAGTATGAGCTGTTTGCCGGCAAGCGTTCCGAGGCTTTGCCGCATAGCAGTGTACCGCGAATCACCCCGTAATCACCCCGTAATCACCCCCTTATCACCCCCTTTTGTTAGATAAAAAGGACGTAAATATCATTTAACAATACAAAACAATACAGGAACAAAATGGAACCTATTTATATAGCAGATTATAATTATCCGTTGCCGGATGAACGGATTGCAAAATACCCGCTGGCGGAAAGAGACAGTAGCAAGTTACTGGTTTATCGCGACGGACAAGTGGATGAAGACCGGTTTTATAATGTGGGAGAACACATTCTGCCGGAAGGACTCCTTATATATAATAATACGCGCGTGATACAGGCGCGACTGGAGTTTCATAAACAAAGCGGAGCTCGGATAGAAGTGTTCTGCTTGGAGCCGTTGGAACCGAGGGACTATCAGTTGTCATTGGGTAGCACGAAAGGATGCGTGTGGAAATGTATGGTGGGGAATGCGAAGAAATGGAAAGATGGAAACCTCACCCTAACCCTCTCCTCAAGAGAGGGAACTGAGTTAGAATTGCGGGCATACAAGGAGGAACAATTGGGAAATACATATGCCGTGCGGTTCGAATGGGACGATGAGGCGGTTTCTTTTGCGGAGATATTAGATGCCGCAGGAGAATTGCCTATTCCGCCTTATTTGAATAGAAAGACCGAGGAGTCGGATCTGAAGACGTATCAGACCGTTTATTCGCGGATCAAGGGATCGGTGGCTGCTCCGACCGCAGGTCTGCATTTTACGGAGCGGGTGTTGGAGAATATTCGCAAACGAGGGATTGAGACCGACGAAGTGACGCTTCATGTGGGAGCCGGGACTTTTCTGCCGGTGAAGACCGCGGACGCCAACGAGCATACCATGCACACGGAGATTATTGCCGTTCCGAAGAGCACTATCGAGCATATTATCGCGAAATTGGGAAAGATAGTGGCTGTGGGAACGACGAGTATGCGGACATTGGAGAGCCTGTATTTCATCGGCAAGCAGATTGCCGATGAAAAAATTAAAAATGAAAAATTAAAAATTACGAATTTGCATGTCGGACAATTCGAGCCCTATGAACAAGGGGACGAAGGAATAAGCACCAAGGAGGCATTGCAGGCGATTGTGGATTATTTGACGGAAACGGGACAGGAGACGCTGCATGCCGAGACACAGATCATGATCAAGCCCGGGTATAAGTTTCATGTGGTGGATCAGCTGATCACGAATTTCCATCAACCGCAATCCACGTTGCTGCTGTTGGTGAGCGCTTTCGTAGATGGAGACTGGAAAAGGATATACGAGTATGCGCTCGGGCATGAGTTCCGGTTCCTGAGTTATGGAGACAGCAGTATTTTGACAAGAGCAAAATAAATGACGATTTATGATAGATACACATTGTCATATTGACGAAGAGGCTTTTGCGGCGGACAGGGAAGAAGTGATTGCGCGGCAGAAGGCAGAAGGCGTGGAAGCGATGATCGTTCCGGGAGTGAACACGGCTTCCATTGAGACGGTAATGGATGTTTGTCACCGGCATCCGGGATATTGCTTTCCGGCATTGGGTCTGCATCCGGAGGACGTGAAGGAGAATTGGGAGGAAGAGTTGGCGAAAGTGGAAGCGGCTATCCGTGCGCACAGGGAGGAATTAGTGGCGATAGGCGAGATCGGACTTGATTACTATTGGGACAAGACCTATAAAGAGGAACAGAAAGAGGTGTTGCGGCGACAGTTGCTGTTGGCAAGGGAACTGGATTTGCCGGTGATTCTGCATAATCGGGAGGCGACGGAGGACATCGTGCGGCTCGTTCGCGAGGTTGCAAATGAAAAATTAAAAATTAAAAATTACGAATTAAAGCCTCTACGGGGCGTGTTTCATTGTTTTAATGGGAGCAAGGAGACGGCGATGCAGATATTGGAGATGGGATTTTATTTGGGTATCGGCGGCGTGCTGACTTTCAAAAATTGCAAATTGGGCGAACAGTTGGCAGCGATCGGTGAAGAGAATCTGATAAACCGGCTGGTTTTGGAGACGGATGCGCCCTATATGGCACCCGTTCCACATCGCGGAGAAAGGAACGAAAGTCGGTTCATGAGGGGTGTTGCGGAAAAATTGGGTGAAGTGCTAAAAATTGACCCTAAAAAGGTGATTGAAGCGACAAAATACAACTCAAAATGCCTTTTTAGGTTAAAATAATTATTTTTTTTAAAAAAAATTGCATATTTTCTTGCGTATGTCACAAAAAAGATGTAATTTTGTAGCCGATTTTGAAAAGTAGCGTAAAAAAGCGCGAAAGGAGAGATGCTCGAGTGGTTGAAGAGGCACGCCTGGAAAGCGTGTAAACTCCAAAAGGGTTTCCGGGGTTCGAATCCCCGTCTCTCCGCAAAAAG
>ODAI012737698.1_pt1 | contig 19052 bp, 16 predicted proteins | sample 1539321 | NCBI WGS metagenome assembly ODAI01 (sample SAMN02144231, study PRJEB22623) | gut metagenome | biome: sheep rumen | host: Ovis aries | place: New Zealand
AGCTTCGGACGGAATATGCCCGCTGCGAGCTGGGCGACGGCTATTACTACGACATTGAATCAGACGAGCTGAAAAAGATAAAGTTCATCAAGGTGTAAGGAGGGACAGCTATGACAGAAAGCGGATATGTCTGCATCGACAGCAGAGCCATGAGAAAATGCAAGGAAAAGAAACAGGATTTCATCAGCAGATACGATGCCATTTCGGTGCGCTATGACTGGATAGTCAGAGATCTTACCGAAAACTGGCAGGGCGAGGCGGCAGAGCTTTTCCTCAAGGACGCCTCGGTCATCAGAAAGAATATCGGCGGCATCGCGGATATCCTTTCTCTGATGTGCAGCACCCTTGATGATGTTATTGCTGCCTTTAGCAAAACAGATGCAGCCTTGGGTGAGTTTTCAAGGAATCCCAATGCAGAGTGACCGCTATGAAGCTGGATCACTGCATTTTTACCGACAAGGGAGGCCGCGAGGTCAACGAGGACTGCGCCGCGGCTGTCGGCAGCGGAGGAAGATACTGCTTTATCCTCTGCGACGGACTGGGCGGCCACGGAATGGGCGGCAGGGCCTCGTCCCTTGTGACAAAGGCTCTTTCGGACTGCTTTAAGGCAAGCGGCAGCATCGGAGAGTTTGCAAAAGCAGCCCTTGAAAAAGCGAATGACGAGCTTTTGAAGGCCCAGCGCTCGGATGCGAGGCAGCGAGAGATGCGAACCACAGCCGTCGTTCTGTGCATCGACGGAGATCGGGGGACAGTGCTGCATATCGGTGACTCCCGACTCTACCGCTTTCGGGAGGGCAGGGTCATCTCTCGGACAACAGATCACAGCCTGCCGCAGATGCTGTGCCTTGCGGGAGAGATCAGCGAGGAGGAGATACGCTCTCACCCCGACCGCAGCCGCCTTTTGAGGGCTCTCGGAGACGATGCGGAGGAGCTTAGATACGAGCGGACTGATTTTGAGGTGCAGGCGGGAGATGCCTTCCTGCTCTGCTCCGACGGCCTGTGGGAGCCCGTCACCGAGGCCGAAATGGAACGCCTGCTTGCAGATACGGGCAAGGCTAAGAAGTGGCTCGCCCGGCTTGCCGGGCTTGCAAGAGCCAACAGCAGCGGCAGGGTAATGGATAATTATACTGCCGTTGCGGTAACTGTCAAGGAGTGATAGACCATGCGCTGCGAGATAAGAAGTTATATCGGCACCCGCAGCCGTCAGGAGGATCATGCCGTCAGCTGCGAGACCGGGAACGGACTGTTCTGCGCGGTCTGCGACGGCATCGGCAGCCGTAAGGACGGCGCTGCCTCGTCAAGGCTCGCGGCAGAGCGCTTCGCCGAGCTTTTCAAGGCAGGCTTTGAGGGGGGCTTCCCCCGGTTCATAACCGAGGCCGCCGAGCGCATCGACAGAGAGGTCTATGAAAGCTTCGGCAGCGGCTGCGGCACCACTGCCGTTGTCGTCTGCGTAAAGGGGAGAGAGCTTTGGTGGCTGTCGGTAGGCGACAGCCGGCTTTACATCCTGCGGGGCGGCAGGCTCAAGCAGATCACCACCGACCACGACTACAGCTATGTCCTTGATCTGCGTCTGAAAAGAAGGATCATCGACAGGGAAGAATACGAAGCCGAAAAGCACAAGGGCGGCAGGCTCGCCAGCTTTATCGGCATGGGCGGGGTAGATATCGCCGACGTCAGCATGAAGCCGCTGACGCTTGAAGAAAACGACAGGCTGCTGCTGACCACCGACGGGCTCTACAAGTCCATAGGCGACGGGCAGATAGCCGAAATAATGAACGGAAACAACGATCCCGCCGCCGCGGCCGACAGCCTTATCGAGGCGGTCAGAGCCTGCAGCGGGACGATAGATAATACGACCCTTGCACTGATAGGATAGGATCCGGAGGTATAGAAATGAAACTTAAACGCTGCCCGAATATGCATTATTACGACGAGGATAAATACGCACAGTGCCCTCACTGCGCCGCTGCAAGGCCTGCCGAGCCGGCACCCGTGCCAAAGCCCGCGCCGCAGCCGGTGAAAGAACCGGTCAAGGAGCCGGCAGGAGAGCCCGCCCCCGACGGGACGTGGAGATGCTCCTGCGGAGCTGTAAACAGCGGGAAATTCTGCGTTCAGTGCGGCACACGCAAGCCCTCGGAGGAGGAGGCCGCCGCGCCCGAAAAACCGGCAGCCGTCAGCCTCGGAAAATGGGTCTGCAGCTGCGGGAATGAAAACGAAGGGAATTTCTGCAACCGCTGCGGCTCACCGCGGCCCGCGCCCGAGGCAGCACCGCCCGAGCCGGAGGACGAGGCCGAAAGGTCACTTACATCGGTCATCAGCGAGGTAAGCTTTACCGGGAACATAGAGGATGCAAAGGAAAAGGCCGCCGCCGATGACGACGAGGGCGTTACGCAGATAATCTTCGACGAGCTGGCGGATGAACTGGTGCTGGGCTGGCTGGTAGCAGCCAACACCGAGATCAAGGGAAAGGTCTTTACCGTTGCCGAGACCAGTGCTACCGTGGGGCGCTCCGACCCGGAGCATCCCGTCAGCATCGACCTCCACGGCGACAGAGCCGTTTCAAGAGGGGCACAGGCGGTCATCGTCTATGACCCGCTGAACAAGAAGTTCTTCATCCAAAGCACCGGCGGCAAGACCCCCGTTTATGTCAACCGTCAGATGCTGCTTGCGCCGACAGAGCTTTCAGCCTATGACGTCATCCTGCTGGGAACCACCGAGCTGGTGTTCGTGCCGCTCTGCAGCGAAAAATTCTCTTGGTGACACCAAGTAAAGAGGAGAAACAATGACCTACTGTCCATACTGTATGAACGAGCTGCCCGAGGAGGGAGCTGTATGCCCCTCCTGCGGCAGAGATACAAAGGAATACACCTCGCCCTCTCACACTCTTGCCAGAGGAGCAATGCTCAACCACCGCTTTCTGGTGGGAGGCGTGCTGGGAGAGGGCGGCTTCGGCATAACCTATATCGGCCTTGACACGCTGCTGCAGGTGCGGGTGGCTATCAAGGAGTTTTACCCCGCGGGAATGGTGAACCGCAACAACTCCGTCTCAAACGACGTTCAAAGCATAAGCGCCGACTCGGCAAGAGAGCTGTTTTCCAAAAGCCGGGAGCATTTTCTCCACGAGGCAAGAACGCTGGCAAAGTTCACCAACGAGCCGGGCATAGTGGCGGTAAGGGATTTCTTTGAGGAGAACCATACCGTCTATATCGTTATGGAATATCTTGACGGCATCACGCTGAAAAGCTATCTCAAGCAGGTGGGGACGATCTCCAGCTACAACACGGTCTGCCTGCTGATGCCGGTGTTCAAGTCGCTGAAAAAAATACACGAGAAGAACCTTATCCACCGGGATATAAGCCCCGACAACATCATGCTGGTAGGCGAGCAGGTAAAGCTGCTGGATTTCGGTGCGGCAAGAGAATTTGCCGACGAAAAGAGCCTTTCGGTCATGCTCAAGCACGGCTATGCCCCAATGGAGCAGTATCGGCGGCACGGTCAGCAGGGAGCGTGGACGGATGTCTATGCTATCTGCGCCACGGTCTATAAATGCATTACCGGCATGATCCCGCCGGATGCCCCCGACCGCATCTACGAGGATAATCTGAAAATGCCCTCGGAGCTGGGCTTTGAGGCATCGCCGGAGTTTGAAAGGGTACTGCGCCGCGGTCTTGCAGTCAAGGCCGAGGACAGGATACGCTCCATTGACCAGCTGCTGGAGGAGCTGGCAGCAGTGCCGGATATGGATATTGATTTCAGCGACAGCGCATCCCGTCCGGCAGACAGCCAGTCTGCGGCTGCGCCCGCCGGCAGGGACGACGACAGGCTTTCCCAGTATATCCCCAGGGACAGCTTCGACAGGGACAGCACTGTATATAACGAAAAGCCCGCCTTCAGCGGCAGCACGGACGTGCAGCCGGAAAGCCGCCGCGAAAGGCTGTCGGAGTATATCCCCTCCTCTGCCCCCGAGCCGGAGGAGGAGCCTGCAAAGGCGGAAAAGCCCTCCCCTGCCGCACCTGCCGAGCCGGAGAAGAAAAAGAGCAAAGCGCCGGTCATCATCGCTGCAGCAGCAGCAGCCGCAGCGGCTGCAGGCGTGCTGATATTTCTGCTGGCAGGCAGGGGCGATGACAAGCCGAGCGCCGTATCCTCTGCTGAAGGCTCTTCGGCAGTGACGGCGGAGATGTCCTCTGCAGCGGAGATGTCATCGCTCCCGGAAAGCTCTGCTCCCCCGGAGGAAAGCTCCTTTGCGGACAGCTCTGCTGCAGAGACCTCTCCGGCGGAAAGCCTTTCCGCGGAAAGCAAGCCGGAGGACACCTCCTCGGAGGAGCCGCATATGCATATCGTTTATCCGGATCTGAACGGGAACTTTGCGGTCGAGGACGGCTTCCTCACTATGAATACGGCGATATTCAGCATGAAAAAGCAGTCCCTCCAGCTCCTCTTCGGAGCAGGCACCCTCTACACCACCAACGACCATGACCGCTGGGAGCCGGGACAGACCGTCACGCTGGTGCCGATAGATCTCGGCGTTTACGAGGAGGATTATTTCGACTCGGTGGATCTGTATTTTATTGACGACACACTTTATCAGGTGCAGTTTGAAAGCGGCACCGAGGACTATGAAAAGGTAAAGGCAAAGGCCGTGGAAAAATACGGCGAGCCTATCTATGAAAACGGCGAAGAGCTAAGGTGGGCGCTCAAGGATCAAGACTGCCTTTACAGGATATATATGCAGGACTATCAAGGTGAAAAGATATTCACACAGGGCTATATCTACAAGGATATGGCCTACAGGGATAAAATGGTCGAGGACGGCTTCTTCGGCTGACAGCAGGCAGGTGAGATGCAAGCATGAAATTCTGTATGCGCTGCATGACGCAGTATGATGACAAGCATAAAAAATGCCCGGAGTGCGGCTTTGAGGAGGGCGCACAGCCCTTTAATTCAAGGTGCCTCGAGCCGGGGGTCATCCTCTGTGACAGATACATCGTGGGAATGCCGCTGAATATCAGCAGCTGGTTCGTAAGGTATATCGGCTGGGACGCTCTGACCAACAGAAGGGTAACGCTGTACGAATACAGCCCCGCCAGATTTGCAGTGCGGAATATCGGCGAGGCAAGCCTCACCGTTCTGAAAAAGAACGAGTTCTACAGGTACATGGAGCGCTTTGTCAAGAAAGCGCAGCTTCTCGCACAGCTTCATCTGCCGGACAATGTGGCAGATGTGTATGAAGTATTCGAGAAGAACAATACCTCCTATGCGGTCTCGCAGTATGCAGAGGGAATGACCCTCTCGGAATACATCGAAAAGAACGGGGCTGTCTCTCCGCAGATGACGGAGAAAATGTTCCTGCCGGTATTGCGGTCGGTGGACAGGCTGCACGAGAGCGGGTTCATCATCGGCGGCTTTTCGCCGGAGGACATACTGGTCATGGAGGACGGGAGCCTGTTCCTTTGCTCCTATCTTGAAAATGCGCTGCTCAACATCACAGATGACCGCACCGACATCACGGACAAGGAAAGGCGGAAATACTATGCCTATGAACGGCTGCAGGCCACCGATCAGCCCTCGCTGCAGCCGGCCTGCGATGTTTATTCGGCGGCAGTCATCATGCACAGTGTCATGGGAGTGCCTGTTCCCGAGGCGGAGGAACGGGACAGGCTGTTTGAAAGGAAGCACAAGGACAGCCTCCGGCTTGCAGGCTCCTACCGCATAAGGCTCGACAGTAACAAGGAAGCCGCCTTGAGAAATGCCTCCTATGTGGATGCGGCTTTCCGCACCCCCGATATGGACAGCTTCATCAAGGAGCTTTTGGGGGACAAAAGGGTAAAAATAATCTCGAAGAAGGGGCCGGTGCTGCCGGTCTGGGCAAGGGTGATGATACCGGCAGTCTGTGCGGCTCTGATAGCGGGCGGGACGGTCTTGTTCATCATGAAAAACCGCGCTCCCTCGCTGCAGGAAAGAATGATCGTCACAAGAGAGGAGCTTTCTCCGGGACTTACGGTAGTCCCCGCTGCTGACGGCCTCGGTCAGACCGAGGCGGCAGAGCTTCTGAAGGGCTCCGGACTTATCGCCGAGCTGCTCGGCAGAGAGGTCAGAGCTGATACCGAGCCGGACAGGGTGATCTTTCAGAGCATCCCCGCCGGGACGATAGTAGAGAAAAATACCGTGGTGGGGATGACCCTTAGCGCAGCCCCGCCGGCAGAGACCGCCCCGGAGGCTGACGGCAGCTTTGCTATGCTTGACCTAACGCTGCTTTCGCGGCGTGAGGCGGAAAGGCTGCTCTCCGAAAACGGCCTTGCGGCAGAGATCCGCGCGGAAAAGGACGAGCAGACCGCCGCAGGGCTCGTTATATCGCAGCAGCCCGCAGCAGGCAGCAGGGTCAAGGCAGGAGACAGGGTGACCCTTACCGTAAGTTTGGGAAGACCCCTGTTGAAGGTCCCGGATATCTCCGGGAAAGACAGCACCGAGGCCGTCGGTGTGCTGACAGAGGCGGGCTTTGTCCCTATGCTTATCTACGGCGATCAGAACGGCAGCGAGGCTGACGGAAGGGTCATCTCGCAAAGCGTGGAGGCAGATACAGAGCTTCCCAAGGGCTCGCCGGTCATCGTGACAGTCAACAGCGGCTCGGAGCTTTCAAAGGTGCCGTCGGTCACAGGGCTGTCAAGGAAGGAGGCGGCTGAACGTCTCGCGGCAGCCGGCTTTGCACTGGGCATCTACGCCGAGGGCGAGTCGGCGGCGGAGGGCGTTGTCATCTCCCAGTTCCCTGCGGCGGACAGCCCCGCCAAGACAGGCTCGGAGGTAACGGTGGTGCTGGCTGAAGGGCAGCCCGCTGCAGAGGTGAATATCTCGCCGGTAAAAAAGAGCCTTAGTGTCGGGGATGAATTTGTGCTGAAGATAAGCTGCGTGAACATTCCCGATCTTGTATCAGTGAATTATGAACTCTCCGAGGAGGGTGTTATAGAGCCTGTCTATATCGACAAGCAGACCCTTAGCATGACCTTCAAGGCACTGAAGGCGGGCAGTGTCACCGTTGAGATAAGCTACGGCAGCATAGTGAAGCACTGCTCGGTAGAGGTAACAGACTGAAAATGTAAAGCTCTGAAAGCCCGCAGATGCGCCCTCGCAACCGTCCGCAACCGGCAGTTGACAAATTGAAAAGCCCGGTTGGTGGAAAGCAACCCCAAAAAATGCTATGCTTTATCCATAGAAACGGCTAAGCCGACAGAAAGGAAAAAAGCTATGATACTTGCAGACAAAATAATCGACCTAAGAAAAAAGAACGGACTTTCTCAAGAGGAGCTGGCAGAGAAAATGAACGTCAGCCGACAGTCCGTATCAAAGTGGGAAGGCGCTCAATCGGTGCCCGACCTTAACAAGATAATCATGCTAAGCGAGATCTTCGGTGTCTCCACCGACTACCTTTTAAAGGACACCCTCGATGCCCCGGAGGGTGAGGTCAGAGAGGAAAGCGGAACTCCCTTGAGAACAGTCTCTATGGAGGAGGCTAACTCCTTCCTTGACGACAACCGGCATTATGCATCCCGCATCGCCCTCGGAACACTGATCTGCATCCTTGCGGTGATACCCATGCTCGCGCTGGGTGCTGTTTCGGAATACACCGACCGGGAATACCTCGCCGGCATCGGCATCGGCGCTATGCTCTGCATCATCGCCCCCGCAGTGGCGATATTCATCCGCGCCGGGAGCAGCATGGATAGGTATGAATATCTTGAAAAGGAGCCTATCGACACCGCCTACGGCGTGGACGGCATGGTAAAGGAGCGCCGCGAGCAGTACAAGCCCGTCAGCGAAAAAAGCGTGATCTGGGGAGTCGTTCTCTGCATTGTCGGCGCAGCACTGTTCATTGTGGGCGCTATCGTTTCCGAAAGCTTCGGCTCTGCGGAGGATGCTGCGGGAGCCGCCGCTCTCTGCGGGATGCTCCTGCTGGTGAGTGTGGGAGTTTTTCTGATAGTACGGGCAGAAACTGTTATGTCCGGCTTCGACCGCCTTCTTGAAAACGGCAGCTTTACCCGCGATAAAAAAGAGCAGTCCGGCAGCTTAAGCCTCGTCGGGATATACTGGATAGTGCTGACAGCCGCTTTCCTTGCGGTAAGCTTTATCACAAAGCGCTGGAACCACACTTGGCTGATCTTCGCCGTGGGCGGCGTGCTGACGCCGGTGGTCGCCGCGTTCCAGAACAGTCGGAACAGAAAAAACAAATAAGCAATGCAATATCAGAAAGAGGAAAATTACTATGGATGTACTGAAAAAAATTATCGCTGCGGCAAGCGCCGCCGTTATGCTCCCGACAGGGATCGCTCTGCCCGCCGGCGAGGCGATCTCTGCCGAGGCCGCGGATGCACCGGCCTTTGTTGTCAGCGATGCCGAGGCTGTACAGGGAGATACGGTGACCGTCGAGATCGCAGTCGAGAATGACCCCGGCATCTCCTCCTTCAGACTGGCTGTGGACTACGACAGCGAGGCTATGCTGCTGTCCGCGGCAGAGGGCAGCGTTATCACCGGCACAGAGGGCAGCTCCGGACAGGTCTTTATCGGGAATACGGATAAGATCCCGCTGATCGTCTCCTGGTTCGACGGCCTTCACGAAGACTGTACCTATAACGGCACCCTTGCTCTCCTTACCTTTCAGATCCCGGAGGATGCGGCACCCGGAGAGTATAAGGTCACCCTTAGCTATGACCCCGAGGATGTTTTCAACACAAATTACCGCAACGTTACATTCAATACCGTGTCCGGCAAGGTGACTGTCATAAAGAAGTGCATCCACTCCTATGTTTCAACTGTCGTGAAGCCCTCCTGCACAACGGGCGGCTATACCGTCCACACCTGCTCTGAATGCGGCGACAGCTACACCGACTCCGAGACAGGGGCGCTGGGACATTCCTACAGCTCCGAGATCACACAGAAGCCCTCCTGCACCGAGGACGGCATCAGAACATACAGCTGCTCCCGCTGCAACGACAGCTATACCGAGGTCGTGAAGGCGCCGGGTCATTCCTACGTTTCCGAAGTGATCGAGCCCACGGAGGCCGAGGGGGGATATACCCTCCACACCTGCTCGGTCTGCGGCGACAGCTATACTGACAGCTACACCTCTCCCCTGCCGGCTGAATATGCCTTGAGAGGCAGAGCTTCGCTTGTCAGCACCGCCCCCGATACCACGGCGCTGACCGTTACGGCAGAAAATGAAAACGGCATTATCACCGAGGCAGAGGTCAACAGCGACGGCAGCTACTGCTTCAAGGAGCTTGCGGGCGAGGAGTTCGTTATCACCGCCCGCTGCGGCAAGCTGTATGTTCCGGAAACGGCAGTGTTCAAGGCGGCAGCAGACGACAAGGTCATGGACTTCACGCTCTATCTTTACGGCGACTGCAACAGCAGCGGCGCGGTGAACATGAAGGACATCACCGATGTGCAGAAGTACATCAACAGCTGGGATATCACGCTCAACCGCAAAGCCGCCGACCTCAACGCCGACGGAGAAATAAAAATGGTGGATCTGTCAACGCTCCAGCGCTTTGTAAACGGCTGGGATGTAACCTTCGGCAAATAACCAAACAGAGCGGGGAGCTGCAGTAAGGCTGCGGATCTTCGCTTTTTTCATCTGCCCGGGGAGCTGCGATAATTGACATTTCCGCCGCCGTGTGATAAAATATAAAGGCAACACCAGCACGGAAGAGTGATAAACAATGGAAAACAAAGCTATATGGAGCCGCACCCGGGACGAGCTTGTCAGCGCTGTCTGCGCTCTCGGCTATCCTGCGGAGTTCGGCGGCATGATCGCGGAGCATATCGGCAGCCCCGCCGGCATGGAAAGAATGATCTCCTACCTCAAATATGTCCGACCCGAAAAGCCGGAGCTGATAGTCGATGAAATGCTGTCCATTAAAAGCGATATCGACAGGTGGCGTGAAAAAAAGGAGTGTGAACGCGCCAACAGCGTTTATAATGAAGTGCTTAACTACGGCTTTGGAGATGAAGATGATGAATAGCATAAAAAGCCTGCTTGAAACGACCCTCAACACCCGTGAGCTGGGCGGCCTGCACTTTCCCGGCGGGATGACCCTTACAGGCAGGATACTGCGAAGCGACCGTATCTGCTCACCCACCGAAAGGGATATCGGCTTTCTCCTGCGATCGGGCATTACCACCGTCATCGACCTCCGCACCGACAGCGACATTGCTTTGGAGCCCTGCGGCCTTACTGCTGAAAAGGGCTTTTTCTATCATCACATCCCTATCGAAGAGGGGGGATATGTCCCCGCGAGCTTCGCAGATGTCGTTCCCTCCTATCTTGCTATAGCCCGCACTCCCGCTATGTCGGAGGTCTTCCGCACGATCGCGGAGACTCCCGGGGGAGTTATCTTCAACTGCTGGGCGGGCAAGGACAGAACAGGCGTCACCGCGGCGGTCATACTGATGCTCTGCGGCGTCAGCGACGACGAGATCATCCAAAACTATATGCTCACCCTGCCCTTCAGCGAAAGGCTTTGGGAGCAGCTAAGGCAGTTCCGTCCCGAAGAGGAGATGAAGATAATCCTCCCCAACGAGCAGTTCATCAAGGGCTTTATTGACGGCTTCCGAAAGGAATACGGCACTGCAGAGGGCTATCTCACCAGCCTTGGCCTTTCAGCCGAAGAGATCTCTGCCGTAAGGCACAAGCTTGTCGGGCAGTAGGCCAATGACCGTGTAACCCTTTTCTTACAAGCGGCATAGACTGTAGTATAAGGCAGCCGAGAGAGGCGCCTTAAATCGAAGAAAAGGAGAAACGACTATGAATAACGGTTATTGGTGGATCATCATCCTGGTACTGATCCTCGGTATGTGCGGCGGCTGCGGCTGTGGCTGCGGCGACAACAACTGCGGCTGCTTCGGCTGCGGCAACAACAACTGCGGCTGCAACTGACAGCAAAGCAGAGGTCTCCGTCCCAAACAGGCGGAGACCTCTGCTTTGTATTTGTATTGCCGCAAACGAGGTTTTCAATGCACAATGAAGGAGTGCGCCCTTGGCGCTCCTTTCATTATCAACTATCAACTGATTCAGCGATACATTTTTTCACCTGTCCGTCAGCTTGTGATCCGACAGGGTCACGATCCTGTTTCCGTAGGCTGCGCAGGCCTCCGAGTGGGTCACCTGCAGGATCGTTATGCCTTTCTCTTCGTTCAGCCTTCTGAACAGGTTCATGACCTCCTCGCCCGAGGCCTTGTCAAGATTTCCCGTGGGCTCGTCCGCCAGCAGGATCTCCGGCTCGGTCAGAACTGCCCGGGCTACAGAGCATCTCTGCTGCTGACCGCCCGAAAGCTGCGAGGGATAGCTTTTCCGCTTTTCCGACAGCCCCGTCAGCTCCAGCAGCTCGACTAATTTGTCCCTGCAGTTTTTCACCTTCCGTCCCGACAGCTCTATGGGAAGAAGTATGTTCTCCTCAACCGTCAGATTAGCCACTAAATTATAAAACTGAAATACATAGCTTAGCTTGAAGCTTCTAAGCTCCGACAGCTCCCTGTCGGTCATCCCTGCGATGCTTTTCCCGCCGATCAGTATGTCTCCGCTGAAATCTCTGTCCAGCCCGCCTATCAGATACAGCAGCGTGGATTTTCCGCTGCCGGATGCTCCCGTCAGCGATACAAAGCTGCCCTTTTCCACGGTCAGCTCCGCGCCGTCAAAGATCAGCGCCTCGTTCTCTCCCGAGCCGAAATGCTTTTTCAGATCCCTTATCTCTATTACCTTGCTCACTTCTTCCGCCCCCTTATTCGTATTTCAGCTCCGCCGCGGTGTTCATCCTGTAAAGCGAGACTACAGGCTTCACTGCCGCCAGCATAAGCACCAGCATCAGCCCGCCGATAAAGCCGAGCGTCAGCGGGATGTTGAATATGACCTCTATACCCATGCCGAGGTTGGACATCGCATTTTTGATAAGCGATGTCAGCAGCATCCCCGTCATCAGCGCCAGCACTCCCGAAATGACCGACGAAAGCAGCGTTTCCAGCAGGATAAGCTTCGCAAGCTTTCTCTTGCCCGCCGCCACTGAATGCAGCACCGCATATTTCCTCTTCGACTGCTCAAACCCGATCACCGCATTGCTCACCGCGCCCAAAAGCGCCAGCACACAGCCCACCGCCGTTATCGCATAGAGTATGGTCATGATGCTCGACATATTCTCCTCGTCCTCTGCCTGCATATCCTCGCAGCTGATGATGCTGTCGTTGGGACGGGTGTCAGCCAGCCTGTCCTGCACTGCCTCAAAGGCTCCCTCTCCGGCTAATTTCACATAGATGTACATCGGCCTGTCGGACATCTCTCTTCTGAACCATGCCTTGTTCACCACCACAGTTTCGTTGAAATGGTCAACGGTGTCGCAGATGCCCTTGACCTTGAATTTGTAGGGCGTGTATATCTTCTCGCCGCTTTCGCTTATATCGAAGGAATCATAGTCGGTGAACTCAAAGCTGTCACCGACGGAAAGGCCGTATTTTTCGGCTATAGGCCTTCCGATGTAGGCCTCGCCCTCCGCAGGCTCGTCTCCCAGCCCGCGGATGCTGGTGAACAGCCGGTAGTCGTCATAGCCCGCAACACAGAACATATGCTTTTTGCTGTCCTTGATCGTTCCGTTCAGATAGGTGTTATAGAGGAACTGTACGTCGGTTATCTCCGGCATATCCGTGATAAGCCCGCTTTCCTCCTCCTTGAGGGAGGTCTCTATCCTTGCATCAAAATGATATGTATCTGCCCTGTAAAGCCTCGCCACCGACTGGACGGTGATGAAGATCGCAGTCGTTATCGCCAGTGCCGCAAAGGTGAGCTGTGTTCCCGTAACAGTGCTTTTTTTGTGCTGCAGCTCCTTGGCCGCCAGCTTGGCGCAGGGCATTCCCAGCGCCCCGAAAAGCCTCGCCAGCAGCGAGGATATCAGCTTCAGCAGTATCGGCAGCGACATTACCGCTCCCACGCAGATAAGCGCGACCGCTGCGATCGTTACGATCATTTCCTCCGTTATAAGTCCGACAGCGATGCCGGCACCCAGTATTACAAAGCCCAGAGCGACCTTTGCCGGGCTAATGTGATAGGCAGTGTCCCGGGAGGAGAATATGATGTCCCGCACCGGCGTCCTTACCGCCCTTAAAAGCGCCCCCGACTGGCAGATAAGCTGTATCAGCACTGCCGCAGCCACCGCCGCCGGATACATCCAAAGGGGCATATCAAACTGCTGCGAGGTGCTTCCGCCGAAAAATGCGTTGATCGCAAGGTCTCCCGCAAGGCTGTAGCCCACTGCTCCCAAGGCTCCGCCCACGATACCGTAAACCGCACTTTCTATAAGCAGTATCCTTGAGGTCTTGCGCAGGCTGCCGCCAAGGCTCCTAAGCGTTCCGATGACCGACATCCGCTCGTTTGCGATGTGTCTTGACATCGAGGTAGTCAGAAACAGCGTCATCAGCAGGATGACCGCAAATATCAGATAAAACACCGTGGTCTGGTCGTTTATCTCCTCCAGCATCTCGTCCGAAAGCACCGGGTAAACAGTGTATTCCCTGTCCGCATACCTTCTCTGCAGCTCTCCCACCGTTTTCAGAACATCCAGCTCGTCCGGCAGGTCGGCCAATGCCATGTTGCAGCCCGACCCCTCTGCCCCGGTCAGCGTTTTCACGGTCTCCGAAGGCACAAGGATGCGGTCGGGATAGTTGCGAAGATATTTGTCGGTGGTCACCTTTGTGATCTTAAGCTCAACTCTGTTCTTGTTGTACTCTATCGCAGCAGTGTCCCCTACCTTGACTCCGCTCTTTTCCGCAAGCTTCTGCGAGATCACCGCTCCGCCGGCAGGGTCAAGAGCTTCGTCAGTAAAACCGAAGTCCTTATGCTCCTGCGGGTCAACTGACCGCATGGTGATATTGTACTTTCCCTTTGCCGTGATGAACTGCCCGCCCGAGGTGCCAAAGACAATAAGCCTCGTGCCCTCCGGAAAATCACCGGCGGATAACTGCAGATCCCTGTTCGTGTCAAGGATCACGATCTCTGCGCCGCCGTAGGCTCGCAGCATCATGTTCCGCAGCTCCCGCTCCGGCGCCTCTCTGCCCTCAACACAGAAAAGCAGTGCAAAGGCCGAGGCCGCCAGCGCTATGATTATCGCCGCTGAACGCAAGGGCTTCCCCAGAATGTTCCGGCGGATAAGTCTTCCGACTATAGACATAAGATCATTCCCCTATATTGTTTCTTTTCTGCTATGTGCTTCGTCGATCTGCCGCTTTGCATAGTACCTGTTCACACAGCTTCGGTAGCCCAGCGACTGTAGCTGTTCATACCTTACAGAATATCTCCCTTTGGTGCGCTTCCCGCTTATCAGATACCTAAGACATTCCTGTGCGTAGGTGTCTATCTCTTTAAGGCTGCTGTCCGTGTTTATCACCGGGAAGTACCACCTCGCCCAGCTAAGCTCGCTGTCGCTCCCGGGCTCGTACAGCTTTTTCTCAAATATCCGTATGAAGGCCGCCGCCGCCTTCTCCGGCGCTATGCCGCGCCTTTCGTACCAGCGCTTCAGCGCCCGCGTCTTTCGGCGCATCTTCGCCTTCAGCTTTTTCACCGACGCCTCGGCTATATCCACTTCGCCGTTTTTATATGACAGCCCCAAAAAAGTCCACTGCCCGCCCGGCGGTGTCATTTTCTCCTTTTCGGGATTTACCGTAAGACCGTGTGCTTTCAGCAGCTCACGCAGCTCGGCAGCATATCCCTCGGCCTGCTCCCTTGTCTGCGCAAACAGTATGATGTCGTCAGAATAGCGAACATAGGGCACACCGCGTTCCTCGAACAGGGCATCCGCCTTGCGGAGATAAAGGTTCGCGTAAAAGGCCGAAAGAGGCGTCCCCGCCATGATGCCCTTTTTCTCCGTGATGACTTTGCCTCTGTCCAGCACCCTCTGCTCCTTCAGCAGAGCCGACAAAAAGCCGTAGAGCCGCCGATCGCTGCCGGTCACACTTTCCAGCATAGGCAGGAGCTTTTCCACATCCACCGAATTGAAATAGTTGCTTATATCGGCCTTATAGCACCACATCCTCCCGATGCCGGGGCGGCGAGCCAGACTTCGGAAGCCCATTTGCGCAGTCCGGCCGGGGCGAAAGGAATATAGCCCGCCGGAAAACAGGCCGTCATATTCCCGCAGCAGCAGATAGGTCAGCAGCTTCAGCACGGTGTTTTCCGGTTTTGGGTAGATATAGATCACCCGTTTTTTATCCGTATCGAGCTTGCTTATCTCGGCACGGCGGGGGAGAGGGAACTCCTCACCTGCGGATATACTTTCGCAGACCGGGAGGTAACTGCAGGCGTCGATGAAGCCTTTCAATTCCCGGGTAAAGTGTTTCGGGCAAGCGAGGGAGCATTTATAATCATAGAAGTCAACCCAGTATTTTGGCTGGGAGAGCCTATCGAGCAAGGAAATCATAAAACCTCCAAAGGTCCTCGCGCGGACGGCGCAGCGCCGGAAAAAGCAGTCCTCCTGCACTCACAGGAAAGAGCGCCAGCGATCATCCGTCCGTAATGATACAAAAGCCAACGCCCTACAAGATAACGCCGGACAGAGTTTAATACGCCGCCCTCGAAAGGATGTGAGCGTCCCACGTCATATCACGCCAAACCGTCCGTATCGTGAATAAAAAAACGGAAAGAGAAAGGCGTTAAATCCAATAAATTATTGGATGTACAAGACCGTACACGCCGCGGCTGCCTGCGAAGCGCGGTAAAGCAGCGTGCCTGATCCGTCACAGGCGCTAAGCGTTCTCTTTCCGTTTTATGCAAATTGTTATACCGAAAGTGCGCTCCTTACCCTGTTCGTAACATACGAGCGTGCGTTCCACCAGCCGTCATGGTCGTAGTAAAAGCGCAGATAAGGCACTCCCTCGTTGCGGCATTTCAACGCAAGCTGCCGCACATTGCTCTTTTCACTTATAAGCTCAACAATAAGCGCGGTGCGCCCGTTGTTGGTGAAGGTGAATATCGTCGCGGGATGATATCTCTTGTCATCCGTTTCGTGAGTTATCCCGTAGGAGGAAAATTCTTCCGCAAACAGCTTTTCAAAATATTCCACATAGCTGCCGCCAAAAGAGTATTGGTTCTCCTCCTTGGGCATCACAGGCCCCCAGGGCAGAAGCCCCCGCACAGCCTCGCCCTTCTTCGGCGGGGGCGGGTTCGGACTGGATCTCTGCGATACCGGCTTGGGCGCATCGTCCTCTCTAAGATTGTCAAAATAGTGCTTTTCATCACCGAACATACTCTCGGCAGCATCCTCGGCAGCCTTCTTGAACAGCTTTGAAAACAGACCCATGTTCATTACCTCCCGTGTGTTTTTATTCTCGGTTATGTGCGCTTGATCCTTTTGCTGTCTGTCTTTTTGGTAAGATTAAGGTGGAACAGCATCCGCTCCGTGTTCTGTATGATAAACGAGATAAATCTTAGGAAGGTGTCAGCCATTATGCCGAAGTTGATGCACAGCAGAATGCTCTTGTAGGAGAGCGCCGATGTGCCGAATACCCAGCCCAGCAAACGGAAAGCAAATATCAGCCCCGCCGTGCAGAGCAGGATGATCGCTATCTTGTAGGAGCTTAGCGGCTTGCTTATCTGCCGCAGTACCATGATGCCCACTACCGACAGCAGTATCGTCGAGGCCGTGGTGATCTCTGACTGCGATACCTCGAATATCTGCCCGAAGATCACCATTGCCACCACCACAAATACATCCGTCAGTCCGCCCGGGAGCGCCTTCAGTATGATGTTCTTCATGAAGTGACCGTTTATCAGATAGTGATCCGGCACCTGCGAAAGCAGGAACGCCGGTATGCCTATGGTGAACATACTTATAAGCGTGATCTGTGAGGGCGTAAGCGGATATACTACGCCGAATATCAGCGTTACTACCGAAAGGATGATCGAGAATATGTTCTTTACAAGGAACAGGCTTCCCGAGCGCTCCATGTTGTTTACTACCTGCCTGCCCTCCATAACAACATCAGTCATGTGAGAGAAGTCAGAGTCCAGCAAAACAAGCTGCGCCGCCTGTACCGCCGCATCGCTTCCCGATGCCATTGCGATAGAGCAGTCTGCATCCTTCAGCGCCAGAATGTCGTTCACTCCGTCGCCCGTCATCGCAACGACCTTGTCCTGCGCCTGCAGCGCCTTCACAAACTTCCTCTTCTGATCCGGCGTTACCCGCCCGAATACGGTGTAGCTGCGCATCGCCTCAAAAATTGCATCGTCAGTCGTCAGCGTGGATGCGTCAACATATCTCTCCGCATTCACAATGCCCGCCTGCTTTGCGACCTCGGATACAGTGATCGGATTGTCGCCGGAAATGACCTTGACCTCAACGCCCTCCTGATCGAAGAAACGGAAGGTCTCCGGCGCCGTCTCACGGACAGGATTGGTTATAAGTATCAGCGCCAGCGGCTCACAGTCAGCTGTCAGAGCCTTGCCGTCCGGCTTGCCCGCATACTTCGCAAAGGCAAGAACTCTGTAGCCCTTGCGGCTGTTGAATTCAATATCAACGCGGTAATCCTCGTATTTGTCCCTAAGCACCCATTCCGGCGCACCGAGTACATATGCCGCGTCCTCAAAGGTAACACTGGAGTATTTGAACTCCGATGAAAAATCCGTATGACCGACTATCTTCGCCCCGCTGGGACTGGTATAGTATTGCTTCATCGCCGCCATGGTGATGTTATCAGCCGCCTGCTCCGATGCAAAATCGCTAAGCAGCGGGAACAGCTCCTTTTCCGTTATGGAGCCGATAGCCTTCATTCCCGTGACCTTCATGGTGTTCTCGGTAATGGTGCCCGTTTTGTCCACGCACAGCACGTTTACCCGCGCCAGCGTCTCGATGCACTTCATGTTGTGAACAAGCACCTTTTGCTGCGCCAGCCGCATTGCACTGATGACCAGCGTAACGCTCGCCAGCAGGAAAAGTCCCTCCGGGATCATTCCGATGACCGAGGCAACCGTCGCCCTGATGCTGTCGGTATATCCGCTGTTTCTTACCACATAGGTGGAATAGAACTGCAATCCGCCCAAGGGCAGGATAATAAAGCCCGCTATCTTTACGATCTTGTTCAGTGACCTTATCATCTCCGACTGCTCGCCGGTCTTGACCTTCTTTGCCTGCAGCGTTAGCTGCGAGATATAGGACTCTGCTCCCACCTTCGTCAGACGCGCCTTGCAGCTTCCCGATACTATGTAGCTTCCGCTCATCAGCTCGGCACCGTTTTCCTTCACGATCTCGTCCGCCTCACCGGTCAGCAGCGCCTCGTTTGCCGAGACCTTGCCCTCGATGACCACCGCATCGGCAGGTATCTGGTCTCCGGCCTTGAATACTACTATATCGTCAACGACCAGCTTGTCAGAGGCTATCTTCTGCTCCGACCCGTCCCGTATGACACGGGCAGTGGGCGAGTTCAGCACCGTGAGCTTGTCAAGCAGCGCCTTCGAGCGCATTTCCTGTACGATACCGATAAGCGTATTCGTCACGATAACAGGCAGAAACGTCAGATCCTTGTAGCACCCGCCGATTATCAGCAGTGCAGAGATAATGGCAAAGATCAGATTGAAATAGGTGCAGACGTTGGTAATGATTATCTGCCCGACGGATTTAGAGGGCGGCTTTACCGGCTTGTTGGTAAGCCCCGCCTGCTCTCTCTCTCTGACCTGTGCGGCTGTGAGCCCCTTGTCGGCAGCAGCACACACCCTTTCGATCTCGGCCGTCATAGTATCCTTTTTCATAACACGGCTCCTTTGAATTTCAAATGATTATATGAATTAATTATACCACGCCTTTATCAGTTTTTCAAGTAGCAAATACACATTTTTAATCACGATCCGATCTCGCAGCATATTGCCGCAATTGTTTGGTGGATAGTTGATAATGGACAGTTGACAGTTGATAATGAAAGGAGCGCCTGCAGGGCGCATTATGCATTGTGTATTGAAACTGTTGTTTGCGCAAAACACGGACGGATTTGTGAATTTATTATTTCAAACGTTTTAGTCAAAAACAGATAACAAT
>ODAI011421686.1_pt1 | contig 19049 bp, 6 predicted proteins | sample 1539321 | NCBI WGS metagenome assembly ODAI01 (sample SAMN02144231, study PRJEB22623) | gut metagenome | biome: sheep rumen | host: Ovis aries | place: New Zealand
CCTACCGCCACCCAACTGTTGGGGTCGGTCTTCGCACCGTGGCGATCCCACTTGTAGATGACATAGCGGGTAGCGCCGGAGAAGACATCAAAGTACAGGGTGTTGGTGTAGATGCCGCGGGGGTTCTTGACGGACTTGATCCCGAGGATGCCGGACAGCTCGTCCTTCGCCGTGTCGTATTCCTTGTCGAGACGCGTGCTCGGGGCAACCAGGGTCACGGAAGCCGGGGTCTCATAGAAGACTGCCGTCTTGCTGGAGAGCGACCTGCCTATCGCGGGATCTGCAGGATCCGGGCCGTAATAGTCATTGCCGTCAGGGCTCACTGCGCTGGACACATGCGCACGCACGACGAACTTGACCTGGGTCCTGGTATTGCCGGTGAGGCTCGTGACAACCTCGGCCGCAAGGTCGCCGGTGTTGACCCGGAGGATGCCCACTTTACCTGTCAGGTCAGCCGGAATATCCGACGCAAAGAGCTTGTACACCGTCTCCTTGGGCGTGGTGGACAGATTCATCGTATAGATGTCGTACAGGTCCGGTTCCACACCGCCGGCAGGCGTAACAGGCGGCTTGAAGAGGATATCCACACTGGTCACGGTATCCTTCTGCTTCACCGTGGCGGAGGTCAGGGTCGTGACGCCCACATAGAGGTTGGATTCTATATAGGGGGATCCGGTAGCGTCCAGCGGGGTGACTTCCTTATTGCCGATCATGCCGACGATGGCATAAGTGGCAAGGACGCCGGAGATGGGATTGCGGGCGGACTCCTTATCGGTTCAGATGAAGCCCGAGGTGGTGGCCAGGGGCAGGAAGCCTCTGCCGTCACCCAGATCGCGGTAGACACGGTACTTGGTGATGCCGGTCATCTTCTGCCAGTAAAGCTGGGTGCCGTCCTTGACCGATATGACCGGGTTCACACTCGCGAACTCAACCGGCGGATAGAAGGTGGCGCTCACCGTGGAGGACCACTCGCTGACGATATTAGGCGTAACGCTGGTGTCTATGACGCGGACACGGTAGCTGTACTTCTGCGGGTTGACGCTGTAGGTCTTGGTGAAGAGCTCGTCAAAGTCCGCCTGGCCGGGTGTGGTGGAGAACACAGGGACAGTGTAGGGACTTCCGGGTGTTCCTGCAGGCGGAACCGTCGGGTCGTCCCAGGCGTAGACCTTGAGGGTGTCGTCCTTCTCCTGGATCTCGATGTCATAGGCGCCCTTCATTTGGTCATACCAGGTGACCACCAGACCGGGGCCGGGGCCTGCGCCGCTGTACTTGGTAACGTCATTGCCGATGGGCTCCACGGACTTGATGACAGGTGTCGCGAGGAACATGCCGGCGACAGTGTCGGCATCCAAGTAGAAGTAGCCGCCCTTGATATTGCCGTTGAAGGCACGGACAGTGTAGCGGTACTTGATGCCGGCAACAGCCTTGGTGTCCAGATAGTTCTGGGTGGTGTAGCCGTTCACGCGGCCGATGGTCTCAAAGAAGGTTGCGCCGTCCACCTTGCGGAGGATCTCATAGCCCTTGCAGCCCTGGATGGCCTTCCAGTGGACCATGATGCCCTTGGTAGCGGAGGAGGACTCGGTGTTGATAACCTGCGGGGTGTGGAGGAAGGTGACCTTCACACCGGCCGCGACATAGCCGCTGAGGTCATTGCCGGAGCCGTCGGAGACGGTGACCGTGTAGGTATACTGTACGTTGGGCTTGACATCCAGGTCGATGTATTCGGGCTTGGACATGTCGGCGGGGACGAAGTCGGCGGCGACCAGGGTATACTCGGTCTCCTTGCCCTCCAGGCGGTAGACGTTATAGCTTGTGGCGCCGTCCACATCCTGCCAGGTGAAGGAAATGTAGCCGTATTTGTTGGGATCGGGGATCGTGGCGTGAGCAGACTTGTCCACCAGCTCGCCGATGACGGCGGACTTGAGGGCCGGGGTCTTGAAGGCCATAAAGTAGCCGGGGGTGCCCATGGGATCGGGATAGACCTTCATGACGCCGAGCTCTTCGCCGTCCGGGCCGATGAGGGCGACGGTGTAGTTATACTTGGCGCCGGTGACCGCGGTGGTGTCGGTGTAGACGATATGACCGTCACTGTTGGCAGTGGACCAGAGGATGGGCTGGCCAATGTCAATCCAGGCTCCGCTGGCCTCGCTGCGGCGCACCTGGTAATAGGGGACGCCGTCCACGACCTTGAAGGTGATCTTAATACCCTTTTCCACTGCCTCGAGCTTCACGATGCCGTCAAAGCCCGCGATGCCGAAGAACAGCCTGGAGAGGCCCACCGGGTCATAGCCGCTTATGTCGTCGGTGCCGTTGTAGACAGCGACGGTGTACCAGTAGCGGTTGCCGGACTTGACGGTGGTGTCGGTCCAGCTGAGGGTGGTATCTGCGTTGACGGTGATCTCACCCGCGCCGCCGTCATAGACGGGCTTGAACTCGCCGTTGGCGGAATCCTTCCGGTAGATACGGAAGTCCGCGTCGGTGGTGGCGTCGCCAACAGGATTCCAGGTGAGGATCAGGCCGGCGGCGTCCGTCTCCAGGGAGACGAGCTTCGGGGTGGGATAATACTTGGCGGGGTTGCTGGTCTCGGCCAGGGCGCTGCAGAGCTCGTAGTCCACGGCCGGGTCGCCGGTGGCGGCAACCTGCTCTACCACGCCGACGGCGTAGTAGTAGTCGGCATTGACGCTGAGGGTCTCCTGACCGTCCACCAGGCTGACGTCGTAGTAGACACCGCCGTCCGCGGCGTCCTCAACGCTGATCAGCTCCCAGACGGCCGCCGGGTTGGTCTTGCGGTAGATGGCGTAGAGCGGGGCGCCCTCAGATTCCTGCCAGACGACCTTGATGCCGCCCGCGACAGAGTGGGCCGGGTCATCCGCGGCGAGGATCACAGGAGGCGCGTACCAGACCGCGGAGACGCCGGGTTTGGCATAAGAGCTGGCATAGTTGCCGACGCCGTCAAGGCAGCGGACGGAGTAGTAGAAGCGAATCCCGTGATGAGCGGCGGGATAGGTATCGGTGAAGGTGAACTGCGCAGGGGGCGTCGCCGGGTAATACGGGGCGTTGACCTGAGTCACCTCGGTCCAGGTCTCGCTGCCGGCAGCGCGGCGGAAGACGGCATAGTCATCGACGTCGCGGACCAGCTGCCAGGTGACATCGATGCCGGTGGCCACGGAGACCGCGCTTATGAGCTTGGGCATCTCGGTGAAGGTCGCGAGAATACCCTGGTCGTTATAGGGGCTGATATCCCATAAGTCGTTGTCGTCGCGGCAGACCACGGTGTAGTAGTAGCTCTTGCCCGCGGCAACATATTCATCCGTGTAGCTCACGAGACTCTGGCCGGCCTCCGCCGTCACAGTGACGACCTTGCCCGCCTTGTCGGTGAGGAGCTTCCAGCTGCCGGCGGGCGGGAGAAGTTCCGTGCGGTAGATGCGGTATTTGGACACACCCGGGATCCTGGTCCAGTAGAGGGTGATGCCGGTCTCATTGACCTCGTAGTTCTCCTCCGGGGCGCCGGTGTTGAGGTACGGGGTCTTGAAGAAGACAATATCCACGCCGGAGGCGTCCCAGGAACCGACGACAGTCTCCTGGTCGGTGTCCAGGTTCTTGATGCGGTAGGTGTAGGCCTTCTGATTGGCGATGTCAAAATCGTCAAAATACAGGGTGTAGCCGGTGGGGTCATAGTCCAGGTCAAATTCGCAGTTGACGCCATAGGTCACCACGCCCAGATCCTTCCACACGCCGGTGTTGATGGAATCCATGCGCTCAATCTTGTAATTCTGCAGGAAGCCGGAGGCCTCTCTGGTGTCCTGGGTGCCCTTCCAGCGGACGCGGATATAGTTCTCATACACATCAGTGCGGACAGTGCCGTCCGGCGCCGTGTAGGAGAGGGAGGCATAAAGGTTCTCCACACCCTTCTGCGCGGTGGGGATGACCGAGACCTTGCTGAAGAAGACAGCCTCGGTGTAGCGCGGATTGATGCTGAGGGCAGGGTTCAGCGGGTCCTCACAGAAGTAGTCCGTGCCGGCCTTGTTCATGACGCGGATGATGTAACGATAGGTCGTCCCGGAGAGGGCGCTCTCGTCCACGTACTTGAGGGCGGTCAGGGGATTCGTGTTAATCCGGCTGTAGGTCGTGAAGGGAGCTTCGGCGCGCTCAACCACATAGGTATAGTTGGTGTTGATGCTGACGTTGGACCAGCTCAGCTCAATGCCGTTGTCCACGACCTTCGGCTTGTTCTGCACCGGGGTGTTGAACTGGTAATACACCTTCGTCGCGTAGTAGAGGTTGCCCAGCACGGAGGTCTCCGCGTCAAGCGGAAATGTCGGGATCAGATTCATACCAAGCCCGTTCTCATCATTGGGGCTGGTGCTGTACTCATTGTTGGTGCCCGTGGCATTCTTGGAGCTCTGGACATAGTAGGCGTATTCCTTGCCGTTGTTGGCCGCGGTCATCGGGTCAGTATAGGAGGCCTCAGTCGCAGTGGCGGCGACGCGGACGATCTTCATCCGGGTCCAGGCACCCTCCGTGGAGGCCTGACGCCAGATGGCATAGTACTGCACCTCGGGCTCGGGATCCCAGACGACCTTCAGGCCGGCGCCGTTCTTGACGATATCGGTCACCTGGATGAAATTGAAGAAGTTGGCCACATCTGCGGCCTCCTCGCTGGTCTCCTCACCCTCTTCTTCCTCGGTGACCTCTTCCTCCTCAGGCTCCTCGGCGGGGTCTTCAGGCTGCTCGGTCTCCTCCGCGGGAGCCTCCGGCTCATCGGCCGGGGTCTCTCCCTCCGTGGGAGCGGCAGGCTCTGCTTCTCCCTCAACCGGGGCAGCGGGTTCCTCACCCTCGGTAGGGGCAGCCTCTTCTGCGGGGGCAGCTTCCTCCGCCGGGGCGGCCGGCTCCTCGGGCAGAGCCTCTTCCTCCGGGGTGATCACTGTCTCTTCGACAGGAACCTCCGGCTCTTCAAAAAGCGCGGTCTCCGCCTCATCGGGCATGACCACTTCAGCGACAGGCTCAATGGCCTCCGCCGCCGCAACCTCCTGGCCCTCCTCCGCGAAGGCGGAGCCGACCGGGAGCATGGACATGCACATGACGACCGACAGAAACAGTGCCATCCAACGATGGAACGTACCGATTCTTCCGCTCATGCAATCAATCTCCTTTGCTGCTTACTCTATAGCAAAATCCTTGCTATCTTCCATACGACGCCATTATACAACAGCGGAATTCAAATAGCAAGGATTTTTTGTTTCCAATTCTTAACTTTTTGTTTATGATTTTAAGTTTTTCTTAAGAACTTTTTTAATTATTTCTTAAGAAACTCTGTCGCAGCAAGCAGGACGGGGCTCCAGGCGGGGCGTCAGACAGGATTTCAGACGGGGCCTCAGACTGTTCATCTCTCTTCGGAGACGGGAGCGAAGCTCACTTCACCGTAACCCGGACCGTTGCGCTGCGCTTCGTCCCGTCGGTGGCCGTGACGGTGATGACGGCGGAGCCGGTCTTCATGCCGCTGACGATGTTGAGGACCGGGATGCTGTGGCGCACACCATCAGTATCATAGTAGGTCTGCTGACCGGCATATGCCCCGGCCACGGCGCTGTTGGAGGACTTGACAGAGTAGATGATGCCCGGGCTGTCAGTGACAATGCAGAGCCTCGCGCTGCTGCCGCCCTTGTTGTTGACGGTGAGGGTGAGGTCCTTCGGCGTGCCGAAGGTGACAAGCTCGCCGTCGGAGATCATGTACTCCTCGATGCTGAGCCTGGTGGCGGGCTCCGCCACCTGCAGGGTGAGGCTGGAGGAGAGCTCTGTCCCGTCAGTGGTCTCGGCTGTCACCTGTATAGCCGAGAGGCCATAGTCCCGGGCGCCCGGACGGACACTGAGGACGCCTTTGGCGCTCACGGTCACGAGCTTCCTGCTCCGCAGGGTCTCCGCCAGCTCATCGTCATAGACGCCGTCCTCCCCCGCCGAGCGGAAGCTCCAGCTGAGGGCCGGGAGATCCGGGGTCCCGTAGGCATCCCCTATGCCGGCGCGGATCTGCACCGAGCCGCCGTAGGCGATATAGTAGCCCCCGCCGGTAATGAGCTTGAGGGAGGATACAGGGTGGATCACCCGCAGGGTGAAGCGGGCAGATTTGCCTGAGCCGTCCAGGGCCTTCGCGGTGATGACCGCGCTCCCCGCTCCCATCGCCGTCACAAAACCGTCGGAATCCACGGCGGCAACCTTCGGCTTCGAGCTGGACCAGGCGATGCCCTCCGAGTCCGAAATGAGGGCGCCGTCCGAGTCGGTATACTCCCGGAAGGCGTCGAGGTCCAGCGTCTCGTTCTCCCCGGCCCGGAGCCAGAGGGTGGCCCCGGTGATGTTGTCGTCCCGGTCATAGACGGGGAGCACCGGCACAGAGGTCGGGAAGAGGAAGATGCTCTTCGCCTTGCGAGACACGGTGACGCGCAGGGGTTCCGAGCAGACGCCGGAAGTGTCCTTCGCCTCGGCGACCAGCTCGATCCAGGCGTCCACCGGGACGCCCTTCCCAACCGTCACGCGGCCGGAGGCGCTGACCGAGACGGCCAGGCCCTCCTCAGAGGCCGAGGCAAGGCGCCAGGTGACTGTCTTCGTATTGGCGTTGGCCGGGAGCACCTGGGCCTTGTACTGCCCGGAGCCGCCGGGGACGAGGAAGGGATTGCCGCTGAGGGAGATCTCCGTCACGAGCTGCCGCACCGTCACCCGGCAGACTGCGGACTTACCGGAGCCGTCCTGCACCTTCGCGGTGACGGAGGCGGTGCCCTTCCCCACCGGAGTGAGCACACCGTCGGAGCTCACAGTGACGACCTTTGGATTCGAGCTTGTCCAGAGGACGCCCACGTCGGCCGGGTCGACAGGCTTGTTCCGGGTATCCGTGCAGCTCAGGGTCAGGGACTCTATTGCCGCAGAGGGGAAATCCAGGGTTAAGGCCTTCGCGCTGAGGGTGACGGTCTTCACGGGGTCGAGAGCCTTCACACTGAGGCTAACAGAGCAGCTGATGGAGGGGTAGGCTTTGGACACGGCGGTGATGTGGACCGTTCCGCTCCGCCCGGCGACCGTGGTGACCCGACCGGTGGAGGCGTTGATCTTCGCCCCGAGGCCCGCGTCCTGGCCGTCAATGCGCCAGGTGACGCCCTGCTTCACAGAGGTGCCGAGAGAGGAGATCACCTCCGCCTGCAGAGTGCAGGCCTTACCCGCAACGAGGTAGGAGCCGGGCAGCTGGGAGATCTCCACGCGGATCTGGTCGCGGGCCTCCTCCCCTGTGGGGGTCTCGATCCGGATCCGGAGAGTGGCCTCCTTCCCGGCGATGCCAACGCCGTTGACCTTGAGGGCGCGGAGAGTCACGGTCTGGCCCACCGGGAAGCCCTCCAGGGAGATGCTTTCCCCCTCGGGGAGGAGAGTGCCATTGCGGATCTCGCCGTTGAGCATGGCGGGCTTCGTCCCGTCCAGTGTATAGAGAACGCGGACACCGGCATCCTCCGTGCCGGCCTCCACCCAGACCGTCTCGTCGCTGGTCAGCCCGACTGTCGCGGCGCCCGGCTCCTGTCGGCTCTCCCCGACCAGAATCCGCGGCGCGGAGAGCTCTCCGCCCATCAGCTTGGCGAGGTCCAGGATCCCGTCCGTGGCGGAGGTCCGGAGGAGGTACTCCATCACGTCGGGGTTCTGTTTGCCGTAGGCGCTCATATACAGGGCGGCCGCGCCGGAAACCACCGGGGCCGCCATGGAGGTGCCGCTGTCCAGACGGTAGGTGCCGTTAATCCAGGTGGAGACAATATCACTGCCGGGGGCATACACGTCTGCCCAGGCGCCGTAGTGGGAATAATTGGCGAGGGCGCCGTCCCGGTCCGTGGCACTGACCCCGATGACATGGTCGTAGGCGGCGGGATAGTACTGGATGTTGCTGCCGCCGAAGGAATTGTTGGACAGGGCGGCAATGACGGTTACGCCGTGCTCCCAGGCATTGTTCACCGCCTTCTCCACCGTGGCGCTGTAGGCCGTGCCGCCGAGGGAGAGGTTGATGATGTCCGCTCCGTTGTTCACAGCCCAGTTGATGCCCTTGGCGACGGTGCTGTTGGTGCCGCTGGTATTGCTGAGGACGCGGATCGGGAGGATCTGCACGCCCGGCGCGATCCCGACGCCGCCGGCGCCGTTGAAGGCCTGGGCAGCCACAATCCCGGCGACATGGGTGCCGTGGCCCGAGTCATCAGAATAATCCGCCGACTCATTGAGGGTATTCCAGCCGGGGAGGACTGTGCCGAACTCCCGGTGGCCGGCGTAGATACCGGTGTCCAGGATCGCCACGGTGATGGAGGGGCTGCCCATGGTGACGCCCCAGGCGGCGAAGCTGTTCACAGCGCTGTGGTGCCACTGGAAGGTGCCGGAGGGGTCCTGGACATAGGGGTCGTTGAGGCCAAGAGCGTTCACCCATTCATACCAGTCCAGGGGCTCGGCCGCCTGGAGGAGGCCCTGGGCGGAATAGAGCCCGGCGCGTTCTTCAGAGGGATCGAGGCTCACAGTCCAGTCCGGCTCCACCGCGGGGAGTCTCTGCTCCAGGTCCGCGGCGGCGGTGACGGCATCGGCGACCGTGGCGCCCTCGCCCAGGCCCAGCACCGCGAAGGAGCCGTCAAAGGACAGCAGCTCGGCGCCGTAGGCCTCCGCCGTAATCACGGCGTACTCCGGGCTCTCCGTCACAAGAAGGACAACCCCTTCCGCATATTCGCAGCTATCCAGCGCGGCGACGACGCCCTTTTCCGTGAGAGCCCGCTTGGCAGCGAGCTCTTTCTCGGAGAGGACCCAGTCCTCGGGCAGACCGGGGAAGAGGGATTCTTCGGATTCTTTCTCAGCTTCTTCAGAAGGGTCCTTCTCAGCGTCGGGATCGTCTTCGGCGGAGTTTTCTTCGGAGGAGTCTTCCTCAGAGGATTCCTCGGAGGGGTCGGCGTCAGAAACAGGGTCTTTGTCAGAAGGATCTCCGTCAGAGGAGTCTTCCACGGCTCCGGGGTCGTCAGGACTGTCTCCCGAAGGATCGGGGTCAGCGTCAGAGGCGACAGGCTCTTCAGACGGGTCTCCAGAGCTTTCCGTACCGGAAGCAGAGTCTGTCCCTTCAGAGCCAGCCGCAGCTTCTTCCGATGCGTCGGATCCGTCCGCGCCGTCGTCGTCTTCGCCAAGGAGGATCTCTTCGGGGAGGCTCTCCTCAGCTTGGACGAGCTCTTCCGTCAAGGCGTCCTCCGTGTCCGCGGCCGCGGTCAGGAGATCCGTGTCCGACAGATCCTCCTCGAGCGACGCCTCTCCCACAGCGGCCTCAAGGCAGTATTCATCCCCCGCTTCAGGCAGTAAGCTCTGCGCGTAGCCCGCCGGCGAGAGGGAGAGGCAGAGTGCGAGAGTCAGCAGCAGACTCAGGAGGCGGGTACTGATGCGATTGATAGTCATGTGATCACCGTGTTTCCTTATTTCAGCTTGGGAGTCAATATGCCATGGGTTTTGCCCATGGAAACATCCGATTTTTGAGATTGTATGTTTTCCTAAAATTCTATGTTTCTTATCATACCCTGCCCCGGGACTGTTGTCGAGAGCAGGAGGGTGCAGTTTTACAAAAAATTAAGAGGCGGAGCAAAAGCTCCGCCCCCAGGTTGTACGGTAAAGCAAGAAACAGCTATAAAATGCCTGCCTTTAAGCGGCTCAGGAGACCTTAACCGTGAAGCTGGCCTTCTTTCCGCTGCCGTCTGTTGCGGTCACGGTAATTGTAGCCGAGCCTTTCTTTTGTCCTGTGACGGTGACAGCCACAAAAGGATCACCATAATCGTCAAATCTCAAAGTACCTCCTGCTACGGCAGGATTGCTGGACTTCACGGTATAGTCATACCTGATGTTGTTGCCGCCCCCGTATTGATAAATATAATTATAATAATAGTATTCGTTGCTGTATACACTCAGGTTCATTCTTCTGTATTGCATAGCTAATTTCGTATGCAGATTGGTGACAAGGTACATAACGCCACCGGAGAGGTTAGATCCGTCTGTGGTAGTGGCATACACCCAGACAACCACATAATAATTATTGGCATCATACTGCATCGACTTTTTAGCAGTCACCGCGCCGGAATTGCTGACCTGGATATCAGATGTATAGGAACGTTCAAAGCCATCCCCGCTGCTTACCAGGTTCGTCAGATTTGTAAGACTCAGAGCATCCAGGTCCCGGACGTTCACAAGCTTTTTCCAGCCGCTTTCATACAAATAGAAGACGCGCTTTCCCCAGGTGACCTTCGCAGAGGAAGGCTTCCCGAAAGCATCGCTCACCTTCGCGGTGTTTTTAACGCTTTTTCCGACGCCGAGAATTTTCAGGACGCTTCCGTAGGTAGTGGGTGACGAGGAATTCACCGTTATACCGGAGGCGGGGTTTGAGACCTTGATACTGACCTTGGCCGACTTTCCGCTGCCGTCATCCGCTTTAGCGGTGATCACGGCTGTCCCGGCTCCGACCGCAGTCACGGACGCGGTCTGATTGCCGGTGGAGGTGACAACTGCTACCTTTGGATTACTGCTGGTCCAGATCATCTTTGTATCAGAAACACTGGCGGAAGCACTGAGATTCACTCTGTTGGAATACTTCCCGCTCAGGGTAACAGATGCCATGGTGATCTGCTTCGGACTGCCGTCGTTGTTTCTCGTGATGCTGCCGCCCGTGGGAGTCGAAGGCATATTCAAGCGGAGAGAAGTGATCGGAGGACGGATTTTGACCTGGAAGCTCGCCTGCTTTCCGCTTCCGTCATTGGCTCTCGCATATACCGTCACGGTTGTATCCGGGGCGCCGGCCTGCACAGTCAGCTTACCGTTGTTGATGGAAGCCCATGTATAGCTGGACAGGCTCCAGGTGACGGTCTTGTTGGTGGCCTTTGCAGGGGTAACCGTCACTTTGTAGGTTGCGGATTTACCGGGTGAAACGGTGCTCTGCCCCGTGATCGCGAGAGATGAACCTGCCAGAGTATTGGGCCCAACGACCACCGTAACCGTCTTGCTGGTTACCTTGCTCGCTACTCCCATGCCGCTGACGGAGATGGCCTTGATCGTCACCTTTTTGGCGGAGGAGAAGCCGTTGGCGGACGTCACCCTGACACCATAACTGCCATTGAGCACTGTGCCTACCGTAACCTCGCCATTCTTGACCGTCGGAGCGCTGCCATCTGTGGTGTAGACCACAAAATGGCTGGCAGCAGAGGGCCGAATATAGATCGTGGAATTGTAGTTCACGGTGGTCGGAGCATCGATCACCGGGGGGGTCTTGTCAGAGACAAACAGCTTGGATGCATCAATCACACCATTGGTCTTGGCAGCCTTGATGGCCTTCTCTACCTGGACAGGGGTCGCGGTGGGATAAACACTCCGATAGAGAGCGCAGACGCCAGAGACCACAGGCGCAGACATAGATGTTCCGCTCAAAAACCCGTAGCCGCTGGAAAGCGTAGACATGATGGCAGAGCCTGGAGCAAGAATATCTTCCCAGGGTCCATAGTTGGAAAAGCCGGAACGGGCATATCCCTCGGTAACAGAGCCGACCGCGATCAACCCGGGAATATCATACGCCGCAGGAAAAAACTTCTGATTGTTGGCATAGTTGCCCATGGAAACAACAACATTGACGCCTTTGGTGTTTATGGCATATTTCAGTGCGGATAATACTGACGATGAGTAAGTAGTGCCTCCGAGGCTGAGATTAATGACCTTCACGCCATTATTGGCCGCAGTACGGATGGCGGTGGCGAGATCGTAATTCTCATAACCTGAGTCCTCGCTCTCAAAAATCCGGATCGAGAGGATCCTCGCTTCCGGCGCAATACCGGCACCACCGTAGCTGTTCATCCTTGCGGCAATAATACCCGCGACATGGGTACCATGATCTCCGACATAGCCGGACATGCTGCCCGCCTGCGATACCGCGCCGCTCAGATCCTGGTGGGAAGAATTCACACCGGTGTCAATGACGGCTACCGTCACACCGGAGCCTTTGGTCACGCCCCAGGCTTCATAGCTGTTGACTACGTCATGCATATACTGATAAGTGGACTGTGTGGGGTTCTTCAGATACGGGTCGCTGAAGCTGTAGTCCTGCCATCTCTTCATGCTAGGCGCCGCCACGCCGCTTGCCTCATTGACAGCGATTCCCACCTCCGGCCTCACCTCGCCCCAATCGGGCTCCAGCCGGGAAACCAGGTTCGCTTCCACTGCGGGAAGAGCCAGTTCTGGATCCGCCGCGGCGGTCAGGGCCTCCAGCACGGTGGCGGTTGTCAGCTCTGCCTTTGCCAGACCGGGCTGATAATCCTCCAGCTCCGCGCTGTAGGCCTCGGCAACGGTCCGGGCATATTCCTCACTGTCCGCAGCATAGATAATCTCGCCTTCAACATAGTCTATTCCCGGAGTCATCTGCTCCAGGGTGGAGACCATATTATTCGCGACCATATCCCGCTTGGCCGCCAGATCAGCCTCGGAGGGAGTCCAGCCAGCGGGCATGCCCTTGAAGCCGTAAGGAAAGGCGGCCTCCAGGACGATCTCCAGTGTAGCATCACCGCTCACTTCGAGGCTGACATTCTCCCGCGGAAGGAAGCCCTCGGCGCTCGCGCTCCAGGTGTAGAAGCCGGGAAGCAGCAAAAAGTCCGCACGGTACGGCGTCGCAGCAGTTTCCGCCAGATCTGTTTCATGGACAGGGGCCGTCTCAGCTTCCATGTCAGCAGCTGCCTCCGGAGCAGCCGCCTCAGCTGCGGAGGGCGCTGCTATTGAAATGGACTCAGCGACTGCGTCCGCGCCCACCGGGAGTGTGTCTTCGGCAACCCCCGTGTCCACAACCAGCGCATCCTCGGCAGCGGCTTCTGAACTTCCCTCAGTATAGTACGCGAACAGGTCTGTCTCTGTCGCAGGTGAAATCTCACCCTCAGCTCCGACAAGCACAAAGTTCAGCGCCTGCTCAGAGACAACATGCAGAACCACGAGAGAAGGAGCATCTCCTTCTGATTCCTCTGCGTCTTCGGTCTCTTCTCCGTCTTCCGGCTTCTCAGAATCCTCGTCTTCGGCGGGCTCTTCAGTATCCGCAGGCTCCTCGGCGTCGGCAGGTTCCTCCGTATCGGCAGGTTCCTCCGTATCGACAGGTTCCTCCGTATCGACAGGCTCCTCCGTATCCTCGGGTTCCTCCGTTTCTGCCGGTTCCTCGGTATCCACAGACTCCTCGGTGTCTGCAGGTTCTTCGGTGTCTACAGGTTCCTCCGTATCTAACGGTTCCTCGGTATCCGCAGGCTCCCCGGTGTCTGGTTCGCCCACATCATCAAACCCATCTGCGTAAACGGGTTCTTCATAGTCGACTGACTCTTCCGTATCGAAGTATCCTTCCAAATCGAAAGATTCTTCACCAAAGACTTCTTCCTCCAGAAGAGGTTCTTCTGTCTGCTCGCCCTGGGCGAAGGTCGTCGGAAACATCGAGGCCACCATTGTCAGCACCAGTAAAATGCTGAGCAGTCTCTTCCGGGTCATCGCATTCATATTGTCTTCTCCTTTACCATAATAATTGCGTATCTGCTGGACTGTATTATCCTTCCCTGATCATCAATCAAGGGGATTTACAACATTGATTTCCATCTCGGGCCAGCCATTGTCGATACCACGCTGCTTTACCGCTACCGGATCCTCTTCTGTATGGAACAGAGCGAACCCTTCCCGGTAGTCTACCAGTTCCATACCGTAAAGCGAAGCAATTTCTCTCGCCTGCTGCTCAGTTTCCGCCATGCACATCAGTTCACGCCCTTCTGCATAGTTTACTATGCGGACAGGTTCCGAAGTGGATACCGGGGGTTGACTCCGGTTTGTACAGCCTGACAGCAGGGCCGTCAGCAGAACAACTACAGCTGTCATCTTCATTTTCATTATTCCCCTATCCCGTTTTATGCTTTAACGATGCATCAGGGCACGACCTTCACGCTGAAGCTCACAGACTTGTTCGAGCCGTCGGTCGTCTTGATGGTGATCTTTGCCGTACCGGTTTTTGTGCCCGGAATCACATTAAAACTACTTGTCACTCCTGCAATATCCGGGTTGCTGCTGGACAACGTAAAGCCACTCCAGGAGCCATAATAAAACACTCCGATACTTCCGCTCGAGTTTTTCGTAAGCGTCATAGTATTCTTTGTCTGCTTGAAAGAATATTCTTGATATTCACCGTCTTCGTCGAAAACTGCATAAGTGTCATTCATGATCAGCTTTGTCGCAGAATACGTCACAATATACCAGATCTCGGCATAAGCGCCGCTGCCGTCTGTGGCAGTGGCTGTCAGCTTCACAGCTATGGTTTCTCTGTATTGGTTTTCATAATCGACATCAGTGTAGCTGTCCCAAGTGCTTCCGAAAGTCTTCTTAACCGAAAGTGTCCCGTTCTTCACCGTTATGTCGTCCACATGCCCGTAACTGTCCCCGATGAGACCATAGTCATACAGCTCCATTTTGCTACCGAAACCAACATGATGGGTTTCATAGTCCCAGGTAAGTTTGGTATTTGTCGGCTTGCCGAAGGTATCGCCGAAGATGACGCTGTTGCCGACGCTCTTGCCGAGTCCCACCAGGTAGTAGTCGATGTTCTCGCTGCTGGAGAAAGAGACCGGACTCTTGGAGCGGATGATGAAATTGGAGACCGGATTCTCAACCTTGACGTTGAGGGTCGCCTTCTTGTTGCTGCCGTCGAGAGCGGTTACCGTAATTGTCGCGGTACCTGCCTTCTTCGCCCTGAGTCCCCAGCTGAGTTCCCAATTCACGACCTCGACCACATCCGGTTTGTTGGAAGTATAGCTTACCAGCCAGTCGGAGTTGTCCCCGTCATATACGCGGTATCCTTCAATCCACGCCTGGTTATCTGCCTCGTCGGTTGTCGGCAGATCAGCGGACAAAAGAGTCAGAGTCTTCGGCGCAGGTTCTCCGTTCACAGAGAGAGCCACTCTGGAGGCTTTTGAGCCCACCATGAAGGAGTATCCTTCACAAGAAGCCTCCGGACCCTCCTCCGGGCGCGCATATACGGTGTACCAGGACCCTTCCTCCGCGACATACCTGTCCACGGTCACCTTGCCTGTCTTCGGGTCGAGGGTAATGCCGGAATAATCCTCTTCGGTATACCAGACCAGCTTCTTGTTAGCGCCGTCCTTCGGAAGCGTCGTGGCCTTCGGGCTCGCAGATGTCCCGGGGGCGATAACGAGCGGTCCTGTGATATTAATCTGCTGAACAGAAGGCTTTACGGACACCTTCAGGGCCACGCTCTTGTTTGATCCGTCCTGCGTCCTGCCGGTTATGGTGGCGCTGCCCTTGCCGTTGGCATAGATGGTCAGGCCGTATCCATCCCAGCTGACGCCGGCAACACTGTAGTTGCTGCTCGACCACCCAATCGGGGCAGCATCAAAGTCGATCGGCATTCCGTCCACATCGATGAAGCTGAAGAGTGCTCCATCCACTTCATAACTCATCCCGGAATAGAGCGCCGGGATCTTCCCGGTAAACTTGACACTCTTGACCCAGGGCGAATAGCCGATATCAATGTACAATTCAGTGCTTGAAGCATCATAGGTCTTTGAGGTTGCCTGTACCACAATCTGGTCATAGAAGATATTTTTCGGTACTTTCAGCTGACCGGTTTTACTGTTGAGCCAGGATCTCGCCCCGGCCGGCTCCAGAACTGACCAGACGATCTCCGCATCTTTCAGTATGTCGTATCGTGTATTCCCATATGCGTCTACATATTCCCCCTCAGCGACTGCCTTCAGGGTGACCGTCTGCCCGCCAAGGACATTCCCCGGTGCATCGGTGATGTAGATATTTACCCCGTTCAGCTTATCGGCCTGTGGCGGAACAATTTGAACCTTCAGCGTCGTCACCTTGCTCGGGACAGCAAGTCCGTTTACCTCCATGAACTTAAAGGTAACGGTCTGGTCAGTCCCGAAGCCTCCCAACGGCAGATAGAAGCCATTTACAGCGGGCTGCTCATCATCACTGTAGTAATAAGAATCGTCATATCCGTTAATCCAGATACCGTTGGTCGGATTACCGTTTTTCACCGCGGGAGCCGACCCGTCCATCGTGAACAGGATCGTGCTTGAAGGCTGAGTATATCCTCTGCCGGACTGAATCACCAGATAGCCCTGCGGGCTGACCTTGCCGCTGGCAGTCACTTCCGTGCCGTCCTCCTCGAAGAGTCGGATGACCGGGGCAGTGGTATCGCCGGAGAAAAGCTTCGCCGCGTCGATGATGCCGGTTCCCGCGCCCGCCGGGCCTTTGTTGACCGCTTTCTTGAGGATCGCTTCCATCGCAGCAGGACCGGGATTACCGTAGATGCTCATATAAAGCGCCGCCACACCGGAAACCACGGGCGCCGCCATGGAGGTGCCGTCCCAGCAGACATAGTCGCCGCCAGGGTTCAGAGACCAGACGTCGGAACCGGGGGCCGCCACATCGCACCAGGGGCCATAGTTGGAGTAGGAGGCAAGGCCGCCGCCTGCGTCCACCGCCGCGACCGCTACCACGTTGCTGCAGGCCGCCGGCCAGGACTTGATATTGGAGCCTTCATTGCCCATGGAGATGATCACAGTAGCTCCATAGGAGGAATACGCGTAATTGACGGCTTCCTGCAGCAATCTGCTGTAAAACGCGCCTCCGATGCTCACGTTGATGATCTTGGCACCGCTTTCTGCAGCAGCGCGGATACCGTTTGCAATCCACTCATATTGCCCATGGTTATTCGCATCCAGCACACGGACGGCATAGATCGTAACATCCGGAGCGATGCCTGCGCCATATGAGCCGTTACCCATGGCAGCGGCGATGATGCCCGCCACGTGGGTGCCGTGGCCGTGCTCATCCATGGGGTCGTCATCGTCATCAACAAAGTCATGACCCGGAATGACCTTTCCCAAGAGATCCTGATGATCATAGTCTACGCCGCTGTCGACAACCGCCACAACGACACCCGCGCCGGTTGTCACAGCCCAGGTCTCGTAGGTGTTGACCATGTCGTGCTGATACTGGTATCCAGCCATCGGATTGGTCGGATCCATCAGAGCATCGTCTGGATAATCTGTGCCGTCCATCCAGCTCTGCCAGGTCTGCTGCTCAAAGAGCGCCTGGGCGCTGTAGGCCCCTGCGCCAAAGGATGGCATGACCGGTTCCGAAACAATCCAGTTCGGCTCCACCGCCGGGAGAGGCAGCTCCATGTCAGCCGCCGCTTCCACGGCCTCGGCAACCGTCACGTCTGTGAGATAGAGCTTACCAAAGTGACCGTTGAAATACGCGAGCTCCGCGCTGTAGGCCTCCGCCACCAGTTCCGCATATTCCTGTGAATCCGCATGGAAGAGAACCTCACCATCGACGTACTCGCCGCTGAGAAGGGCGGCAACAACACCGTTTTCACTCAGGGCAGCCTTGGCGGCCTGCTCCTCCGCAGAGAGCTCATAGCCCTCCGGAAGCCCGGCAAAGCCGTACGGAAGCTCCTTCTTTTCCGATTCTTCCTCGGACTCCTCGGCGTTCTCTTCTGTTTCCTCTTCGGAAGCTTCCTCCGGCGCTTCCTCAGCTTCCGCGTCGCCGGGTTCTTCAACCTCGGAGGGGACTTCTCCGGCTTCTGAGCCCTCGTTGCCTTCCGATGCGGTCTCGTCTCCCTCACTCTCTGTGGGTTCCACTGCGGGATCTTCGTTCTCGGGATCCTGATTTTCCGGGATTGCTTCCCCGGGCTCTTTCTCTTCGGTGATTAGAGCATCCTCAGGCTCTCCGATAACATCAGAAATATCTTCCGGAAGCTCTTCCTGGAATTCCTCCTCTTCTTCCGGGAATAAGGCATCCTCCTCAAACTCTTCGCCGGTGAGGCCGTCCGCGAAGACAGCATCCTCCGCGCCGAGATCCGTCTCCTCCGCCAGTGCGGCGGGGAACAGGGAGATCATCATCGCAAGTGCCATCACCAGAGACAGGAGCTTCTTCCACTTCCAATTTTTCACTTCTCATTTTCTCCTTCCGATTTTTATTATTGCCCGCTTTCCGCAGGGAATCCACTATTTCAAGCCGACCGGGTCGTCCAGGGTGATCACGCGGTTGACCTCCAGCGGTGGCCAGCCGTTCTCCTCACCGCGGCGCATCACATCAAATGGGTTCTCCTCCGTATGGAAGACTGCCACACTGTAGGAGCAGTCCACCAGCTCAATGCCGTAGAGGGAGGCAATCTCCTCAGCTTCTTCCCGGGACTCCGCCATGCAGAGCAGTTCTTCACCCTCGGCAATCCGGTTGAAGGCACTCTGCTCCGGGATCTCCGAGGACGGGTGCAGCACGGGCGCAGTCCCCTGACTGACACCGGCACAGCCGGTCAGCAACGCAGCCGCTGCAAGTATCAGGATGCAAAACACAGTCCCTCTCACCATTGCACAGTCCCTCTTATCTCCAGAATTGTCTCCGAATCCCGGCTGTCATTCCGTCATCATTTTTTCAAAAATATTAACATTCACAGTTTTTTAATATCCCAATTATAAGATATCACATAATACCACACTGTGCAAGGGAAAAGCAGGATTTTGACAGATAATATTCGCAAAACTTGTGTCCGTCAGGTGCTCATCCGGATGTATACGGAGCTGTTCTGAACTAGGGGCGGGCAGCAGACGACAGTGCATAATGCAATCTCCCGGCTGCCGGATCATTAAAGCAGATGATCCGGCAGCCGGGAGATTGTTATTACAAGCTTTCCTGCGCTGTGCCATGCGGTCCGAATTTGTGACCGGAGCGCAGCTCAGGATGAGGTCTCAGTTCTTCCGCAGGCCGCCACGCTGCTGCATGGGCGGTTTCTGTCGTGGCATTGGCATTTCTGCTCAGTTCAGGGTGATCTTCACGCTGAGTGTGGCGTTGGCCGTGCCGTTATCCGTTCCGTTGAAGACATGCGTCCCGTTGCCGGCGAGGTAGACCTTCAGCTGCACAGTGGCGGTCTTCAGTCTGCCGATGTTCTTCGGCAGCACACTCTCAGCGTAGCCGATGGCGTATTCTCCGGAGCCGAG
>ODAI012823522.1_pt1 | contig 19049 bp, 12 predicted proteins | sample 1539321 | NCBI WGS metagenome assembly ODAI01 (sample SAMN02144231, study PRJEB22623) | gut metagenome | biome: sheep rumen | host: Ovis aries | place: New Zealand
TTCGATGCCTGGCATGATATCGTTGTAATTGTGGTTGGCATGCAGGAGTTTTGCATTGACACCTAAGAACAGGCCGTTCTGAATAATGTAATAACGACCGCCAACTCCTAGCGTGATATGGTCTGCTATTGCCTTATTCCCATTGTGTTCATAGGAGAGTGAGGCAAGTGCCATCAAATTGTCTGCAAAGAGGTATCCGCCTTTGGCTTCGAGTCCGAAATTCAATCCGGTAGCACCTGTGTAATTCATGTTAAGCCCTGTGAGGGAAGCTCCGACATATCCTTTTCCCTCTTGAAACTGTGCCTGAGCTGCAAATACTGAACACAAGGCGAGAAGTGTTGTGAAAATTTTCTTTTTCATTGTTTGTTATTTTTTAGTTTTCTGTTCCAAATCATAAACCAGGTTATAGCAATGACAAACACTATTCCTCCAATGACGTAGGAGAGCGTCAAATCCAGGCCCAGCGTCTGTTGGCTGGCAAAGAGGAATGTGCCGCAGGTGACGGTCATGAACAAGGCTGGTATCAATGTTATGAAGTATGGCTTGTTTTTTTTAGCCAAATACACCGTCAGCATCCATAGGGTGAAGACCGAAAGCGTCTGATTGGACCATCCGAACCAGTTCCAAATGAGCTTGAAGCCGTCGGGATAGTTTTTTTGCCAAATCAAAATCAGGATAACGGTCAAAAACAGCGGTATACACACCATCAACCGTTGACTGACAGACTTTTGCCCGATTTTCAGAAAGTCGGCAACGATGAGACGTGCACTACGCAAAGCGGTATCGCCGCTGGTGATCGGTGCTGCCACCACACCGAGCATGGCAAGGATGCCACCCGCGATGCCAAGCCACTCATTGCAAATAATATTTACGACGGCCGGCGCCGAGGTGTAAACGCCGTTTGCCCCCTTTGCGGCAAGCGTTTCGTATCCAGGAAGTGGTTCGTTGTAGAAGAAAAACATGGCTATGGTCGCCCAACCCAATGCAACGACGCCCTCGGTTATCATGGCTCCGTAGAAAATGGGACGCCCCATTTGCTCTTTTTTCACGCATCGTGCCATTAATGGGCTTTGTGTGGCATGAAATCCGCTGATGGCACCACAAGCAATGGTGATAAACAAGCATGGGAAGATGGAATCGGTGAAGCCAAGCCTTGTCTCTGCCATACCGATGAATCCATCCCAGATTTCAGGGATGTGAGGCGTTTTGATGAACAAAACGACCAATAGCGCCAATGCCATAAATAGTAAGGAAAAAGCGAAAACAGGGTATATTTTCCCTATGATTTTGTCAATGGGCAACATCGTTGCAATGATGTAGTAGACAAAAATAACCAAGATCCAGAAAACACTTTTACCAAGCCATTGCTGGGCAATTTCCGGTTCCCAGATGTTGGTGAGGATCTCAGCCGGACTATACACAAATACTGCGCCGACAATGATGAGTAGGAGTACGGAAAAGACCAGCATGATGTTTTTTGTCGAACTGCCGAGATAATGGCCTATCAGGTCGGGCAGATTTGCGCCGCCATGGCGTATGGAAAGCATCCCGCTCAAATAGTCGTGCACCGCGCCGGCGAAAATGCACCCCAAGACAATCCACAGATAGGCGACTGGCCCGAACTTCGCACCCATGATGGCGCCAAAGATTGGCCCCGTGCCGGCGATATTCAGAAACTGAATCATGAATATTTTCCAGCTAGGAAGAACGATAAAGTCTACTCCATCGGCTTTTGCAACGGCTGGCGTGACACGGTCATCCGGCCCGAAAACCCTTTCGACGAACCTTCCATAAGTAAAATAAGCAAAAATCAGAATGATCAGGCTGATGGAAAATGTAATCATAAATTCAACTAATTTCTACTGTTTATCTTGCCACAAGCCCCTATTCTGTCTCAACAAGGACAAACAAGACTTTGCAAAGATACAAAAAAGTACTGTTATCCCTATCAAAACTACTTTTTTTTTATTACCTTTGTCCGAAATTATAAATTCCATGAACAATTACATCCTCAAAATATCACTTTTCCTCCTCTTCTTCTTATCTACAACAACACCATCAACGGCACAGGCAAATGTGCATTTCACCTCAAAATCGACAGGCAACTCCCCAAAATACGAGGTACGGGCGGCATGGCTGGCAACCATTGGCGGCATCGACTGGCCTAGTTCATACGCATCGACTGCAGCTGGCGCCAGTCGACAAAAACAGGACTTGGTGAAAATTCTTGACCAGCTGCAACAAATAAATATCAACACTGTCATGATCCAGGCTCGCGTGCGCGGCACAACGATATTTCCATCCGCACATGAGCCTTGGGACGCTTGCCTGACCGGGAAGCCCGGTGTTTCTCCCGGCTATGACCCTTTGCTCTTCGCCATTGAAGAATGCCATAAGCGAGGGATGGAGTGCCACGCATGGATTGTTGCCATACCAATGGGCAAATGGAACGGGGCGGGATGTAGAAATCTGCGCCAAAAACGCCCTGAGCTGCTTAAAAAAATCGGCGACGAAGGGTTTCTCAACCCAGAGCACCCACAAACCGCCAATTATCTGTCCACATTATGTGGAGAAATCGTAGACAAATATGATGTCGACGGCATTCATTTGGACTATATTCGCTATCCGGAGACTTGGAAAATCAACGTCCCACGCCGGCAAGGCCGTGAGCATGTCTCCAATATTGTGCGGGCCATTTACGAGAAGACCAAGCCGCAAAAGCCGTGGCTTAAACTCAGCTGTGCCCCCATAGGCAAATACGCAGACCTCAGCCGATATTCTTCCAATGGCTGGAATGCCTACGAGCGCGTGTGCCAAGACGCACAACAATGGCTTTCCAAGGGATGGATGGACCAGCTCTACCCCATGATGTATTTTCGCGACAATCAATTCTTCCCATTTGCCATCAATTGGGCTGAAAATGCCTGTGGGAAGGACATCGTCCCCGGACTAGGCATCTATTTTCTCGACCCGCGTGAGGGGAAATGGAAATTAGAGGACGTCGTCCGCCAGATGGCCGTTTTGAGGCAATTAGACATGGGACAGGCCTTTTTCCGAACAAAATTTCTACTCAACGACACCAAGGGCATTTATCAATTCCTGAAAACCCAGTTTTACAGACATCCCGCCTTGGTACCGTCGATAGATAAATCACAAAAAGAGCCTGAGAAGCCGATGAAATTGGCAATAGAAACCATGAAAGGCGGCAGTCTCCGCATCTCGTGGACAGGACAGGCACCTTATTATAATATATATGCCTCGGAAGACTATCCAGTTGATCTTAACAATGCGCAAAATCTGCTGATTGCACGCACCATGCAACGTACGGTAACATTGAACTCGGTTCGTCGCCTGCGACACTTTGCCATCACTGCGGTAGACAGGTTCGGTAATGAGAGTCAACCGCTGGAACAAGTGGGAAATCGCGAAAGACGTAGCCCGAATTTCCTGAAAAACGATGGTATGGCCGTCTATCTTCCTGACCTCAAGGCAATTGCAGATATTCATTACACCGTTATTGAAACCCTCCAAGGCAACATTGTTGCCACTCAGACACTTCAGTACACCTTAGAAGCCCAAGAGCAACAAACCTTGATTGATGTCAAGCAAATTCCCAATGGCATGTATGTCTTGCGTAGCGTGAATAAAAAAGGGAAGTCGCACCGGCTGGGATACTTTGCCATTAAACGCAAAACCGAAAGTCTCTAATGACCACAAATGCAAAATATTTCAACAAATCAAAAAAAAACTGACATGACGAAAACAATATGCTTCCGGTTGATGCTGACGCTGTTTTTGATGGCAAGATGGCTGGATGGCAACACTCAAAACCACGTTGCATACAGTCCAAACATTGCCACAATTCAAGTCACGGCGGGCGGCGACTGGCTCTCCCCTCCCATTATTGTCTTGGGCGGACAAACTGCCATTCACATTAGTTTCGACGACTTGACACACGAATACAAACGATATACCTATGCCATTGAGCACTGCGAAGCCGACTGGACGACCTCAAAAGGACTTTTCCCCGGCGACTACCTCAGCGGATTTCGCACCGGAATGACCATCGATCAGCTGGAGGAGTCGTTAAATACAAACACCCTCTATACTCATTATCAACTGGAAATTCCTAACAACGAGTGTCAAATAAAGATGAGCGGCAATTACCGCCTAACTGTTTTTGACGAGAATCACGACAACCAGCCCGTTCTCAGCGTCTGTTTCATGGTTGTTGAACCACAAGTCGGCATTCAACTGGATGTCACGACAAACTGCGATACGGACATCAACAACAAGCATCAGCAGGTTTCAATGACGGTCAATTACGGTCAACTCACCGTTAGCGACCCTTCAACACAGCTCAAAACCGTTGTCATGCAAAACTACAGTTGGCAAACTGCCCGAAAGAACCTTCAGCCACAAGTCATCCTGCCCGCGGGCCTGCGATGGGAGCATAATAGAAACTTAATTTTTGAGGCAGGAAACGAGTACCGGAAATTTGAGATGCTGAATGCGCACGTCGCCTCCATCGGCATCGAGAAAATCGTTTGGGACGGCACCGACTTCAACGTCATGCTCTACCCTGACGAAGTATGCTACAACTACATCTATGACGAGGATGCCAACGGCTCATTCTTCATCAGAAACAGCGACTATACGGAGATGGAAAAGACGACGGACTACATGAAAGTGCATTTTACCCTCCAAATTCCACAAATCACGGGGAAAATCTATGTCGACGGCGCATGGACCAACGAGCAGAAAGACGAAAAATACGAAATGGTCTATAACACGGAAACCAAGGCCTACGAACTCTGCCTACACCTCAAGCAAGGCTATTATTCCTACCGGTATTTATGGGAAGAGCGCCCGGGGCGCATCCGCAACCTGCCCACAGAAGGAAATTTCTACCAAACCGAGAACGAATACCAGGCACTGGTATACTTTAAGGGGCACGCCGACCGCGCCGACCGCCTGGTGGGCTATCAACAAGTCCAATTTAAGTAAGTTTGATAAACATTTATTTTGTTATCTCAAAAAGAAGTTGTATTTTTGCACGATATTTATAAATAGAAGATCTTTATTTAACATTTAATCCAAAAATCAAATATCGTGGCTGATACAAAATTCATCTTTGTTACAGGCGGCGTCGTTTCCTCATTAGGGAAAGGCATTATCTCCGCCTCCATTGGCAAATTGCTGCAAGCACGAGGGTATAAAATTACGATTCAGAAATTCGACCCTTATATAAACATTGACCCCGGGACACTCAACCCCTATGAACACGGCGAATGCTACGTTACCGTCGATGGCATGGAGACCGACTTGGACCTGGGGCATTACGAGCGCTTTACGGACATCAAGACGACCAAGGCCAATTCCCTGACGACAGGACGAATCTACAAAGCTGTCATCGATAAAGAAAGACGTGGCGACTATTTAGGGAAAACCATCCAGGTGGTACCCCATATTACCGACGAAATCAAAAGAAACGTCAAGGCCTTGGGCAAAAAAAATGAGTACGACTTTGTCATCACCGAAATCGGCGGCACCGTCGGCGACATCGAGAGCACACCGTTCCTGGAAGCCATCAGGCAGATGAAATGGGAACTGGGCAGCAAAGCCGTCAGCGTACACCTGACTTATGTGCCCTACCTAAAAGCTGCGGGCGAATTGAAGACAAAACCCACACAACATAGTGTAAAAGAGCTGCAAAGCATAGGTATCCAACCAGATATACTTGTCCTTCGCACCGAGAAGCACCTCAATACCGAGGTCTTGAAGAAGGTGGCTAGTTTCTGCAACGTTGACATGGACTGCGTCATTCAAAGCGAAGATCTTCCAAGCATCTACGAAGTGCCCGTCAACATGCAAAACCAGGGCTTGGACGTGGCCATTCTTAAGAAAATGGGCGAAAAATTGGGCGAGACACCGACGTTGGGGCCTTGGAAAAACTTTCTGGAACGTAGCAAAAAGGCAAAAAAACAAGTGAAAATCGGCTTGGTGGGCAAGTACGACCTTCAAGATGCCTACAAAAGCATCCGTGAGGGACTTTGTCAGGCAGGCATTTACAACGACCATAAAGTCGTGCTCACATTCATCAACTCCGAGAAAATCGACGAGTCAAACATCGAAGAATTATTGGAGGGGCAAGACGGCATCGTCATCTGCCCGGGCTTTGGACAACGCGGCACAGAAGGCAAGATCAAGGCCGCGCATTATACCCGCACCCACGACATCCCGACCTTCGGCATTTGCCTTGGCATGCAAATGATGGTCATCGAATTTGCGCGGAATGTCCTGGGATACACGGACGCCAATTCGCTTGAAATGAACGAAAAAACGGCGCACAACGTCATCGACATCATGGAAGAGCAGAAAAACATCACCAACATGGGCGGGACCATGAGACTAGGAGCCTACGAATGCCTGCTGAGACAAAAATCGCGCGCGTGCGACATCTACAAGTCTGAGCACATCCAGGAACGCCACCGCCACCGCTACGAGTTCAACAACAAGTATCAAAGTGAATTTGAAAAGGCTGGCATGATGTGCGTCGGCAAAAATCCGGAGAGCGACTTGATTGAGATTGTGGAGATTCCCGGTCTGAAATGGTATATTGGAACCCAATTCCACCCGGAATACCAGAGCACGGTACTCAATCCGCACCCCTTGTTTGTCAACTTTGTTAAAACGATCATTGAAAATAAAAAATAAATGGATAAAAATACAATAATAGGATTCGTCCTTATCGCCGGCATCCTGATAGGCTATAGCTTTTGGACACGCCCTTCCGCAGAAGAAATGGCAGAAATCGCCCGCCAGGACTCAATTGCACAGGTTGAGCAAAAAAAACAAGCAGAACGGCTCAAAAACCAGCAACTTGAGCTCCAAAAGGCAAGTGAAGAAGACACCACACAACTGTTTTATGCAGCTTTGAGAGGCGAGAGCCAGCAAGTGGTGCTCAAAAACTCGAAACTGGAGCTCACGCTCAACTCAAAAGGAGGTACTGTCAGCAAAGTGGTCATCAAAGATTTTGAAGACATCAACAACAACAAGGACATTACACTTTTTGAGGGCAACAACCATTCGCTGAACTTTATCCTAGCCACGAAAGAGGCGAACATCAATACATCCGACCTGTTTTTCATGCCATCCGACATCACGGACTCAACCGTTACGATGGTGGCACAGGCAGATGCAGGGAAATCGATAGAGCTGAAATACACACTCCATCAAGACTATTTGCTGCACCTGCAACTCTTGGTCAATGGCATGCAAGGTGCTTTCCAACCCAACACCAACAGCATCGACATCAATTGGTTTGAAAAATGCCAGCAGCAGGAAAAAGGGTTTACGTTCGAAAACCGCTATGCCACCCTTACCTACCATCTTCTGGATGGCGGAACCGACTATCTGAACGAGAGTAAAGAGAAAATCGATGAGAACATTGAAGAAAAGACCGACTGGGTGGCCTTCAAAAACCAGTTTTTCTCTGCCGTGATGATTGCCAAGACCCACTTCAACGGCAACGCACTGTTCACCAGCATCCCACAAGAAAAAGGGAGCGGCTACTTAAAACAGTATGAGGCCAAAATGAAGACCTCTTTTGACCCCAATGGAAAAACGCCAACCGAACTGGAATTCTACTACGGCCCCAACGATTTCCGATTGCTTCAAAAGGTGGAAGAAGGCAGCAAGTTTAAGAAAGACTTAGAATTACAACGGCTGGTTTACTTGGGCTGGCCTCTTTTCCGCATCATCAACCGTTGGTTTACCATCTACGTCTTCGACTTTCTGACCAGCCTTAACATCAACATGGGAATTGTCTTGATCCTCATCACGTTGCTGCTCAAACTCATCACCTTCCCATTGGTAAAAAAGAGTTACATGGGCTCGGCAAAAATGCGTGTCTTAAAACCAAAATTGGAAGAGGCGACAGCGCACTTGAACAAACCTGAAGACCAAATGCAGAAACAGCAAGTCATGATGCAGGAATACGCCAAATATGGTGCCAGTCCTCTCTCGGGCTGTTTGCCGATGCTGATTCAAATGCCTATCTGGATCGCAATGTTCAACTTTGTGCCCAACGCCATCCAGCTGCGCCGGGAAAGCTTCCTGTGGATAAAGGACCTGTCAACATACGACCCGATTTACGAATGGGGAAAGAGCCTGCCGCTCATCGGCGACCACCTCTCCTTGACTTGCATCCTGTTTTGTGTTGCCAACATCCTGTACTCTTGGATGACCATGCGCCAGCAACGCGACCAGATGGTAGGACAACAGGCAGAGCAAATGAAGATGATGCAGTGGATGATGTACCTCATGCCGCTCATGTTCTTCTTCATGTTCAACGACTACTCCTCTGGCCTGAACTTCTACTATTTTGTGTCACTCTTCTTCAGCGCAGCCATCATGTGGACGCTCCGCAAGACGACAAACGACCAAAAACTGCTCCAGACACTGGAATTACGCTATCAGGAGAACAAGAACAATCCTAAGGTGAAAGGACTGGGCGGGCTTGCCTCACGACTTCAAGCCATGCAGGAGCAGCAGCTCGAGATGCAGCGCAGACGCGAAGAAATCCTGAAAAATCGAAAGAATAACTAAATATCTATTTATGAACAAAAAATTATTCATCGTAGCATTGGCCTTCATCGGTCTCTCTACACCAATTAAAGCACAAGTGAATATAGGTAAAAACAACATCAAGCTCAAGAGCGATTTGATGACACCTGAAGCACTTTGGGCAATGGGGCGCGTCGGCGGCTATGCACCATCGCCAGACGGCAAACAAGTTGTGTACAACGTTGCCTATTACAGTGTAAAAGAAAACAAGAGCCATCATGTGCTCTACATCATGGATGCCAATGGCAAGAACCAAAAGCTCCTGACGACTTCGCCCGCAAACGAGACCGACGCGGCATGGATTGAGAAAGGAAAAAGAATCGCTTTCCTGACCAAAGGGCAAATATGGTCAATGAACCCTGACGGAAGCGACCGTAAACAACTCACCAATTCCAAGATTGAAATAGAAGGATTCAAATTCTCACCCGATGAGAAACGAGTAATCCTCATCAAATCCCTGCCCTACTACGGCACCATCAAAAAGAATCCGGCCGACCTGCCCAAGGCCACAGGACGATTGGCCACAGACATGAACTATCGCCACCGGGACCATTATGTTGAGTCTATCATGCACCCGTTTGTGGCAGAAGTGAACGATGACAGCATCACAGAAGGCACCGACATCCTTGAAGGCGAGCCATACGAATGTCCCATGGCACCATTTGGAGGCATTGAACAACTCGACTGGAGCGCCGATTCCAAAACGGTTGCTTACACTTGCCGCAAAAAAACAGGCGTGGAATATGCCATTTCAACGGACTCGGACATTTTCCTCTATGAAATTGAGACAAAAACACATAAAAATCTCTGCAAACCAGCCGACTACAAGGCACCAAAAGTGGATTTGAGCAAAACACTGAAGTACCAGAGCGTCAATGCACCCGAAAACCTGAAGAACAACCCGGGATATGACCAAAACCCAAGATTCTCGCCAGACGGCAAGTATGTTGCATGGCTGTCAATGGCTCGTGACGGATACGAGGCAGACCGCCAACGCCTGTGCTTGTATGATTTGACCAAAGGTACAAAAACCTACCTGACAGAAAGCTTCGATTCAAACGTGGATGACTTCTGCTGGTCCGACAACAAGGATGCCTTGATTTACTTCATTGGTGTATGGCACGGAACTGTCAACATGTATTCTGTCAATGCCAAAGCTGAAGTGAAAAAACTGACGAACATGCAGGCAGACTTCGGGTCGCTGAAAATGCTCAACAACAAAAAACAGCTCATTGCAGAGCAACACAGCCATGCGGCAAGCGCCGACCTTTATGTGATTACGCCCAATTCTAAAAATCCGGCCAAAACGACAGTACAGCAAATAACATTTGAGAACAAGCATATCTTCGACCAGTTGGCAAAAATTCAAGTAAAGCCACGATGGACAAAGGCTTCAGACGGAAAAGACCTGCACTATTGGGTGATTTTGCCACCAAACTTCGATGAAACAAAGAAATATCCGACCCTGCTCTTCTGCGAAGGCGGGCCGCAAAGCCCCGTCTCCCAATTTTGGAGCTACCGCTGGAACTTCTACATCATGGCAGCCAACGGCTATGTCGTCATCGCACCCAACCGCCGAGGCCTGCCTGGATTTGGAAGCCAATGGTGTGAGCAAATTTCCGGCGACTGGACCGGACAATGCATGAAAGACTATCTTTCTGCCATCGACGATGCCGCTGCCAACCTACCCTATGTCGATAAAGACCGCATGGGAGCCGTTGGCGCTTCGTTCGGCGGATTCTCTGTTTACTATCTGGCTGGACACCACGACAAACGATTCAAAGCATTCATCTCCCATGACGGCGCCTTCAACCTGGATGCAATGTACACAGAAACGGAAGAAGTCTGGTTCTCTAACTGGGAATACGAAGATGCTTATTGGAACAAGGACGCAACAGCCGACGCCAAGAAAACATACGAGAACTCCCCACACCGGTTCGTTGACAAATGGGACACACCGATTCTCTGCATCCACGGCGAGATGGACTATCGCATCAATGCAACACAAGGCATGAGTGCCTTCAATGCGGCGCGCCTGCGCGGCATCCCAGCTGAGCTGCTCATCTTCCCAGATGAGAACCACTGGGTGCTCAAACCACAAAACGGCGTGCTCTGGCAGCGCACATTCTTCAACTGGCTTGACCGCTGGCTGAAAAAATAACAAGCGAATATCTCAAAAAAAGAGGGGAAAAGGAGTTTGAAAGCCTTTTTCCCTTTTTTATATCAGGCCTTAAATACATCACACCCTATATCTTCTCGTAAAAATCACCTCATCTACCAACCGCCCTCTTTCCTTGACTCCTCCCCCTTTTCCTGCCATTCTTCTTACAGCAAAAAGAATAACGACAATCCTTATTGTTCTTTTCTTGCCCAAGAGAAAGCAACATTATGAAGTGCCTCAAGAAAAGTCACACACAACACTTTTTGGGGCACTTCATCCTTTTAACATCAAAAAAACATCAAGCAACTTTCCGTCACAACATTCAGCTATTCTTTTCACCTTGAAAATCATCAAAATAAACAAAAGACATGAACCCAAGAAAATATCATTCACGATGACTTTTGTCTGTCGGCGATCCTTCGAACAGACCAAACCCCAATCCTCCTAGCAAACCGCCCCAAATCACGCTCATGAAAGGCGAAGATGTTATCGGGCACTGACCATTCAAACAGCCAATGTTTCTCCAGTAAAGAAAGCCCAAGGCCATACCCGCCACGACGACCGCCACGAGTTTCAAGTAAAATCTCAATCTTCGTTTCTTCTCTGTTTCCATATTGCATTACTTATGTTTATGAAAAGATTTCTGATGGCAAAAATACAAAAAATAATTTCTAATAGAAAAATTTTCTTTAAGAAATATTTATAGAGGGATAAAAAAATATGGGGGATTGAAGAATAGATGGAAAAATCCTGCAAGCAGCATCATTGAAATCTGCAGAGGAGCATTTTTGAAGCAAAGTTCGGCGTTATATCTACCATAAGCTATGGTAAATGAGAACTACGACGAAGCCATTGTTGAAAATCTCCGAAAAATCTTTTCCCGTCCGTTTTGCCATGCCAGTTTATCCGCGGAAGCCATAATGGTAAGATGAAATTTAAAGCCCCCTGCTTGTTCCCTGCATGTCAAGAGTGCCCATTGACTTATTTTCCCTTTGTAGACATGAAAAATGGCCACCTTTTCAGGCAGCCATTTTCTTTTGTGATTCCGGCGGGATTCAAACCCACAACCTTCTGATCCGTAGTCAGATGCTCTATTCAGTTGAGCTACGGAACCAATCCGTTTGCGTTCATTTCTGAATTGCGAGTGCAAAGATAGTCACTTTTTTGTATTTACCAAAATTTTTTTTCGTTTTTTTCTCAATTTTCTTGAAAATATGCTGTTTTCAGCTATTTATTGACCACATTTACTGGATTTCCCTCTAAAAAAGCGCCGATGTTTGAGGCAACGACATCCATCAACCGCAGGCGAGCCTCATAGGTAGCCCACGCAATGTGCGGTGTCAGGAATGCATTTTTGGCAGTCAACAGCGGATTGTCCTTTTGCGGCGGCTCTTGACACATGACATCTGCCCCGTAACCGCCGAGCATGCCTTTGTTGAGGGCATCAGCGACATCGGCCTCATTGACCAGTGCGCCTCTTCCCGTATTAACAAGGATGGCACCGCGCTTCATCTTCTTGATTGACGTGGCATTGATGATTTCCTTGGTCTCATCGGTAAGGGGACAGTGTAGCGTCAAGACATCACTGATGCCCCACAGTCCGTCCAACGTCGTTTTTTGGATACCCTCTGGCAGGTCGGCGGAATTTTTACTCGTGTATGCAAACACGTCCATGCCAAATTCATGGGCAATCCTTGCCACTTTCATCCCTATTGTCCCTAGTCCGACGATGCCCATGACTTTTCCAGCCAATTCGTTGAGCGGCGTGTCCCAATAGCAGAAGTCTTTGCCTTGGCTCCATCTTCCCTCAGAGTTTTGCCGGGCATAGTGGCCAATCCGATTGGTGATGTTGAGGATGTGGGCAAAAGTCATCTGCGCCACGCTATTGGTACTATAAGCAGGCACGTTGGTCACCACCACGCCATTTTCCTTTGCCGCGGCGATGTCGACGATATTATAGCCCGTCGCCAGCACCCCGATGTATTTCAGTTTGGATAGTTCCACCAGGTGTTTTTGGGTGATAGCGACCTTATTGGTCAGGACGATTTCGGCATCCTTCACCCGTTCAACGACCTCACCGTCTTCCGTGCGGTCATACACCATCATTTCACCGAACTGGGTCAGCGCATCCCATGTCAGGTCTCCTGGATTAACGCTATATCCGTCTAGAACAACTATTTTCATCGTTTTCCTTTCTTTTATTTTAGTCATTTTTATATTTTTCACCCCAATTGTCCAACATCTTCCTATATAATTTTTCCTCATTAGGTGTATGTTGTGCATTCCAAATCCGGCGATTTGCCAACGCATCGGGTAAATATTGCTGTTGTACGAAATTTTCAGGATAATCGTGTGCATACTTGTAGCCATCTGCATACCCGATTTCCTTCATGAGGGCCGTCGGCGCATTGCGAAGATGCAGCGGGACGGGCAGATTGCCGGTTTCCCTTACCAGGGCAATTGCCTTGTCAATAGCCAGATACGCCGAGTTACTTTTAGGGCTGGCAGCCAGATATACAGCGGCCTCTGCCAATGGAATCCGGGCTTCCGGCCACCCGATCTTCATCACCGTGTCATAGGCGGCATTCGCAAGCAAGAGGGCGTTGGGATTTGCGAGGCCAATGTCTTCCGACGCACTGATGACCATCCTCCTGGCGATGAACTGCGGGTCTTCACCACCCTCAATCATGCGCGCCATCCAGTAAAGTGCAGCGTCGGGGTCACTTCCTCTGATGCTCTTGATGAATGCCGACACGATGTCGTAATGCATTTCTCCGTCTTTATCATAGGCCAGCGGGTTTTGATCAAGTGTCTCAACCACCAATTCGTTGGTTAAGACCAAATTTCCCTCCTCGTTGGCATCCACCACCAGTTGGAGGATGTTGAGGAATTTTCTCGCATCGCCTCCGCTATAACGCATCAAGGCCTCGGTTTCATGCACTTCGATCTTTCGCTGAAGCAATTCTGTGTCCTTGGTCAGGGCACGGTTGAGCAATTCCATCAAATCATCCTTTTCAAGGGATTTAAGGATGTAGAGCTGGCACCTTGAGAGCAACGGTCGGATGATTTCAAACGAAGGATTCTCGGTTGTAGCGCCGATGAGCGTCACGATGCCTTTTTCAACGGCACCCAACAACGAGTCTTGTTGCGATTTGGAGAAACGATGGATTTCATCAATGAACAAGATGGGTGATTTCGCATCAAAAAATCTGCCGTTGCGCGCCTTTTCAATCACCTCTCTTACATCTTTCACGCCACTGGTCACGGCACTAAGCGTATAAAAAGGCACTTCCAGCTGGTTTGCCACAATCTGCGCCAAAGTCGTTTTGCCCACTCCCGGCGGCCCCCAAAGGATGAACGAGCTAATGTGTCCTGCGTCAATCATTTTACGCAAGACAGCCCCCTCGCCGACTAAATGCCTCTGTCCGATGTAATCCGACAGGCTCTGGGGGCGCATCCTCTCTGCAAGCGGTTTGCCCATGGTTTTTAAGAAAGACAAAAATAGGAAATATATGTGAATGCACAAAATTTTCATTCAAAAAACTTGCGAATCACGGATAATATCGTAATTTTGCATCACAAAAGCACAATCAGATGACTGTTACTGTATTACAAACAGACATAGTATGGGCGGATTACGAGGAAAACATCCGTCGGGCGGAACTTTTGTTGCAAACAGCTCCAAAATCAGACATGTATGTGTTGCCGGAGATGTGGAGCACTGGCTTTATGACCGAAAGGGTCGTCGACGACAAGCAAGCCACGCTACGCTGGATGCAAAAGACAGCATCCCGGTGCGGCGCGGCGGTGTGCGGCAGCGTCCCAACGACCGTTGCCCCTCTTCAAGAAGAGGGCAGGCTCGCGATTGTGAACCGGTTTTATTTTGTTTGCCCTGACGGAAAAACAGAATTTTACGACAAGCGCCATCTGTTCACATTTGGTGGCGAAGACAAGGTCTATACGGCTGGCCGAGAGCGTAAAATCGTGGAGTTTGGCGGGCTTCGCTTCCTTTTACTCACTTGCTACGACCTGCGCTTTCCCGTCTGGAGCCGTAATCAAGGCGATTTCGACGCAATCATCTACATCGCCAGCTGGCCTGATGCAAGAATCAAGGCGTGGGATATTTTGCTGCGCGCGCGCGCCATCGAGAATCAATGTTTTGTCATTGCTGCCAATAGAATTGGGACTGATGACAAGAATCTCTACCCAGAGCACAGTGTGGTCCTTGACGCGAAAGGCGACGAAATAAGTCGCTACTATGCTGAAAATCAACAGATAATGACGGCTGATGTCGACAAAGATGCACTCTTTGCATTCAGAAACAAATTCCGGGTGCTTGACGACGGTGATTCATTTATAATAACATAAAAAACAGTTTACTACACAATAAATTTAACATGGAAATGGAAAAGGATTTAAACAAATCGTTGACGCTCAAGATGCTCAGCAAAGGAAATGTATGGAACATGCAAGAGAACGACATTCTTCGCATGATGGAACAGGCACAAAAAGACATTGACTTGCGTGAAAATTTCCGCCATTATCTAGACATTATCAAGACCGCATTTGAGGCGGAAGAAATCAAGATAGACAAACCCGAGGTAATCAAAAAATACCAAGACAGAGGCTTTAAAGTAAAAGCCATCAAAAGCGAGGGAGAGGAAAAAATCAAGTGGGCAGTGAAAAAACGCCCCATCAACCGAGTGACTGACTTGACTTACGAAAACATCCACCACATTTCTGCCGAAACGCTCTTGAAAGTCATCGAACGCAACTTCGGGGGAGGTTGGGAAAGTTTGTCGCAAAGCATCCGCGACGTCATTGAAAAAGGATTTTCCATCAGCACAATAACCCTTCCCCATGACCGTCTCCATAAAAAAGGCGGCATGTATGAAAAGAAAATCAACGATGGGTTTGAAGTCCTGGAAATCCCCAAAGGGCTATGGGTGGAAGCCATCTTTGCCAAGGTAAAACCAATACTTGAAGTCGAAAAGACAAAAGAAGACATACCAGAGAAGAAATTCCTGGACGACGATGACGACGACGACATGGACCTGCCTGAGGACACGCACAAGGACGATAGAGACGACGATGAGGACGATTTCGACGAGGATGCGTTCTCAGAAGAAAGCTACCGGACAACCTATGAGGCATCGCCCGAAGAACTTGACGTGACGACAGACGACGTGGCCGACGACGTTTATGACGAATAACGGGAAATTACATCATTAAAAAGACATAAATGCCGCATTTTACACTTGTATGATGCGGTATTATTGTATCAAAACCAACAAATTATGCCTCGCACTACAGTCATTTCATAAAAAAACATTACCTTTGTAGGTTCTAAACAACAAGAGCGGAATCGACACATGAAAAAAATCATCGAAATAAAAAATGCCAGGGTTAACAATCTCAAGAACATCTCACTGGAAATACCTCACAATCAATTAGTTGTAATTGCAGGTGTCAGCGGCAGCGGCAAATCGTCATTGGCTTTTGACACATTGTATGCAGAAGGACAGCGCCGCTATGTGGAAAGCCTTTCGGCATACGCCAGACAATTCCTCGGGCGCATGAAAAAGCCTGAATGTGACTTCATCAAAGGGCTGCCCCCCGCCATCGCCATCGAACAGAAAGTCATCAGCAGGAACCCGCGCTCGACCGTGGGCACTTCAACCGAAATTTACGACTATTTAAGACTCCTCTTTGCCAGAATCGGAAAAACCTACTCGCCAATTAGCGGGAAAGAGGTAAGGAAACACAGCGCAGACGATGTCATCGAGTGTATGAAAAGACATGCCAAGGGAACAAAATTCATGGTCATGGCACCGCTCAAGGTCATTGAAGGAAGGACCTTGGAGCAACATCTGCAAATGGGGCTGCAACAGGGTTATTCACGCCTTTGGGTAGAAGGTGAGATACAAACGATCGATGAGTTGTTGCAAAATGAAGACACAAAAAAACATTCTGCAAAAGACATCGCACTCTTGATTGACAGGATGTCTGTCAACGACTCAAAAGACTTCATCTCCCGCCTCACCGACTCGGTTGAGACGGCTCTTTTTGAAGGCAACGGAGAATGCTTCCTGGTTTTCCTGCCCGACCACGAAATCCATCGATTTTCCATGCGTTATGAGGCAGACGGCATGACATTTGAAGAACCCAACGAAAACATGTTCTCGTTCAACTCCCCTCTCGGAGCTTGCCCCAACTGCGAAGGCTTTGGAAGCGTCATCGGCATTGACGAAAAATTGGTTGTCCCCAACACCACACTCAGTGTTTATGAAGGCTGTGTACAATGCTGGCATGGAGAAAAGATGAAACAATGGCAAAGTGAATTTTGCAGGCGCGCAACAGCTGTCGATTTCCCTATTTTTGAACCCTACCTTAATTTGACACAAGAGCAAAAAGACTGGCTTTGGCACGGACTGCCTACTGAGCAGCACTTGGAGATGAGAGAGCGTATTTGTATTGACGCGTTTTTCCAGATGGTCAAAGAAAATCTCTACAAAATTCAATACAGAGTATTGCAAAACCGCTTTCGCGGCAAGACAAAATGCCCCGACTGCCATGGAAAAAGGCTGAAAAAGGAGGCTGAATATGTGAAAATTGCAGGAAAAAGTATCTCGGACTTGGTCGAAATGCCCATTTCCGAACTTAAAACGTGGTTTGACGGATTGCAACTCAACGAATACGAAAGCAAAATCGGGAAAAGGATATTATTGGAAATTAAAAATAGGCTGCAATACCTAGTCAACGTCGGACTGGAATACCTTACGCTGAACCGCCAATCCAACACGCTAAGCGGCGGAGAAAGCCAACGCATCAACCTCACCACGTCGCTGGGCAGCAGCTTGGTCGGATCGCTCTATATCCTCGACGAGCCCAGCATCGGCCTGCACAGCCGTGACACAGAACGCCTCATTGGCGTGCTGAAATCGTTGAAAGAGATTGGCAACACGGTTGTCGTCGTCGAACATGATGAAGACATCTTGAGGGCCGCCGACTTTCTCATTGACATCGGCCCCGATGCAGGTCGATGTGGCGGAGAGGTCGTATTTATAGGAAAGACAAGCGATTTTCAACAACATAAGAAAGTTCAAAACAAAAACTTATTGAAAAAACACCCGCAAAGCTACTCCTTGAAGTATTTGCTGGGAGAAGAGAAAATCCAAATACCATCCAGCCGCCGCCCCTGGAACCTCTCCATTGTTCTCAAAGGCGCTCGCATGCACAATCTTAAAGGCATTGATGTGAAATTCCCACTAAACGTCGTCACCGTCGTTACGGGCGTGAGCGGCAGCGGCAAATCGTCACTAGTGAAAGGCACCCTCTACCCTGCCCTGCTGCGCCATTTGGGTGAGGCGGCGGACGCTCCCGGCGAATACTTAAGCTTGGAGGGCGACTGGAAGCAAATTAAACATGTCGAATTTGTCGACCAAAATCCCATCGGAAAAAGCATCCGCTCCAATCCCGCCACCTACCTGAAAGCCTATGACGCCATTCGGCAGCTGTATGCAGAACAGCCGTTGTCAAAGCAAATGCAATACACCGCCCAACATTTCTCGTTCAACACCGATGGAGGACGATGTGAAGAGTGTAAGGGAACGGGCACCATTACCGTGGAGATGCAATTTATGGCAGACCTGGAACTAGAATGCGACAGCTGCCACGGAAAAAGGTTCAAAAACGAAATTCTTGACGTAAAATTTGCAGGGCAAAGCATCAACGACATTTTGGAAATGACTGTAGCAGAGGCTGTTGAGTTTTTCTCCACCAACCACCAGCCGCAAATTGCCAACCGTTTGCAATTGCTTCAAGAAGTCGGGCTTGGATACATCAAACTTGGCCAAAGCTCCTCAACACTTTCAGGAGGAGAGAACCAACGCGTAAAACTTGCTTATTTCATCGGTCAAGAAAAACAAGAATCCACTTTATTTATCTTTGACGAGCCAACAACTGGACTGCATTTTCACGACATTCAATGCTTGCTACGCGCCTTCAAAGCTTTGGTAGAGCGCGGACATACCGTCGTCATCGTTGAACACAACATGGAAATCATCAAAAATGCCGACTACATCATTGATTTAGGACCAGACGGAGGCTTGGAAGGCGGTCAGCTCGTGGCAACAGGAACCCCAGAGGAGGTGGCTGCCTGCCAACAAAGCATAACAGGGAAATACCTAAAAGAAAAACTGATGTAGGAAATATGACCTAATGTAATTTTAATATTTTTAACTATTTTTTTAAAAAAAAA
>ODAI014656469.1_pt1 | contig 19045 bp, 18 predicted proteins | sample 1539321 | NCBI WGS metagenome assembly ODAI01 (sample SAMN02144231, study PRJEB22623) | gut metagenome | biome: sheep rumen | host: Ovis aries | place: New Zealand
CAAAGTAACTTTAGTGTTCCTCCAAAGGTGCAAATTTTTGCAAGAAATCGTATTTCCGCCGTTTCCTTGCCTGATTGAAGAACCATTTGACGATGGTGTACACTCTCTTGGGCTTTATTCCGTGCTTCGTAGCCACGACCTCTCGTGCCTCATGTGCCGAAGCACCTTTGTCCCTCGCGATAAAGTAGTCATCCACCACGGCTTGGTTGCGGAGTTCTGTCTGATGCCGTTTCTCCGACATGCGGAATTCGTTGGGGTCTCGGACGAGGTACGGCACATCATATAACGGATAATCCATAATGTTTAGTTTTTGATGTAGATGGTTGTATGTTTCTCAGGCAGGAACTGCCGTTTCCAGCCGTCTCGCTCCTCGGTTGTGCCGTAGCGGTCGTAGTAGGCGGCGTAGGAGAGTTGCATCTGTTGCGGTTTGAAGTCCAAGATGAAGAAATAGGGGTTTCTGCCGGGGTAGCGGCCGTGCGTCTCCAGCCAGGCGATGATGGCCTGCTGCTTGGTCGGGCTGCATTGTTCCCAGAGCTGTTGCGCCGCTCCCAGACGGCTTTTGAATTGTTCGTCCGGCTGGAATAGCGTCAGGAAATGATTAAAATCCATAAAAATAATTTTTGTTTAGTCTGTCCCGCCTGTCCAGTCCTGTCTCGCCCCAAGGGGGGATTATAGGGGGGACTAGACAGACAAGACAGACAGACATTTTTTATTTTTCTTTTTGTCAAACTTTTTCTTTTATCGGCTTTCTTTTATCCCATGAACGCGAGGCGGAAGGAGTGCTTGATACTCTCGCTTTCGGGATGGGCTGCTTCAAGCTTCTGTGCGGTGCGTTTGAGGTCGGCGCGCATGTCCTTCAGCTGGGCTGCCATCTGTTCCTGCAGGGCGAGCTGCTGCATGTAGATGGCATGGTTGGGGTCGGAGGTGATGGCAGGGTTGGTGTTCTTCTCCCACGTGAAGGATTTGGGCCGGCTGACGACGATCTTGAAACCGTGGTACTCGATCGTGCCGGTGAAATTGGACGGCTTGCCCTGCTCTTTGAGGAGAGGCTGCACGGCGTCTTCCACCTGCGGACGGAGGGTTTTGAGGGTTGCCTCGGATTCGTTACATGCTACCTGCGCAGCGAAAAATTGGTCGATTACTTCGTAGTTTGAGTTTGTTTGGGCACTGCGTGCCGGTTTGAGGTTGTTTGAATTGTTGGTTTGCATAATGTTAAATGTTTTTTAGTTATTGTTCAGGTGCCTGTATAAAAACAAAAGCACCGGACTCCATTTTGAAATCCGGTGCAAAAGTACTGCTTTAAGTGACCCCTTGGAAGGTCGTTTTGACCACAAACGCGACCCCTTGTGACCTTTTCGTCTCCAAATGTCTATCGCTTGCGTTTTCGGTTGATGTTTCTGCCGAGAGCGTAGTGATCCACCACCCATCCGAACTCCTTGCTGAGCCGCCGGCAGAGTGCAACGCGTGTGTTATTCGCCACGAACTGCTTGAACTCCTCGTCAAACCGGCTTCGTTCGTCGATGTATTGACGCACTTCGGTGTATCTGCCTTCACGCGGAGTGCCTAAAATCTGCTCCGCCGTCAGCTCTGCCTCGTCTGTTTCTTCAGCCGTTTCCTCTTCCGTCGTTTCCTCTTCCTGCGGCGTGAGGTAGATGTTGCATCCGTGGTTGTCGTGGATGTCGTTGTTTTGCTCGGCGATCAAAGTGAGTTTGCCGTGATTTTCGATGGTGATGGAGGGTTTGTGTTCTTGCTTTTTCATATCCGGTTGTGTTTTACAGTTGTTTAGTTCTTGTTCCAGTTGGCGGATGTACTGAGCCTGTTCCATAGCGGTTTGCACCCATCTGTCGCGGTCGCGACGCAGGGCATCCAGCAAGTTGAGGGTACTATGTTCATCAGGCGGTGGCATCTTTTGCGGTCAATATAACAATAGGGACCCCGAGGATTTATAATCCTTGGGGAGAGGAGGAAACGTGACCATTACATTTGTTACGCAGTAACTTAATCATGGATCGCCGATTCCGACGACAAAAGTACAACAAAAAACTCCCAAAACATGGGAGTTCTATGAGAAATAATGCAAAAGATATGATTATTGTTCCTGGCTCTGTCCCGGGCATTCTTGCCGCCGGGTCCGCTGGAGTTGTCCCTTTCGGTCGCATTTTTGCGACCGGATCCATCGGTGTTTACTCTGCCTTGACTATCATCCCTGCGATGACATTCATCGCTACAAACCGATACCGTTGGCTTTCGTGCGGTATTTTGCCCACTTTCGCGGTTACCGCTTCAACAATATCCGCCCGTTCGAGTGCCTCTTTGTCCGGCTGCACCAACAGCAGTTTCCCCGCCGCACAAGCCTCGAAATATACTCCTTGCGGATTGTAGTATTTATAGTGCGGACTATCCGGAGCAGGAAATCCCTCTGTCAGCAGAATAACCAGCGGATAGCCGGCTTCTCTCAATGCGCGGCTGATCTGTTTCTCGCCTTCGGAGATAGCTCCGCTGATAAACACGGTTCCATTAGCCGCCTCTTTCATACACTCCTCGCGTTTGGCATCTATCTCAGATTGATTCATCCGCCGTGAGCATTGGAGCACCGCGCGTTGCGGATAATCGGCGAGAAACATATTACCAAGCGAGGTACAAGACACCCCACCGAGTATCGTCTGTTGATGGATACGGAACAAATCCGGATTAGCGCGTTTGAGTGCCAAGCGGCGGGGATTGTCCTTCACATAGCGGATCATCGCATCCAACTGCCCGCGTCCACGGAGCAGCCGCTCATGATAGCCGGCGGGATTATGCTCCCAGATAGAACCACTGCCCGCAAAAATGCGGGCAAAGCCAACAATCCGATTGTCCCTTTCGTGATTGTCCCTTTCGGCGGCATTATTGCCGCCGGGTCTGCTGGAGTTGTCCCTTTCGGTGGCATTCTTGCCGCCGGATCCGCTGGAGTTGTCCCTTTCGGTGGCATTTTTGCCGCCGGATCCGCCGGAGTTATCCCCTCCGCCGGTGCTCCTATCTGTGTAGTCTTTCTTGTAAATAGCGGTGCCTGCGCTTTTGAGGCTTCTGATGATCTCTCCGACGCTCTTTTCCATCGGCTTCACCACCTGTAGCACAAAATGCAAATGGTCCGGCATCACTTGCACCGCCAGTATTTTCAGGGCAATTCCTTTGTCGGCATAGAAATCCGGTAGGTCGCGGATGATTCGGTCTATCTGTTTGCCTAATGGGTTGAGTACTATCCGGGCCTTTTCAGGCATTTCGTTGCAGTCCAACTCTCCAAAAAGCGGATACCGCTCTGCCGTAGCTATCGTAACCATGTACACACCTTCCCCGCGATAATCCCACTGATTATCCCGATGATGACGCTTGTTGTCTGTTGTTAACCGCCATCCTTGCTCTGTGTACTCTAATTCGGACATGCTATTATCTTTTGTGTTCCTTACTGCGATTATCCCTTCGGTGATTATCTCCTCCGTGATTGTTCCCTTCGTGATTGTTCCCTTCGGCGGCATTTTTGCCGCCGGATACTCTATTTCAAAATATGAGATAATACCCTTTATTAGACTTGATTTGATATCTGACTCATAATTTCTGCATGGTGCTTAACAAGGAGAACCTTGTTGATTTTTGAAACCGCTTCTTCTATTGTCTTTAATTGTTCATAATACTCTTCTATTATAGGAATTTCATTATTCATAATTTGCTGTGGAGAAGCATTATTAATATCCTTAAATGCTATATGGAGAGAATAAAGTTCTCTTTTAGTATTTGCATATATTTTTATATATTCATCCTCATCCGTAACATTTACTATAATGTGATTATCTTCTAATGGGGAATCACTTAAGGCTTCTTTGAAAAAATTAAATAATCTTGTAATCATTTCCAAATTTCGCTTCTCTATATCCTCTTTAAGCCAGTCATTTTTGGGATAATTCGCTAAATCCCGCACTTCGTGTACTGAAGAACTAGCATATTTTATTTTCTTTTGACCAAAATATCCATTTCCTGCTTGGATATTCAACCTACGTCCCAAAACAACTTTGTTGCCGAACATATTCAAATGTGCCTTTGCTTCTTCGTTGTTCCACCCATTATAATTTGTATTTTGCCATTTTTGAGGGAAAATGTGCTCAATATCTAGGTCTTCACGCAGTAATTCCTGCTGTTCATCATACAAATAAGCATTGAGAAGTAATATGGGCTTTGTAATTTTCGAGGTACTAAATGCATTTAAAGACTCACTAAAGTTAGAGGCAATATTATACGTAAAATTTGCTTTACCAATATTTGCTATATCTGAACAAAAATTAAACACAGGTATCTTAATCGCATTTACCGAAGGTTGCTCTATGTATTTTACAAAAAGGTATGCCACTAATTGTTTCAAGAAAAGCTCAAAATCATCCTTGAATGTGTCATTATCTTTGTGTTTCATGAAAAATACCGTCGTTGGATATCTCCAATAATCATTGGGATATGCACATAGACATTGAATGTACTTCTTGGCTTGCAAAGTGCAATATGGATGAATGTCCTCTTTATCAAAATCTTCTTTGTTCTGAAGGATATAGGTCCAAAATCTTGCTATATCTTTAATATTCTCAAAAAAGCCGTTTTCTTGAAACAATTTGAACTTACTATCTGTACCCGCATAAAATTTTCTTAAACCTATTTCTTGAGAAACATCTTTGTTTCTTCCACGGATGACATGGGTGTAATACCTAAACAAATCATCTATAGACAACCCTTGATATGAATCTAAATCGTTCTCTAAAATCTTCCATTGTTCTGTAAAGTCCTCCTTTTCTTTGGAAGTCTCACATTGCTTATATAACTCTGCTTTAAATATATCAGAATCAGCAAGTGGCAATCCTCTATCGTTAAGGGTACCAAAAATTGTAAGAGCCGAATCTATATCAGTACACTCAATCGGTAGAACTATACAATTCTCTATGATGCACAGACAAAGTTCTTTCCAGTTTTGAGGGTGAAGATTGATGTATTCGTCGTACTTATTTAAGAAAAAAGCATAATTCGCTTCATAATTAGTAGCATAGCTGGGTTTTCTGGCTTTCGGATTAATAGGCGATGGACGCTCCCCATCTTTCATTATAGAGTGAAAGACTTCATTTCCTTTATCGGATGCGACATTGGAATGGATATGTATATCTTTCCTGTCTGTAACTTTTCTAGTAATATTATTGACATTCCATATGCATGGTGCGATAGATGACATTAGACCTATAATTTCATCGTCATCAGGAGATGCAACTAACATAGCTTCTAATTTAGCATAAATTGCCCGAAGAAGTAAGTAGAATGATGTCAAACGCTGTTGACCATCAATCACATCAATATTAGTTTTGCTGTTTTCTTCTGCGCATGTGACAATGGTTCCTAAGAAGTATTCCTTGTTGCTGTGATTTTTGTGCGTCTCATAGAAATTCGTTAAATCTATCCATAGAGTCTCGCATTTTTCAACATCCCATTTGTATGGGCGCTGATATTCGGGAATGATATATTTCTTTCCTCTATTATTTGAATCACTTAAACTGAGTAATTCTTGAATGCTTTTTTTGCTGATCTGTAATTCTGCCATATTGTGATATTATTAGTTTATCAAATTTCGCTTGCAAAGTTACTACTTTTTTTTAATATATGCAAATTTAATTGCATAACACAGAAAATGAGCTTCTAAATTTAGCGGAGCGGTATAAACTTTTGCACACTTGTTGCCGAATGCGACGGCAAAAGTATTACACCAAACTCCCAAAACCCGGGAGTGAAACAAGAAAAATACAAGAAAAGTGTATTTTTCGGTTATTCGTACATTTTGAGGATTCTTCTTGCTTCCTCGGCGAACTGCCGGCGCAGGGATTGCGGGGCAAGAATCTCTATCTCCGAACCGTGCGTGCGGAGCTGTTGGATGAAGTCAAGCGTTGGGGCAACGAACCACTCAAAAACGCACGGCTCAACCTCTTTTTGCGAATGATGAAGCGGGAGGGAACGGATAAATGGAGCTGCGTTTTCCGATAAACGTGCACGGATAAGCTCCGGGGTGAACTGCTTGCCGCAGAAAACACCATAATAGCCGGAGAAATACGCCTGCGGGTCAAAATTCTTCGGCAGGCGGAAGGTCTTTTCCATTGTCTCCATGTGTCTGATACGGTCGAGCGCATACAGTCTCGGTTCGTCTTTGGGCGTGGAATGGACACCGTCTATCTCTTCCACGAAACCTAATACATACCACCGCTGCTTGAAGACCTTGAGGCACAGCGGCGCCAGATGGAAGATATGCGGTGCTTCCTTGCTTTCGAAGCGCAGATGCGACACTTGCAGCCATCTGCTGTCACGCATGGCATTGACGATGGTTGTCAGGTACTCAGTGCCTTCAGGAATAGGTTCGTACAGGATGCGGTCACGCAACTCCCGGCTGGTGTCCAAAGACTGGCTGACGGCAAACTGCGAGAGGAGCCACTGTTTGGTGCGTGAGTTGATGTCGGTGTCGTTGATGTAGTAAAGCCCGTTTGCGCGGTCGCAAAGGATCTCGATGTCGAAGAGTTCTTCCACATCGTTCTTGTAACGGAAGAAGGTGCTGTCCGGCAGGCGCGATTCGTGATTGTCGTTGATTCTCGCACCCGCCCACTTGCGGTCAATCTCCTCACGGCTGATCTTCCCCGCACTGCGGATGGTATCCACCAGCCATACATATTTCTTATATTGTACTACGGACATACACAAGAAGCCGGTTTATGATCTGAAAGAGTAGTACTTCTGTCCGAGGAAACTGACTATCACCGTGATGATGGTGATGAACATCTTGCTCGGCGTGGGATACCATCCCAAGATATCCACACAAAGTTTCAGACCAACATAGTTGATCAGCAGATTGAGTGCTACAATCAGAATATACCTGCCCAACTGTCTCCATCCCCTCAAAGAAGAGCCGGTGAAAGTGACATACTTATTGAGCCAGAAACCCGTCAAAAGCGTGATCGGGAAAACGACACAAAGCGTAGCTATATGCGGCGAGACGACCTGCTCAAATGAATAAAATGAGAAAATGACATTTTCATGCCCTATCACAAAATTATAGATCAGAAAATACAGCACCCAGTCCAAAACCATATTCGCTCCGCCGGAGAAGCCGTAACGGAACAGCTGCTGCGGTATCCATTTCCGGAACGGACGGTAGAAGAAATCAATGATTTGCGTGATTATGTGTGCTAATTTGTGCATCCTGACAACAGGCAAATATTTTCTATTTTGCCCCCTCTAATTTATTAAGTACCCTTAATTTTGTTGCGCAAAGGTACTACATTTTTTTTATATTTGCAAAAAAAATGCACTTTTATTTGTCTAATTCATTTTTTTTTAGTACTTTTGTCGCCGATTTAATCAGATTAACAATCTTATGGACGACTATCACCAACAAAATGCAACAAGTACATGCCAAAAAATTTCTTGGGCAGCACTTCTTGAAGGACCTGAGCGTCGCCCAGAGAATTGCTGAAACCGCATTCGACAAGGGACCAAGCGACCAAGTACCAAGTAACAAGGGAAAAGTACAAGTACTGGAAGTGGGACCCGGAATGGGTGTATTAACCCAATATCTCCTCAAAAATCCGGATATCCAACTCACGGCGATAGAGATCGACCGCGAGTCAGTGGCATATCTCAAAGAATGGTATCCGGAGTTGCATCTGATAGAAGGGGATTTTCTGAAAATAGATCTTGATGTCATCTATCCCGAAGGGGAGTTCAACGTCATCGGCAATTATCCGTACAATATATCCAGCCAGATTTTCTTCAAGGTATTGGAGTACAAAGACCGGATACCTGTCTGCTCAGGCATGATTCAGAAAGAAGTGGCAGAGCGTATAGCCTCCAAACCGGGCAAAAAAGCCTATGGCATCCTGTCCGTTCTGCTGCAAGCTTATTACGATATAGAATATTTGTTTACGGTGGACGAGAATGTCTTCAATCCTCCGCCCAAAGTCAAATCTGCTGTCATCCGCATGAAACGCAACAAACGACGACGGTTGGAGTGCGACGAAGAACTATTCAAGACAGTGGTCAAGACCGCTTTCAACCAACGGCGAAAACAGATGCGGAACTCGCTAAGGAGTTTAGTTGAAAATGTAAAGTTGGATGCTGAAAGAAGTTCTGAAGAAAAAAGTCGTTTAGACTATTTCCTTACCCGAAGACCGGAACAGCTCAGCGTAGAACAGTTCATCGAACTGACCAATCTGATACATGAGAATATGGTCAAATAAATGACTCAATGGTAAATGCCAAAATCGTAAATGTCATGTCTGAAATCAAAATATTCTATAAAGAAAACGAGAAGATAAAAGTCGCCAAGACTATCGACAAACTCAAAGAACTGGACAAGAAAGATATCATCTGGATTGATCTGCTGGATGTATCGGACAAGACAGAGGACACTCTGGAGGGCTTCCTCAAAATCGATATTCAGGAAGACGAAGAGATGGAAGAGATCGAGATGTCGTCCCGTTATATCCAGACCGACGACTCTATCGTAGCCAACTCCAACTTCCTCAAGTCCAATTTTGAGACCGAGCCGGTGAACTTCATCCTCAAGAACTCTATTCTCGTCACGATCCGCGATGTGGAACTGGACAGTTTCAACGAGACGGTCAAGAAGATGTTCGTCAACACCCGTAGTTTCCCCTCCGGCTACCATGTGCTGGTGGCGCTGTTTGAGACACGTGTGGAGAAGGATGCCGACCTGATAGAGGATACCACGGATATGATTACCGATCTGTCCCAACAGATCACTGCCGAGTCGGATCACATGGACGAAGACCTGCTGGTACAGATCAAGGACCTGCAGGAGAAGGTGACCGTCATCCGACAGAATATCATCGACAAACAGCGCGTGATATCCAATATCCTCAAGTGCGATTTCTTCCCCGAAGAATTGGGTCCGCGCCTGACAATGATTATCAAAGATATCAACTCTCTGTTCGATTATACCCGATTCGGTTTCGACCGTCTCGACTACCTCCAGGATACCTTCCTCGGTTTGGTAAACATCGAGCAGAACAAGATCATCAAGATCTTTACCGTGATCAATATCATCTTCCTGCCGCCGACGCTGATAGGCAGTCTGTATGGTATGAATTTTGATTTTATGCCGGAGCTTCATTGGCAGTTAGGATACCTCTTTGCCATCGGATTGATGATATTGTCGGTAGTACTTATTCTATTGATTTTCAGACTTAAAAAATGGCTCTGATCAATAGTTATTAACAATTTGTTAACATTTTTAACATTCCGGTGTTGAATAATGTTGACAACCAAAAGTTTTGAAAAATATTAACAATCAACTGTCATCTGATAGGCGTATCTAAAGCATTGATTCAGGTGTAGTTAGAGAAGTTATTAACAATATTAACATACTATTATATCCATTAGGATTTTTAAATTTTAAGTATATATTTTTTTATATGAGTTCAGCGGAGCAGGAGAAAGTTTCGGATTTGAAAGATAAGATTTCCAAACTTAAGCAAGAGAAGAATGCGGTTATCTTTGCGCATTATTACACTCGTCCTGAGATACAGGAGATAGCGGATTTTATAGGGGACAGTCTTGCCTTGGCGCAGCAGGCTACGCGCGTACAGGCAGATATATTGGTGATGTGCGGTGTGCATTTTATGGGTGAGACGATGAAGATTCTTTGCCCGGATAAGAAAGTGCTGGTTCCTGATATGAATGCCGGCTGCTCTCTTGCCGACAGCTGCAAGGCGGAAGATCTGGCTGCATTCAAAGCACAGCACCCCGATCATATGGTGGTCAGTTATGTGAACACGACGGCTGACGTCAAAGCGCTTACGGATGTAGTGGTGACTTCGTCCAATGCGAAGAAAATTATCGACCAGCTGCCCAAGGACGCCAAGATTATCTTCGGTCCGGATCATAATTTAGGTTCGTATATCAATTCTGTCACCGGCCGTGATATGCTGTTATGGAACGGTGCATGCCATGTGCACAGCCGTTTTTCGTTGGAGGCGCTTTTGCAGCTTAAGAAAGAGAATCCGGGAGTAGAGGTATTGGCTCATCCGGAGTGTAAGGCACCTATTTTGGCTCAGAGCGACGTAATAGGTTCTACCCAGGCACTGCTCCAGCATACTATCCGTTCGTCCGCCAAACGCTTTATAATCGCTACGGAAAGCGGTATTTTGTTTGAGATGCAGCGTGCATGTCCGGACAAGGAGTTTATTCCGGTGCCTCCGGAGGTGACAGAGGGTGTAGGATGTTCGTGTAACGAGTGCGAGTATATGCGTATGAATACGTTGGATAAGGTGTATTCGTGTCTTCTTCATGAGTCGCCTGAGATGCATGTTGATCCCGCAGTCGCCGCTCGTGCCGTATCTTCTATCCAGCGTATGCTGTCTATGAGTTAAGACAGCTTTGATCAGACAGAAAGAGAAAACCTCCCTACGAAATTGAAATCGTAGAGAGGTTTTTTTAACCCAAAATAAATTCATAATCATCAAAACATTAATGACCGATTTGGATTAAAGATGACAGATATACTATGATATTATAGAACTTTGTCTTTAAGTGTGATAGGCTCAATTTTTTTCTTATCAAACTTATACGGATTAAATCGCCATCCAAGAACTATTTGTAACTGAATTTGAGGTGTATATCGTTTATGTGGTACGAATGTATTTCCTACATAATTTCCCCACATAGTTGATTTTGTGGCATTTGAGAGAGTATATGTGAATGAAAAACCTATATTAAAATGATCTTTAATCATCCATCCAAATTCTTCCCATATACCCAAAGTAGCCTTATTACAATCTTCTCGATGGTTTTCTTTAACAGTATTTTCATAGCTGTCTTTTTCAATTGTATTAGAAACAGTTAAAATACCTAATTCGAGACCTGTTCTGGAATAAAATACTTTTTTCTCAAAAGAATAAGCCGGGCGGAGACATAAATATTGTAAATCCAATGTTTGATTACCTTTTACACCACTTGATATTTTACCACCTCTGAAAACATATTGCAATCCCATATAAACAGCATGTCGTTTATATCCCATATCCATTTGTTTTGGAGCATACTCTACATATCCTTCTATACTTGGTAGAAAACGCATACCGAAAATAGAAGAATATTTGGTATTATTTTCATAATCCCGATATTCCGAGCCTATATACATATTATATCCTTCTTTGATTTGCACACCATAAAGCAACCATGGACCTTCGGCAGGTGTTGGAATATGTTGTTTAGCTTTTTCCTTTTCTTCTTGAGCCCGAGCTATATCACGAAGTGTTGGAGTGGTATCTTGCGTTTTTTTCTTTGTAAAAGTTTGAACTGTTCCGTCTTTGTAGAGTATAGTAGCAATTTTATCTGTGCCAAGTACAAAAGTAGGTCCTTTCGGATTATTTTTCTTTTTATACTTGATTTGTGTTTCTGAAACTTCCTCAATAATTGCTTCTATACGTTCATTTTCATATGTTACAATTATATCTTGTGCTTTAACATAAAATGTTACAGCCAATACAGCCAATAATAAAAAAATCCTTTTCATAATTGTTAGAAATTAAGTGTCAATCCTAAACCGTTTTGAGTGACGCCAACTCTAAGTGTTAAAGCCTGTTTATAATTAAGTGATGAAGCACATTGATTATTAAAAATACTCAAAGCTTTTGATTGTTTATTAGCACCACCTACAATAAATCCAACTCCGCCACCGACAGCCAGAGCTGTTCCTACACCAAAGCAACATCCCCAAGCCGTAAGATCATCTCTACCAACATAACGTAATGAACCAAGCATTAACCCTAAACCTGCTCCTCCTAAAAAACAGCCTGTCCAAATGAATGCTTCACCGGTGTTATAGGATTTATAAGCATCAGAACATGTAAGTTTCAAAAAGTCTTTATATAAACTTTCATCCAACTCTATATCTCCATAATAATACTTATTCCGTTTGTCAGATCTTTCTATTTTTTGTCCTGGGATAAATACAATATCTTCAGCTTCACGAACAGTTTTTATTGTTCCGTTTGTACCCCCTTTTTCAGGAGCTGTCTGTTTGAATGTCTGTACATCTCCGTTTTTATAGATTATAGAAGAAATTTTGGCAGTTGAAATAACAAAGGTAGGTCCGTTTGGATTTTCCTTTTTTTTGTATTTTACTTCCGTATCCGATACTTCAGTTATGTTAGCATCAATACGTTCAGATTCATTTGTAACAATGATGTCTTGTGCCCAAATTGGCATAGATGTGACTGCAAGTAGCAGTAGTAGTAAAAATTTTTTCATAATAGTAGTTGCCGGTTATTTCCACATAGGCTCATCGGGTTTTAATGAAAATTTATTTTATGTATATACCTGGAGAAGTAATATATCCCGCCTCCATATTTTTAATAGCATTTCCTTCTATAACCATCCCTATTGGTATTTGAGAAGTTATTTGGTTCATTTTTTCTTGAGATATTGTAATAATATCTATTTCCGGATGGTAAATACGATAGAAACGCTGTTTATCCTGTTCGTTTTCAACAGCTATACCTATTGTTTTATCCACGGTATTGAATTGTTCAAATTGTTGTACATTGGCAAACGAATTTTGGCAAAACGGGCAAGTGAAAGAAAACAAATAGACAAAATAGGTAGAATCGGCAGAGAAATTATATAAATCTTTCAGTTTTTCCATGGTGGTTGTACGGTTCTCGGTTTTGAATGAAGATATTTTTGGAAGCATAAACGATTTACGCATAGATAATCCACAAATAAAACAAGCTGATGCTGTGACCAACATTACGACAGTTGTTTTAAGCCATAAATATGATTCATGGTATGGTTGGGATAATATCACTAAAATTGCCAAACAAACCAAAATAAGATTGCGCACAAAAGTAAGCCAAGTTTTGCCACTATACAGGTTAGAAAATATTCCGAAACATCCACATTCCGTGATACCTTTGAACAATAACCCATAGGCATAAATAAGAGAAACGACAATAAGGAATATTACTCCGGCACATGCGCTCCATCGCAGTTTGATACGAAAAAGAAGCATGCTGCCGAGGATTGATTCTATAAATATGAGAACAGGAGCACCAATACTGAACCATTTCGGTCCATATAGCATTAACAAATCCGCAAATGCCTCTCCATCCCACGCTTTTGCAAAAGCGGAGAAAAGGAATATAAGTCCCAATAATGTGGAACAGATATAGGAAATAGGTTTATTAATAGCAATGGACGTCATAGAAGCCCAAATTGTGGTAATAATCATTCATTTCCTGGCAATTGAAGAATAGTTCTTCGTCGAGATTAACTCTCATTGCTCTGGGATCAGTTCCTTCACATGTGCAACTCATTTTGCATGAACTGAATACAACTGCAATAAAGCCTGCTGTTAGAAAAAAGAAAGTTTTTTTCATAATGATCAATTGTATATTGTTATACCTACTCTTTTTTGGATTTTCGGTTTCCTCCTTTAGTTTAATATTTATAGCAATTACATTTATGTTTTCTATAGTGGTTTTGAGAAAAACGAATACCGAGTTGCAGTTGGATAGAATAAGAATACATCGTGTTTTTTACGTAATCTGTATTGAGAATTGTACTATAATCATTCATAAAATAATGGAAAACAGCACTACCTTCTCTGTCATTACGGAAACCTAAAGGCGAATGTTGTGTTTTCAAATTTCTTATATTAAGTCCAGCATATAATCCACATAAAAACTCAATATTAGAACGTGTTGCAAAACACATATCAGCCGAAAACATCAGTGTGTAGGAATGTGCATTATTAAAATTATATTTTGGTTTAAAATCCTTTTCTATATAAAATCCGTATTCAGGAATATCCAGCATCAAATACCATCGGTCATAATTTCCTAGATGTTCAATTGTGCCATATGCACTTGTTTTTTGTGTTAACATCAAAGCATATGCAGCACCGGCTTTCAGGAGTAATCCACAAGATGGGGAAAAACGAAATTGAGTTTGTAAAGTTACCGGAAATTCTAAATAAAATGCTGTTTGTCTTTCTCTCCAGTCATATAAATTCAATTGATGATTATATCGTTCTCCATCCGTATCAATAACATCATTCCAAAACAATGAGGTGTTTAATATTCCTGTAGAACCTATACATTGAAAATCAGTACCTATTCCTATTCCTACATTTTTATGAAAAAAGAATGCATATTCAAATTCTGCTCCATAGGCAATACTTCCTTTAATTGTACCATTTTCTAATCCATAATCGCTTTTACCATACCCTCCGCGTAGTAATAAAGTATAATAACTTGTTGGTAAACTTTGACTTAGCAAAGGTAATGCTATTATACTAACAAACAAAAATATAAATAGTTTCTTTTTCATAATGCTAATTTGTTTGTTTGTATAATATTGTCAGTTTCAGTAAATATTATATAAATGCCATGTGGAAGTTCATTGTATATTGCATTTATATTTTCCATAGAACCATTATAAATAAGTCTTCCACGACTATCATAGAGACGAATTTTGCTTATTTTATCGTATGGTATGTCCGCACTACGTGGAATTTCAGAATAATCTAATGGACAAGCCCACTCTGTTGAACCGTCTTTAAGTGACAATTTAACGGAGAACATGCCGGATAGTCCTTCTGGGATATATAAATATTGTTTTGTTTGTCCCTCAATTATGGCACCATTGTTATACCATTGATAACCAACATATTTACGGGAACTATTGTCGCAGAAAAGAACATTTGTCCATTTGGTATAAATAAGTCCGGAGATACAAGTTTCAGGTTCTGTTGGTGGTTCTGTCGGAGTACATGTTTCTATTGAAAATTGAAGTTGAAAAATGACACTATCGCACAAATTATTATGCAATGTATCGTAATACATTTTTTCCTCTGTTATTTTTTGTCCGTGCCATAAGAACGGAAGTAGTGTATCACACATACTGATGTACTCAAAAGAATCTTTAGGTGTAGGACAAGGTTTTTGACAAACCGGTGCTGTAAAATTCAGATTATCGGAACATGTATTATCACCGGAAAAAGCAACTGATATAGAATGCGTTTTTTCGTTTTTATAATCTATAGGTAAGTTCTCAAACAGGAATTGTAAAGGCGATATAGGATCAGTGAAAGTCAGACGGTTATTATCATCTAAAACGATATATAAATCTCCATCAGGATTATCAAAATGCACCTCTCCTTGCAAAGTATATGTTCCGCTTTCACAATCAATATTTGTTTTTTCAATTTCAGAAAAACGAACGGAACATTCATTACAGTGTTTTACACACACTTTGTGTAAACAGGAATATTCTTCAACTTCGGAGAAAAAGACATCATCTATTGCAAAATCATTTCCTCCTCCGGCTGTTTGGAAATTAAGCAATGTTATTGTAGCATTTGTGGCATTGCCGGAATTCCAGTAAGTATATAATTGTGTCCACACATATTCTCCTCCGGATGGACTGACAACACCCCCTAAAACTTCTCCATTTACAGAAAATTGTAATTTTGCCAAATTTCCACTTGCCCATGCCATTACCCAAGCGGAGAAAACATAAGTGGTATTAGGCTTAATGTTATCTATAGTTACAGACCATACTCGTTTTGAAGGGTCATTTCCTCCATTAAAAGCCATGCAGTGTCCACGGGCATCACCATATGTATGGTCGTATCCACCAAGCGGATGCATAGAGTGAACTTTACCAATATCATCTGTTATAGTGTAAAGACCTGTAGGGAAAAGAGCATCTGTCGTTGTCGGGGCAATGTATGAATAATCAGAGACAAATCCTGTATTTCCTTGTTCGAAATCGGGGTTTGGAACTAGATTGTTCACTAACCGGACGCCCTTGAAATAATAATAAACCGTATCGTTCTTTAAATCATGGAGATTAACGGTTAAACGTGCATCACGGGTAGGTATTCGGCTCCATGTTCCGTTGTGATAATCAAACCACTGTAGATTTACAAATTCATCTTTTTCGAATGGATTTATCTGTAAAGTGCTTGTTTCTTCCACACAAACTTCAGAAATAGAAATGCTGTCAGCAGTAGTTGGTTTGCCAACCGGCATAGGGAGAAAGTTGAGCCATAACCCTCCTTCTGTGCTTTCATTACATCGCCCTCCATTTTCACATAGCACCCTGAACAAAGGGTAGCTGCCACACCATTCCAGCCGGTCAGTTTGTTTCTCAATCTGATTGATTCCGTTGTTATGGCAGCGGAATGTAACATAATCCCACACTCCGGCAGGAGCAGTCACTTCCCATACATAGGGATCATTAGGCACAGGAGACATCTGTACTACACTACTATTGTTATTTTCTTTTTGAAAGAACTCTGCCGAAAAAGCAGTGTAGTTAGACCATACCGAAGAAACATCCAAATACAATATTGTTCCGCCTGATATTGCCGTGCAAAATCCTTGCATAGGAAATAGCACAGCAATACAAATCAGAAATATATATTTGAAATATCGGTTTCCCATAGTGTTTAATTAGTTAGATACGGAAATAGGTTGAATATTAAAGTTTTTCCAGTTCTCATTGTTTTTATATTCATCAACACTTTCTGCCGGCACATAAACATTTAATACATCATTATTGACAAAAAAGCTTTGGTTTAATTTGGGAGGAGTAATGGCAAAACAAGTAATATTCGTGATGTTATTACATGCATAAAAGGCAGCCCATCCTATATTAGTTACCTTAGCGCCAATTATAATTTTTTCCAAACCAGAGCAATAATCAAAAGCCTGTGATTCGATATCTGTGACATTATCACCTATTTTACATTCTTTTAAATTAGTACACCATTGAAATGCAGACGGACCAATATTTGTAACAGATGGACCAAAATCAATACTATCTAACTTATCACAATAACCAAAGGCACTAAAATTAATAGATTTCACCTTGTTTCCAAGTATGCAGCACCTAAGATTCTTACATCCATGAAAGGCGCTTCTGCTTATTTCACCACTTGGAATAACTATTGTGTCAATAGCACATCCGCTACAAGCATACTCCTCAATCATTTTTAGGCTACTGGGAAGTGATATTTTAGTTAAATAATTTAGTTCAGAAAAAGAACGTGATCCTAAATATGTAACTCCATCTTCTACTCTGGCTGAAACAATCTTGAAATCCTTATCTTCTAATTTTTTCCAAGGGGCATTGTACGACGGACCAAAACTCCTCATAGCTCCTTGACCATACACAACAATGCTTAAATCATAACCATTTGCATATACTTTGTATTTAACATTGTCTCCTCTCTCCCCACAAGAGCCTTCTAATACTACATTTTCTTCCGAAAATTCCTGTTCGGTAGTAGTAGGTTTTTCGGGCTCGTTTTTAGTGCCGTCGCATGAGTTTAGCGTTACAATTAAAAAACAAGCTGCAAATAATAGTAGAAAGTTTTTTCTCATAGTAGTATGAATTTATAAGTGTTATTTGCCTACTCTTTATCGGATTTTCGGCGGTTTCCTAAAAATATTATAGTGTTATTTGTTGTCCTTGCAGTGTATAGGTTTTGTCACCGCGGAGGATAAAGATTTGACCGTTATGAAGGATTTTACTTGGATTTGGAACAGATTTAACATTAATATCATTGATAGCTTCAGTACTGTTTGTAGAGAAAGTACCGTTATATGTTGCTATAGAGTTATTTTGAATATCTTTAACATCAATCTGATAACTATATAAAGTTCCTGGATCCAAACCGGTAACCGTAAATTGATATCCCAGTTCTGTATCTTGAGCGGACGGAGCATGTGTATTACCTTCTCTACTGGGAGCAAATGCTATTCCTGTCAGCTGACCGTTTCCATTGAAAATTAATGTGCAAAAAACTACACCATCTTTTGTTATTTCCAAGGTATATGAGGAAGCAAGAGTTGAAGTAGGCCAAGTGATAGTAGCATTATTATTTCCTGGTATTACAGAAACATTTCCATCTGTTGTAGTTACTTTGACTTCCATCGGCTTAATGAAGAAATCGTCCCAATACTCGTCTATCTCATAGCGTCGTACCATATCAGCAGGCACCCATACATATGCTTTACGGCTTACGTTCTTGAAAGTGTTTTCCTCAATTACCGGCACTGCTTTGGCATAACTATATATATCCAAAATATGCTTGCAGTCTTCGAAGGCATAGTTTTCTATAGCTTCTAATTCGGTACCCAATGTGATTGTTTCTAATCGGGAGCAGTTACGGAACGCTTCATAGCCAATCTTTTTAACACTATTAGGGAACTCAATATTTAGTAAACGGGTACATTCTGAGAACGCCATATTACCAATCTCGTTTACCTTGTTTCCGATGGTTATAGATGATAAATTCGAGCATCCATAGAATGCTTTATTTGGTATTCTTGTAACATTGCTACCAATTATAATACTATCCAGATTAGTGCAATTTTCAAATGCTTCATCGCCAATTGAAGTAACACTATTCGGAATTAATATAGTTTCTAGATTATTACAATTATAGAATGCATTATTCCCTATTTTTGTTACATTATTTGGAATAAGGAGTTCATTCAATTTACTCATTCCATAACAGATATAGTCTGGTATGGTTTCTATATTTTTTCCAAAAGTAAAAGATGTAATATTAGAGCAAATACCATTAAATGGCGACATTTGGGTAGTATTAATTTGAGTAGTATAATGTGTGGCATTCCATGTAATATGCGCAAGGTTATTGCAGTTATAAAATGAATTTTTGCCAATTATTGTTATGTTTTGCGGTATTACTATAGAAGTAATAGATGAACAACCATAGAAAGTTTCATCCCCTATAGTTGTTACATTATCTGGGATAGTAATCGTTGACAAGTTAATACAGTTTTTGAAGGCAGAATTATCAATATGTCGAAGATTATTTGAGAAATGCACAGATTTCAAATTTGTGCATTGCTCAAATGCACTTCCTCCTATATATGATATAGTATTGTTCATATTAACATTCATGAGCGTAGTAATATTTTTAAAAGCTTCTCTACCAATA
>ODAI012947473.1_pt1 | contig 19044 bp, 12 predicted proteins | sample 1539321 | NCBI WGS metagenome assembly ODAI01 (sample SAMN02144231, study PRJEB22623) | gut metagenome | biome: sheep rumen | host: Ovis aries | place: New Zealand
AACGTATATAATTACAAGCACAATCAGCGCCTAGCGGACGTGTCCGAGATTTCGAAAAGTCGTTTTCGTGACTGGGAGCCATTTTTTTGTAAGAGTAAATTTATAATGCGGAAGCCCTGGGACAAAAATAGTCATAGTAGAACAAAAAAAATGATTGCAGTATAATTAACGAAATTTTATAATTCTTTCTTATAAGGAGTTGTTATGAAAAAAATCGCAGGTGCATTATGTACAGCAATTTTGCTTATATCTGTTGTGCATGCATATAACCCGCCGGTTGGAAATGAAAGTCTTTTTGAATACACAAGTCCAGCCGTACTTTCAGGAAAGCTTTCTGTTACAGGAGGTGGACTTTTTGCTGCAGGACCTGATTCTATCATCGTAAATCCTGCTCTTACTGCTGGAGAACAGCGCACTGCATTGAATGCAGGATATACATTTCTTTATTCTGGAAATGAGGATAATGAATATCCTGTAGGTTCGGCTTTTCAGCTTGGAATCTTAATTCCATTCAAGCTCTATATTTTTAGCGGTCTTGTTGATGGAAATTTTGCTTCCTTTGATGAAATGTATCTTGGAAATAACCTGAATTTTCATGCCGGTCTGGCAAAAGAAATTACAGACAAGCTTGATGTTGGTGCCAGCCTTAATGGTGGTATAAACTGGGGTTACGGCACTGACTTGTCTGTTGCCGGAAATCTTGGTTTTAATTATGCCTATGGAAAGCTTGCATTTTTGCAGAACTTCCGCTTTGGTGCTTCTCTGTTGAACCTTGGAAAAGGTTATCAGAATTATAATAATAGAGAGCAGTTTGGCGTAGCATACGATGCAGAAGCTGTTGCTAATGGAGAAGAGCCTGCTGCTCTTTCTATGTTCCCAATGTTTGTAACTTTAAAACTTGGTGCTGCCGGAACTCTTTATAAAAATGATGTAATGGACATTGGTCTTGCTCTTGATTTTACAACACCATGCTTCCAGAACTTCATTGCAGACTTAAATTTACAGCTTGCTCTTAAAAATATGCTTGTACTCAGCCTTGGTGAAAAATTCAATTTGGTTGAAACTATTAAAGGTCACAACAACTTTGTTCCTGGTGTAAGCCTTAGCTTTAAGTTTGATTTTAACGTAAAGAATGGCGAAAGCGGCTTTAATAAATACCTGGAACGTAACGACTGGAGCCAGAGTGAATTGAACATTTCTGCCGGTTATAAAAATCTGTATGGAACTGTTCATGCAATTTCTGCCGCTGCAGATTTGAACCTTGGTATGCAGGATACAACTGCGCCAGTTATTCTTATTAGTGACGAAGAGTAACAGGAGGACAGATAATGATGAATAAGAAATTTATTGCTGCCGGTGCACTTGCAGTTATTACGGCTGTACTTTTTGCTGCACCAAAATATATTTCTCCAAATAATGATGGTGTTCAGGATGAACTTAAAATCCCTTTGAATATTTCTGATAAGCGTTTTATTCAGGGATGGAGCCTTGTTATCATGGATTCGAACAAAAATGTTGTTCGAGTTATTGAAAATAAGGTTGCACTTCCAGAAAAAGTTGGCTTTAAGTCTTTCTTTAAGCAGCTTGTAACACCAAAACAGGGTGTTGTAGTTCCAGATTCAGTTTCATGGAACGGTGCCATGAATAATGGTGAAACTGCTCCAGACGGAACTTACTACTATTATCTTACTGCAACAGATGACAACGGGAACAAAGGTCAGACAAAAGAATACGAAGTTGTAGTTGATACAGTTGCTCCAGATATTGAACTTGCACAGCCAGGCGATAAGATTTTTGGTGAAGGTGCAAAATCTGCATTTAAAATCCGCCAGACTGGTTCAAAAGAAGATTTGTGGACTGCAACATTTAAGGCTGCAGACGGTACAGTTGTCCGCACAGAAAAATGGACTAACGCAGAGCCTGCTGAATTTAATTGGTACGGTACTAACGATGAAGGCGCTCAGGTTGCCGATGGCGTTTATTCTTACGAAATTACAGCTACTGACCGTGCAGGAAACGTTGCTCCAAAGACTTCTATTACAAATATTATTTACTCAGCAGATAAACCTGCTACAAATATCTTTGTAGACGGTTCCCGCTATTTTTCTCCAAGAACAGAAAGTAATCTTCATACAATTACTTTTAATCTTACAATTCCAACTCCAGATGAAAAAACTGGTAATAAGTTGATTGAGTGGTCTGTTAATATTAAGGACCAGAATGGTAAGGTAGTTCGTTCTTTCAATCAGGAAAAAACTGGCGTAATTCCTCCTTCTTCAATTACTTTTGATGGAATAGGTGATGATGGAAAGCCTCTTCCTGACGGACAGTATCAGGCTGTTGTAGCTGCAAAGTATTTGAACGGATATGTTCCTGCAGAAATTTCTTCTGCCGCAGTTGTTCTTGATACAGAAAAGCCTTCTGCTTCCATTACTGCTTCTGAAAAAACATTCGGTGCCGGAACAAAAGATTCTGTTACCTTCTCTATTGCGGTTGCTCCATCTCTTGGAGCCCCTGTTTATGCATGGCGCGGAGAAATCCGTAATTCAGAAACAGGCTCTGTTGTTCGCGAATATTCTTTCAATGAATATCCACCTCAGACAATTGTTTGGAATGGTATTGCAGATAACGGTGGAATTGCAGAAAAGGGTTCTTACATTTTTGTTCTTTCTGGAACAGACCTTGCCGGTAATGCTGGTGGCGGAACAAGCACACAGGCAGTTGCTTTCGATACAACAGAAACTCAGCTTTTGCTTGCTATGTCAGATTCAGCCTTCTCTCCAAACGGCGACAAGGTAAAGGATACAATTTCCTTTAATCCGGTAACTGCAACTAAAGACATCGTAAAATACGAATTCTCTGTAAAAGATATGAAGGGTAATGTTGTTTATTCTGAAAAGAGAGATTCTTCTCTTCCTAAGTCTTTTGTTTGGGATGGAAAAAACAACGACAAAATACTTTGTGATAATGATGGATATACAGCTTATCTTTCTGTAGAAGCATCTAATGGTTCTTCTGCTTCTGCTGCAACTCAGAGCTTTGTTCTTGATACTGTTGCACCTTCTCTTCTTGCTGAAGCTAAGTGGGCAGCTTTCTCTCCAAATGGAAACGGGGAACAGAAAAATCTGCCGGTATCAATTAAAAATTCTACTGCAGAAAAACTTTGGAATGCAGAAGTTCGTGACACAAAGGGTAAAACCGTATTTAAGTTCTCTTGGAATGGTAATCAGAAGGATTTAATTACCTGGAATGGTACCGATGAATCTGGAAATATGGCTGCAGATGGAAATTATAATCTGGTTATTTTCTCTACAGATGATGCTGGAAACAGCTTCTCTACAGAAATTAAGGGAATTACACTTGATAACCGCGAAACAAAAGCTTATGTAACAGCTGATTTGGAAGGAATCTCTCCTAATGGCGACGGAGTTCTTGAAACTCAGAAGTTTGAAATTCGTACTTCTGTTTCAGACAGCATTGTTGCCTGGAGCTTTGATGTTAGAAAAGAAGATGGAAGTTCAGTATATTCACTTTCAGAAAAAGACAGTGCAAATCTTCCTGCTGTAATCAACTGGAATGGCGCTGGTGCTGATGGAAAGGCCTGCGAAGGAACCTTCCTTGGAACTTTGGAAATTGCTTACAAAAACGGAAACAAGGTAAGTGCTGTTTCTTCTCCATTTGTATGTACAGCAACAGCACCTCTTCTTAAGGTTCAGACTGCACCTGAATTCTTTAGTCCAGATAATGACGGTACAGATGATGATTTGTTCATCAAGCTTACTGGAACTACAAAAGCTAGAATTAAGAACTGGTCATTTACAATCAAAGATCCTGTTGGACGTGATTTCTGGCGTACAAGCGGAAAGTCTCAGATTACAGAACGCATTATTTGGGATGGTTTGAGTAATGTTCAGAAGGATAAGAACGGAAATGCAGAACGTGTTCAGTCTGCTATGGATTATCCATATGAATTTACTGTAACAGATAGTCTTGGAATGACAAATAAGGTTGAAGGTGTTATTCCTGTAGATGTACTTGTTATTCGTGATGGTAACAAGCTTAAGATGGCAGTTCCTTCTATCATCTTCCAGGGTGGTTCTGCAAACTTCCAGAAGTCTGAAGGCAAGTTAACTCAGGCTCAGGTTGATAACAACATTAAGATTTTGAATCGTATTGCTGATATCCTTAAGAAGTTTAAGGATTACAAGGTTACAATTGAAGGTCATGCTAACAGAACAACAAATCCTTATAATCCTGCAGAAGAGACAGAAGATAATCCACAGTGGGGTAGAGCTTCTAAGGCACTTTCAGGTGAACGTGCAGAAGCAATTAAGTCTTACCTGATTAAGCGTGGAGTAAGTGCTGCTGCTCTTTCTACAGACGGTATGGGTGGTACAAAGCCTGTTGCTGATCCTTATGATACAAACAATAACTGGAAGAATAGACGCGTTGAGTTTATTCTCGAAAAATAAAATCCATACGGATGTCATTTTCATCCGTTGGTAAATCGTCTACAAGCTGGAATTGAAGGCAAACACCTCCGATTCCAGCTTTTTTATTTAATCGCGAAAGGTATTTATCGTAATACCCCTTTCCACGTCCCAGACGCTTTCCCTTTTTAGTAAAGGCAAGTCCTGGCACAAGAACTAGAATCGGATTTGTTTCTTTTTCAGGACAAAATAAATTTTCCTGGTTTAAAGAAGTTGGTTCTTCGATGTTATAAGAACCTGTCTGTGTTTCTGATGGAGAATATCTGTAAAATTCCATTGTTCCCTTGTCCGGGTAGACCTTTGGAATATAGACTTGTTTTCTTTCTGCAATTGCACTATGAATTACTTCGGTAAGATCTGCCTCGTCTGGTAGAGCCATATAAGCAAGTATGATTGATGCAGACTGAAACTGGGGCGATTTTATAATATTGTCGCATATTGCAGCTGAGGCTTCTGAAAAATAAGAAAAAGTTGAGGCGCGTTTTTTTATAAGGGTTCGAAGTTCTTGCTTTGTCATAAGATAATTATTCCACAAATTAATAACAAAGACTAGAGGTTAAAGCTCTTTGGCAAACGCATTTTAGAGGTCGCTCACTTCGTTTCAAAACCTGCATCAGTCAATTTTATTGAGTTCTAAAAATTTTAAAATAAAAAAAGAGTTTTCCGATTTCTCAGAAAACTCTTTTAAGCGGCTGCTGCAGGTTTTGCCGTTACGGTCGCAGACCTCCTGTCTGCTCCCTCCACGGCGCTTTCGTTCGCTAAGTTGCCATCCATGGCAACTTACCTCCAAAAAAGCTCCGCACTGCTCGCTTTTTTGGAGGTCGCTCACTTCGTTTCAAAACCTGCAATATTTATTGGAAAGGATTTTAAACAAAAAAAAGGACTTACCTTACGATAAGTCCTTCGGCTGCTGCAGGTTTTGAACCTGCGACACATGGATTAACAGTCGTCACCAAGATTATATCAAAAGTATCCAGTGCTACTTCTTTCCCAACTTGCTATCTTTATTTTATATCAGTATAAGAAATTATGCAACTGACAGTTTTTGAATTACTTTGAGATGTTTTTATTTTACTACAATCTTTACTACAATCGTGTTTAAATCCATAACTACAAACTAAAAAAAGAGTATTTTTCGACTTATTCTGTAATCTCGATAAAGTTTTCTTCAAGTCCTACAATACAGCTCTCGTAATATCCGTCTCCAGTTGTTCGCGGTCCACTAGAAACGGAATATCCAGCTTCATCAAGTTTTGCAGTAAGTTCATCAACTGCAGCTTTACTTCCGACACTAAATGCAATGTGTGCGTAACCAGTGCGGAAAGGATGCTTAGTTTGTTCAACAAGTTCTGGGCGCGTCATAAGTTCAAGACGTGAACCGTCATCAAAAGAAATGAAGTAAGATCTAAAATCTGTTTTTGGATTGTAGTAGCCGTCATTGGCTTTTCCGTTCAGGTAAGTTGTAAAAAAATCTTTTGCTTTTTCCAGGTCTTTTACATAAAGTGCAACGTGCTCAATTTTCATAATAATTTTATTATATCATAGTTCTAGGAAAAAGGGTGCCTTAATTGCCGTTCGTTCCAGCCGTACTTCGTACCGCTTCCACTCACTACACTTATCGAAGTCTCAACGTTCCGTCTTCCAGAAAGGTAGCAAACAGAGTGCTCCTCATTCGCATAATTCCGCTGCACTTCGTTTCGCTCCATTCTGCTCATTCGTTCACACACTGTTTGCATTTACTAGCAAGCTCGCACGTGGGCCTTTGTTCGGGCAAAGCAAGGAGCAATGCAAGCACAGTCAGCCCAGTCGCTTCGTGCATCTGCTTCGCAGTAGCACTACGCTTTGTGGTCTGCCTGTTTCCGCAGGCGGGCACATCGTTGCAGTCAGAACTCCTTTTGCAGAAGCCGCCAAACTTATCGAGTTCTAAAAATCGGTCGTGAAACAAGAATGCCTCGTGTTGGGGTCGCAACTTAAAATAGCGGGCACGCAAAAGTGTTCCCCCTTTCCCCCCCTAAGAACCCCCTCTTACCCCCTCCCAAAAAATAAGGAATGTTATGCGAGTTTAGGGGGGGACAGGGGGCACACTTTTGCTCAACATTACAGTTGTCCCGCTATTTTAAGATGCTCAGTTGGTCTTACTATGGCGGCTTTTTTGGGAACTCTAATTGGTGTAGGAAAAATGGTTGCCTCAATCGCACAGGGGACAAGCCCCTGCGCTCAATCGGCAAGGCGGCAACGTCCGTGTTGCCGCCTCTTACAACGTTGAGTTTTTCTTCCAAAATGAATATGCCACTTACACAGGTCGCTCTGGTCGCGCGTCCGTGCGCTCCCGACGCTCAGCGAGCCTAGGCTCTTCCAGCTCCAGAAGCAGACTTGCCAAAAGTTATGGCCGCTTCGCGCCCTTGGGTTTGAAGCAAGACTGCTTCTTCCGAGTTTCTCTTCCAAAGGCAACATTCCTCGTACAGTCCGCCTGCGGCGGACAAGCTGATTTTGTCCACTCATTCATTCACCGTGAAACTCCGTTCAGACAGCTTCCAAAAGTTGCGGATGCTTCGCAACCGCTTGGATTTGATAAGCAGTCTTCACTCCGAACTGATTCTTCCGATGTCGCCGCTGTCGCGGCGACGTGATGATTTATAAAAACTTCAGGGGGAGCGCGTGCAGCGGTTGAAAAATCCACTCAAAAAATTTAATCTGCTGCATATATTTTCAAAGAGCATATATACAGTGTAGATGTTTATTTCATGATTATTTTATACTTCGTATAAAATTTATTTTAATTTCTTATGAAAACGTGCTCTAAGAGAACTTATAAAAAAAAACACAACTCAAAGTAATTCAAAGACTTTGATAAAAAATCAGTAACACATAAAATCCAGTTCGCTTTTAGATTTAATCTGCAACAGACATGCTCTTTAGAGTGCATTTTCCTCGATTCTAAAAAATCATGCTTCCGGCCACCGCTTTACTTCAGAGCTGATACAAGGCGCCAGCCGCTCTTGGGGGCACGGGGGTAAAGGAAAAGTCGGCTTTATGTAACATAAATAATATTATAGAAGATTATTCGATGCTTTTTTCATTTATTTTATCTTACTAGTTCATTCATATATAATACTATCTTTTAACCAAAAGTTGTGTTAATATAATTGAAGAAGAATTCTAATAAAAGTCTTAACCTGACATTTTTTGCAGCCTTATCCTTTTATTTTAGATATATAAATAATTATTATGCGCCTAGCCTAATGGGAAGTAAAATAATAAAAGGGAAAAAATATGGAGAGTACAAATTTTATCCTACTTATAATTGCAATTGTAGTCCTTATAACAGTTTTAATTCTTCAAGTTGTAAATTTAGCAAAAAAAAATAAAATGGATTTTAATCCTCTTAGAGAAGAATTTAAATCAAATCGCGAAGAATTAAGTAATTCTATTCAGAAAAATCGGGAGGAACTGTCAAAGATTGTTGGCGATTTAAATAAAAGAATTGCTGATCAATTAATGACTATGCAACAAGGGCAAGTTCAGGAAAGTCGTGGAAATAGAAAAGAAATAAAGGAAACTCTTGATTCATTTTCAAAAAGACTTGAAACATTAACAGGTACAGTAGATGCCAAATTACAATCTATTCAAAAAGATAATAATGAAAAACTTGAGAAAATGAGACAAACCGTAGATGAAAAACTTTCATCTACACTGGAAAAAAGACTTGGAGAATCATTCTCCCTTGTAAGCAAAAATCTCGAAGCGGTTCAAAAAGGTCTTGGTGAAATGCAAACCTTAGCAGCTGATGTAGGTGGTCTTAAAAAGGTTCTTTCAAATGTCAAGACTAAAGGAATCGTAGGTGAATATCAACTTGCAGCCCTTCTTGAACAGGTTCTAGCTCCTAATCAATACGAAGTTAATGTTCATACAAAAGCAAACAGTCGCGATAATGTTGAATTTGCTATAAAGATTCCTTCAAAATTATCAGAAAATGAATTTATCTATTTACCTATAGATTCAAAATTTCCTACGGAAGATTATACTCGGCTAATAGAAGCCTATGATAATGCAAATGTTGAAGACATTGCTCTAAATAAAAAAGAACTTGAAAAGAAAATCAAAACTTTTGCAAAAGATATCCAAACAAAATATATTGATGTCCCAAATACAACTGAATTTGGAATTATGTTTTTGCCAGTTGAGGGCCTTTATGCTGAAGTACTTCGAATTCCAGGTCTATTCGAGACAATTCAACGTGATTATCATGTAACAATAACAGGTCCAACTACAATTCTTGCCTTCTTAAATAGTCTCCAAATGGGATTTAGATGTCTTACTGTCGAAAAGAAAACCAGTGAAATATGGAAGGTCTTAGGTGCGGTTAGAACTGAATTTGGTAAATTCGGTGATATTCTTGAAAAAACAAGAGACAAACTTACTGCTGCAACAAATGAACTTGATAAAACAGGTGCTCGTTCTCGTGCAATTGAAAAACAACTTCGTAATGTCGAAGCATTGCCAGAAGTAGATGCGCAAAAATTATTAGGCAATTCATTAGATTATGGAAATGAGGATGATGATTAATGAAATCTATAGTTAAAGAAAATGTTAAATCAATATTAGCAAGATTTAGATTTATAAAGTATTTTGTTGTTTCAATTTTTTTATTTGTATTATTAATTATTTTTGCAAAATCAGGTGGTACCAAACAATTTTATTCAACTCCAATAATCACATTATATTGGATTCTTTTTTTTCTTTTTACGATTATTTCTTTAGGCATATTCTGCTATTGGCAAGCTGAACGTAGTGAAAAAAAATTGCTTGATTTTACAAATAAAGTCAAAGAAAATGAAAATCCTACAACTTCAACTTTGTTAGAAATCAGTAATGATGAGAATATAAAAAATATTTGTAAAAGTTATATAAAGTCTTTTCTTCCATCCTCAATTCACGAAAAAGAAAAAACTCGTTCAAATGCTGATTTATATTTTGGCTATGCTTCTTGGCTCGAAGATACTAGAAATGGATATCCTGTTTTACAAGCCTTAAAAATTATTCCAGGAACATTCACTGGTTTTGGAATTTTAGGTACATTTTTAGGATTTGCAAATGGTGTAAGTCAGATAAACACAAATGGCAATTTTGAAACTATGAAAGCTGGAATTGACAATCTTCTTTCGGGTCTAAATATTGCATTTAACAGTTCTATATTTGGTGTTGTTGCTTCCATTTTAATTAATTTTATAATTATTCAACCTATTATTCATAGACTTCAAATTGAATCTAAAGACTTATGCGATTATCTTGATGAAAAATTCTATATCTCAGAAGCAGATGCCATTATGCAATATTCAGTAATTGTAGATGAAGATAATAACCATATTCCTTTCAGTATGAGTCTAAAGGCTATTACAGATTCCTTAAATGATGTTAGAAGTGCAATGGATAAATTTACATCTGAAATTGCAGATAAGCTTGTAAATATGCAAAAAGAAGCAACTATGGATGTAAGTAATTCATTACAATCTGTATTAAAAGAAAATGTAACTGGACAATTTGATGTTCTTCGTGAAAATGTAAATAAAACTAGCGAAATACTTAAAGCATGTGCTGATATTTTGCAAGATGTTCCAGAAAAGCTTACAGCGACATCTGAAAAACTTATTGAATCAACAAAAATTTCTCTTGAAGAATTTAAGTTGCAATCAGAAACTTCGATAGAAAATCTTAATCACTCTATTCAAGAAAATCTTAATAAGCATTTTGACAGATATGCAGGTATGGTTAATGAATCAACTGAAACAATTATTGATTTAAATAATGCATTAAAACTTGTTCCTGACAATCTGAGAGATATAAATGAAGCAATTTCTCAAACTAAAGATTCAATGCAGGAATCTGTTCAGCAACTTGAAATTCATCTAGAAAATGTTTCTGCGTCAGTTGATAAACTTGGAGAACTGTATAAAGTATTTGAAAATTCTAGTGTACTCGAAAATGAAAAATTCAATCAGCTTGTTGAACAATTCAGTGGTTTATACAATTCTTACCAAGCAGTTAATAATGAATGTCAGGGAATTCTGAAAGAATTTAAGAGTATGGATTCTCAGCTTACAGATATTTATACAACTATTAATAACAATACAGAAAAATACAGTGAGGTTGTTGGTTCTTCATTAAATAATTATCTAAATGGCTTTGCAAGTGCAGCACAAGAATTTAGTTCAGGGCTTTCAGCTGCAGTGAACAGTCTTTCTACAACACTTGAAGAAACCAAAAATGCAGCAAATCTTATGAGTACATCGCTAGAAGCTTATATAAAAAATCAAAATGAAAATAAGAGAGTTACAAAATGAGAAGCAAAAGAGTAAATCTTGATGATAATACTTCCAATTTTGATCTCTCAATTAGTGACCTAATGGCTGCTCTTTGTTGCATTTTTGTTTTAATCTGCATTAGTGTAATAATTCAATTAAATAAATCAAAAAGTGAATTTGATTTTAAAAATGCTATAGCAGAAAAATATGGTAATATGCAAAATGAATTATATTTAGACTTACAAAAAGAATTTGGCGATGATCTTGAAAAATGGAATGCAGAAATTGATCCAAAAACTCTTTCTATTCGTTTTATGGGAAATGAAGTAAATTTTGATGCAGATAAGGCAAATTTAAAACCAAAATATCAAGCAATATTACAGGATTTTTTTCCTCGTCTCTTAAATATTATTTATAAAAACGAATATCGTGATGAAATCGAAGAAATCAGAATTGAAGGTCATACAGCAAGAAGTAATTTACGTATAAAGCAAGGTCTTTTTACAGAATCATCAGATTATATAGATGGTATAAACTTATCACAAGAAAGAACTTCTAATGTATTAATATACTGTCTAACACAAACAAAATATTCTGTTGATTCAGATTGGGTAAGGAAACACTTTGTTGCAAATGGTTATTCATCTTCTCGTCCAATGCTAAATGAAGATGGTACTCCTAACTGGGAAAAATCTAGAAGAGTTGAATTTAGAATAAAAACTAATTCTGACAATATTATAAAACAATATAAAACTCAAATTGAAGGTAAGTAGTATGCAAGCAATAGAAGCTCTATTTGATTTACAAAGAAAATTTGCTGACCGACTTGCATATTCTTGGCCAGATAAAGAAGTAGAAAAAAAATGTGAATCTTCTATCAAGAAAATCAAAAACATTTTTTCTTCAAATGTCGAAGATATTGATTTTTCAAATATTGCACAAAGTGAGTTTCTATCAAATATTTTATATCACTACATCGCTAATGATGACAATAAATTTTCACCGCAGCTTATAGAACAATTATCAGCATGGTACTGCTATTGTAGAATACCGTTAAATCAAGATGGACAAAATGTATATCTTAATAAAATAGAAGATTCTGCTGTCCTTAAAAAAATTTTTAAATTGTTTAAAGATAATAATGTTAATAAGCAAATTATCAGCAATAATCTGTTATATAGTTATCTTGAATTATATAGAAATTGTTCTAATCAATATAAAAATATCTTACATTCCTTTTTAAAGAAAACTGGCATTATAGATAAACTCCATTTATATTTTAATACTAATGAATTTGAAATCCTTTTATCTAAAGAAGTAAATGAAAAAGAAAACTATGCTTCATTTTTAATTTCGAATGGTATCAAGCCTAAGTTTGTCATGACTTCATATTTTAATGATTTATGGTTTGATTGGGTACTTTTGTGTGCTAATGTTCTTTCAGAGAAATTCCTTTCAGAAATGCTACAATCAAGGATAAACTCTATAGATATTGATGAAAAAAAAGTAATTCTTGCATACATTGCTAATAAAATAGATAAAGTACAAAACAATAAGAAAAAAGACCACTATTTTAAAGACTATCTTTTACCATTAATTGGGAAAAATAATCCATTACATGAAGAATATTGGAAAGTAAATGATAATCTTTATGAAAAATACAAAACAATTCTTAATAAAGCAACAAAAATCTTTAGAAAGTATTACGTAAGTGAATTTATTTCAATCTTTTTTGACGCACTTGAGAACACTGGTGGAGATAGAAGTAGAGCTATTTTTTGGAAAAAATATAAAAACCGCATAAATGATTTTGCTCTCGGCTTAAAAGATTACGATATTCGTACAATGAAGAATTACATACGAAATAACATTCCTGAAAATTCGGTGAATGGCTATTTAGAAGTTCTTTCAGAGTTTTCTTTACGACTTAGTGCTCCAAAATCTAATACACCGGCTGTTCTTGTTTTATCGTTTGATTCAATCATTATTATAGAATTTTCTGTAACAGGCAATGCTGCATATATTTATCGTAACAACGAAAACTCACATTGGAATTATTTGAAAGCAGATGATAAGTATAATGAAGATGATTTTAAGAATAAATTATCTCCGAACTTTATAGATACATTCCACCACCGTGGTTACTGGCAATATACTTTTGGTGGACGATTAAGGAGTAATTACCATATTGAACCATAAAACATATACTTTTGAAAATTATATTATTGAAAATGACTCTTTTGGTAAAAATCTTGTTGTTAAGGATTTCTCAAAAATTAAGGACATTAATCAAAAAATTCTTTTTCAGCAAATGTTAAATCATCCTGAAATGAATCTTGAAACAGGAGTTTTTTCTTTAACCGATGATCAGATTTTACTCTTTTGGAAAAGTTATAAACAAGAAATTGTTGATTATTCAAGTGAAGAGTATTTTGAAGCATTAGAATTTTCATCACCTTATAATAAAAAAATTCCATATATAAAAACCGAAGGTGCTTTTTCAAGCGAAAATTATAAATTAAAAGTTGTTTTTTGTGATGGAGTTACAAAAATTGGTGCACTAAATCCTAAAGCTTATCAGCAGGAAGGTTTTGAACTTTTAGACTTTAATGGAACTTCTTTAGGCTCTTTGTATCCTGAATTTTATGAATTATTTTATTTAGTAGATGTAGCTAATCAGAATTGGAAAAATTATACACAAAACGACCGCTATGATTTTATTGCTTCAGTGAAAAAACTTTCAGAATCAAGAAAAATACTTCTTCCCGATTTCTTTGAAGAAACAGAAATAGAAAAGCCGGAAAAAGTTAAACCGAATATTATCAAAACTGGTGAAGACTCTTATAAAATGATTCTTGATTTTGATAATAAAGAAAAAACTGAGCAAATTAATAAATCTTTAGATGAAAGGAATGAAGCAGATAATATATACACTGTGAAAATTGAAAACAAACAAACTAAAATAATTCTATCTGATGAACAAAAACAAGTCTTTAAAGATATCAAACAAACAAAAAATTTTACAAAAGAAGAACTTAGTAATTTTATTGAAAATCCACCTGAAAACTGGAATGATGATATAATCGATACTTCTGAACTATATGGTGAACGAGTAATCGGTTATGGATTAATATCAAATAATCACGAATTCAATTTTAAAGAATCAATTGTAGACTGGTTTGATGGTGCAGAACTTCAAGTTCCGATTCAAAATGCAACTAAAGATAGTAAAGAAATAGAGAATAATAAAAAATTCGGTTTAATTATAAAAGAAAATGAACTAGATGTTAGCTATGAAGAGCAAGCAAAAAGCTTAAAAAATGAATTCATCTTTCCTAAAATCGAAAGTCTTAAAGATTCTATTCAACTTAAGAAATATCAAAAAGAAGGAATTGCATGGTTGTTTACAAACTTCTTAAAAGAAACTCCTGGTGTTATCTTTGCTGATGATATGGGGTTAGGAAAAACAATTCAGACACTTTCTTTTTTGCATTCCATAGATGAATATTATACATCAAAAAATGATAAATTTATCTCTTTGGTAGTTGCTCCGGTTATTCTATTGGATAACTGGATTGATGAAAATGAAAAGTTTTTTTCTTCTGATTTAATTTTTATAAATGGTAATATTGTAAAAAATGAATTAAATAGAATTTTAGCTGCACAAGAAGATAATCGGAAAAAAAGAGAAGTTCTTTTAGTTAGTTATGAATATCTTCGTACTAATCAAAAGGAACTAGCAAAAATAGATTGGGATATTATTATTTTAGATGAAGCTCAAAAAATTAAATCTAGCACAACTTTAATTTCAAAAGCTGCAAAAGCATTAAAGGGGCATTTTAGAATAGCTCTAACAGGTACACCCGTTGAAAATTCCTTTTTGGATATATGGTCAATTGCTGATTTTGTTATTCCTGGCTTCTTAGGCTCTAAAATGGATTTCACATCTGAATTTGAAATAAAAAACACAGATACAGATGAGGAAATCACAGAAAAAGGAAATAAGATTAGAGATAAATTAGGTGTTTTTTTATTAAGAAGAACAAAGTTAGAATCTCTAAACGAATTACCTGAAAAATTAGTAAGTAATTTCACAGAAAATATGCCACGTGTTCAATTAGATACTTACAAAGAAGCCGCAAATCTTATAAATCGGATAGATAAATCTTCTCTTGGTGGAAGACTTTCTGTATTACAGGAACTAAAAAAAGTTTCAGATCATCCTATATTGTTTTCTGAAACAAAGCTTCAAAAAGCAATGCTAGATGATAGTGCAAAATTAATAATGCTTTCCAAAATTTTAAAAGAAATAAAAGAAAAAGATGAAAAGGTCATTATATTTGCTGAGTATTATAAATCTCAAGAATTAATTGCAGAGTTGATTACATCAATTTTTGGTTTTACTCCAGATATAGTAAATGGTCAAACAAGTATATCAGGTTATTATTCTCGCAAAAATCTTATTGAACGTTTTTCACAAAAGAAGGGATTCAATATTATAATTATGTCACCACTTGCAGCAGGTGTCGGACTTACTATAGTTGCAGCAAACCATGTTATAAATTATTCGCGTCACTGGAATCCTGCGAAAGAAGATCAGGCAATTGACAGAGTTTATAGAATAGGACAAACGAAATCCGTTTATGTATATAATTTAATATGTACAGCAAAGGGTTTTAAAACCTTTGACCAAAACTTAGATAAACTTCTTTCTGTGAAGCGTACAATTAAACAAGCTGCCTTATATCCTTCTGACCCACCAAATATTCAAAAAGAAATGATGAATTACTTCTTTGAATCTTAGTGTTTTATAAGCTGTAAAAAAAGCTTCCAAAACTCTCTCCGATTTGTGAGGGGTATATGAATTTTAAAAAAATACAGCACGAGAGATTATGGTTCAAAATAGTAATCTCCCGTTTTTAAAAAGTTACATTCATCATCATATTTTGTTTCATCTATGTACATATATGGTTCAGATGCACTTTGATTTGTATCAATAAAAGATTCTAAAATTCTATTAAGAAAAATTATAATATTATTTTTATCTAGAGCTTTTATCTCAAAATCTTGATGAGATAAGTTTTGAAGCATATAGGTTGATAAAGAATTACCTTCAATAAATTCTCTCCAATTTACACAATATCTTGTTTCTTTGTTCGTATCAAAAGAAAATTTAGTAGAAATTGTAATTTTTTTATCATATTTTTTTTCAATTATTTCTAGTATAAAAAATATATGTAATAAGTTTCGTAATATGTTTAATAAGTGTATAAGTATATAACGGTCTATATTATCAGTTAATTCAATATAAGAATAACGCATAACCATATTTTTTATAATACATTTTTCATACATTCCTCGGTTTGATGCACCAGCACAGTTACCTCTTTCAAAAATAATACCATCATTATGTGACTTCTTAAAATAATCATCTAAAACAAAAGGTACTTTTTTAATGTGCATATTCGGATGACAAAATGAAATTTTATTTTCTTGAATATCCCTAAATAATTGAGGAGTTGAAATATCTAATCCATTAATTTCTAAAATACAATCAAAAATGACCCAGTTATCAAGATTTAATTGTTTTCTTATTTCTTCAATATCAAAAATTTTTTTTTTGTCATCAGTATCGAATATACGAATATCACCAAGTTCTGGCTTTTGAGGTTCCTGTTGTGTAAGTTTCCTGTATAGTTTTGTATATTCACCATCATATGAAGAAAGATTTTTTATATTAATACCAAAAGTACCTTTTAAATATTCAGGTACATTTGAAAAATCTGTTTTAATTAATATTGGTATAAATTTATCTTTATTGGATTTTGTGATCATTTCACCAGTTACTATATCTGTTTCATAACCAACACCACCGGTTCGTTCATTCGCTTTTTTTGCATAGTTTTCAGTAATCATTATCAATACATAATCGGATTTACTAATACTATCTTCCATGAAATGTGGTGTTTTATCACCGAGGTGTAAATCGTATATATCAACAGTTGTTGGAATACCATCATTTATTAATTTATCAGCAAAAGCTTTTACCCAATTTTGATGATCTTCTGAATCATAAGAATAAGAAATAAATACTTCTGGTCTTCCATCTTCTGTCATAATGAGGTTCCTCTTTTTTAATTCCTTTTTAAGTATATATTTTATATATATTATATATAGATGATTTTATCAATACTTTCACTTGTAATCATCCTCCAAACTCACCGGTTTGCCAGGGGAAGCCCTTCGCTATCGAGGAGCTTTATGTATCACCACTTCTTTTTCTCCTCGCCACGCCATTCAATTTTTACTGCCAGCCCCAGCCAGTACCGCTGCCCATTAGAACTCAGCCGTTTAAATCCTTTCTCGCTCATCCTAAGTCCAAGCCACTTCTGCGACATAACCCGTTCATTATTTTTCGCACACCACTTAATATAAGTTTCATATAAAATCTTAGTATGGAGCCGCCATTGTAAAGCTGCATCCAGCTCAAGACAGTCATTCACGAAAGTACCAACCGCATCCATATCCATACGATATTCCTCATTTGCCTGACGCACAGCGTCTGGTTCCTCAAGTCCTTCCTTTTTCCAGAGAGCATATCCCTGAATCAGCCAGTTCAAAATCCCGCTGTTCTCAGCAATCAACTTTTCCGTAAGCTTCTTATCTCTCTGCTCAGGTGGAATAGTCACAGTAAAAGGAATCATCTTAATACGTCTCCAAATCCCGTTATCAGCACCTCGAATTTTCGGCTTATGGTTAGTAGCCATAAAAATTTTAAAAGTTGGCTTAAAAGAAAAATACTCGCCATAAAGAAATCTCGCAGTCAGTTCATCCTCTCCGGTAACAGTTTTAATTAAGCTTTCACTCAAAGGCTTTCCCTGTTCAATCTCACTCGTGGTAACAAGCCTTGCACCTTTAAGACGTGCCAGGTCATTACTTTGTTCGCTGTTCTTTTTCATAAAAGTTTCAATCATCGTACTCCTGGCATAGTCACCAAACAAATGATGAAGAACATTTAGAAAAGTTGATTTGCCATTTGCTCCGGTTCCCCACAAAATAAAAAGACACTGTTCGCTAACATCACCACTTAAAGCATATCCCATTGCTTTTTGAACAAAGCGAATCAAATCATTATCCTTATTAAAAATCTGCTGTAGGAAAAGATTCCATGTCGGGCATTTAGCATCCTTCTGAAATATAAATCGACTTTTATTTGTAATCAGATCTTTGTTACTAGGGTCTCTGATTTTTCCAGTTCTTAAATTAATAGTCTGATTTTGAGTATTAAAAAGAAGATGGTCTGTATCCATTTCGAAATCTTCTACCTTCAAATCTTTACTCATTTTCAAGAGGCCGACCATTCCCTGAATGCGTCTGTAGTTTTCGCTCCTGACAAGATGCTTTTCAAAAAGAATCTTCAATTGTAAATCATCAATGCTGCGTAAAGCTCTGTACATTTTATGAATAAAGTCCACGCACATTTCTTCAACTCGTCCGCGTGTATCAATCTGCCAGCAGGTGCCATTCCAGATTAAAAACTTATTCCAGGAAATACAGTAACGAACTCGTTCAGAATACGCCTTAATAAAAAAGTCTCTGTTTGTAATGTCAGAAAACTGCATTTCACCGGCAATATAAAGATTTGTCTTTACGGTTCTTGCCAGTGAGTCAATTGAGTTTTTTTCCATTTCATCCATTTTAGAGCTCATATGCGTTCCCTTATAAAATTGTTTTCTTTAGCAAGTCTGTACATACGAATCATTTTCAATTGCGAATCTTCAAAGGTTCCAAGTAGCCCACCGTCACCATCACAAAGTTCATCCCAATTGTCATAAAACAAAGAAAGTACATCAGGACAATGAAGATATTTTCCAAGACTCCACCAGGCCGCAAACTCATCAGCCTCACGATTTTCGGGGAGCCCATTTATCATTCTTATTTTTTTATAGATATCAACATCATCAGTAATTTTCTGAATAAAGTCACTTGAGCTGTCTCTTACTAAATCCGGAAGAAACTCTTTAATTTCTTTTTTCTTCTGCTTCTTTTTCTTTTCTTCACTCATAAACAAATACCCTTACATCTCTTCCCCGAGCTGTTCTGTCATCATCAAAAACAACTTCCGGCCAGAAGGTCCACCAGCCAGAAATATCTATATCATTTGCAGACTGAACATCATAAAAGATGATTCCATTTTCAACGTCTTTCACAACAGCCGGAAAAGTCACCGTTGTATCATCCGGCTTAGTTGC
>ODAI010884018.1_pt1 | contig 19043 bp, 17 predicted proteins | sample 1539321 | NCBI WGS metagenome assembly ODAI01 (sample SAMN02144231, study PRJEB22623) | gut metagenome | biome: sheep rumen | host: Ovis aries | place: New Zealand
AGAGGTGAGATAGTCACCATGACCGGCGACGGTGTGAACGATGCTCCCGCTATCAAAGAAGCTGATGTAGGTGTTGCCATGGGCGTCACCGGCACAGACGTCACCAAACAGGCCGCAGATGTCATCCTCCTTGACGACAACCTGGCCACTCTCGTCAGCGCTGTTGAACAGGGACGCTGCGTTTACGCTAATATCCGCAAATTCGTCCGCTACCTCCTCTCATGCAACATCGGTGAGGTCCTCACTATGTTCCTGGGAATGGTCATGGGTATGCCCGTGGTCCTCCTGCCGGTACAGATACTCCTGGTGAATCTGGTCACTGACGGTCTGCCGGCCGTGGCTCTGGGCATGGAGCCTCCCGAAAAGGACATTATGAGCCGTCCTCCGAGACGCTCCGACGAGGGTTTCTTCTCCGGCGGACTCATGGGCAGGATAGTTTTCAGAGGTATCTTCATCGGACTTTGCACTCTCGGCTCCTTTGCCGCCGCTCTTCACATGGGAGGCAGCCTTGCTGCCGCCCGGACCTGTGCTCTCATTACTCTGGTAGCTTCACAGCTCATCCATGTTTTTGAGTGCAAGTCTGAGACAAAGTCTATCTTCCGGATAAATATTTTCAGCAATATGAAGCTGCTGCTGGCTGTGGCAGTCTCAGTGGGCGCTCTTGCGGCGGCTGTGGCAGTACCACAGATGCAGGCAGTCTTTGAAACTGTTGTCCCGGACCGCAGACAGCTCCTCACTGCACTCGGACTCAGCGCCGCCGTACCGTTTATAAGCGGGCTCTTCCATAAGAAGTCCTGAAAGAAAAAAGTCCCCGTATGGGGACTTTTTCTGCTTATCTGATAGGGAGCTCCTGTACAAGCTCTAACAGGTATTCCTGTATCTTCTGTGCGTCAAGGACAGTTATTCCGTCGTTTCCGATAACGTCTGCATTTATGGCGCCGTCTGCGGTGATGCCGTCAGGCTTGCCTTCGCCGTACTTGTCCTTGTTTGCAATGCACTGCATGATGAGCACTACGTCATTCATCTTTACTTCACCGTCGCAGTCTGCGTCACCGGGGAGGTACTTGCCGGGGTTTACACCCTCAAATACAGAGGCAGCCTTTGCCTTGCCTGCTATCTCTCCGAAGTATATCTGACCCCACTCGGTAAGGCTTGTGCCGTCCCAGTCGTTTACAAGGTCGAGGTACTCTACTCCGCCGCTGTTGCCCTTCCAGGACCATGCAAGGTATCCCATGCTCTTCTCGGCACAGTAGCTCATTATCGTTGCCTCATCTACGTCGCCGTCTGTGTGCTTGTAGCCGAATTCTCCTATTACTACAGGTGCTCCGCAGCTAAGTGCTGAGTCAATGTTGTCCTTTACCATCTGTGCTGTACCGCCGCCGTACTCATAGAGATGTGCGGAGAATACTGTGTTTCTGTCCGGGTCGGAGGCAAATACCTCTGCGCCCTTTTCGCCTATGGACTTGGGATACTGTCCCCAGCCGGCGCTGTCTATCATTATCATGTTCTTTATTCCGGCATCACGGATGACCTTTATTGCCTTCTCGCTGCCCTCTGCCCATGTCGCACTGCCCCATTCGCCGTACCACTCGTTTGCGATGTTGAGGATGACGTATGCGGAGTTGGCATTGAGGATGTCCTTCATCTCTGTCCAGTACTCCGCTGCCTTCACTACGTCGTCTATGCTGTTGCTTCCTGTTGCATCGTGTGCTTCAAGGATGCAGACCTGCTTGTTCTCCTTGCACCACTTGATGATGTTCTCTATCTCTGCTGCGGAGGTCTTGGTCCACTTTGCACCGTCTGAGCATACTATACGAACTGTATTCGTGCCCTTGGAGGCTGCTGCCTTTATTGACTGCTCAGTATTGCTCTGGTACCATGCATGTGCGATGTTTACTCCACGCATGATGAACTCCTGGCTGTTGGCGTCACGGATAGTCTGGCCGTCAACGTAGAAACCCTTGCCGTTTGTATTCACTGTTGTGGTAGTCGTTGTATTTCCGCTGCCGTTTTCTGTGGTAGTGGTTACAGTCTGGGATGTTCCGCCGCTAACGCTGTAATTCACAAGGGCGATGTCCCCTTCATGCCACCATACCTGTGCCTCTGCACTGGCTGTGTTCACCTTGAATTTGCTCATAGGTATCTCTACTTTCAGTTTTCCGTCGGAGGCAAATGTTCCCTCCCACTCGATAGTCTCCCAGTCTGCGCCGTTGGAGTAGCCTACACAGCCGTTGTTGTACTTGCCGGCTGTACCCTCGAATTCAAGGGTCAGGGTACCGTTCATGTCTGCGCCGCTGAGGTCAAGGACATATTTTATAGTCTCGTCAACAGGTACATCCGGGATGTCTGCTGAGGAGCCGCCTATAACCGCTGCCTTCTCTACTGTTGTTACACCGTTGGTCTTTACGAAAATATGAGCTATATCGGCTGTGTCGCCTGACCATGCCTGCTCGATGTTCTTTGAGGAATAGTAGGCTATACCGTCTGAAACGTCATATGCGCTCACCTCTGTCCAGTTCTCCCAGGAGCCGTCTGTGAATGCTATTACAGGCTCGTTACCGGTGAACTTAACTGCTACATCGCCGTTTTCAAGGACGCTCCATGTTACATCGGCAGGTGTTGAGCAGTTGCCGTCCTTCACTGATGCATCAAGGGCCTGTGAGGTGCTGATGAGAGTCTTGCCGCTTTCTATGTCCTCGTGGCTGTACTGGACTCCTGCCTTCTTGCTGCCCCATACTATAGAGCTGTCCGCCATTACCTCCATCATCTTATCAACTACCGGCTCGGACTGGCTGTACCAGCTCAGTTCGCTTCTGTTGAGGTAGCCGTGGCACTCGCCTGGTGCCTGTGAATTGGAGACGACGTTGTTGTCCCAGAGCACACAGGGGATACCATACTCCTTGGCTGTGGAAATGTATTGGTCTGCCCACTGGACTCTTGCCTCGGTATTGTCGAAGTTGGATGTTCCGAACTCTCCGATGACTACGGGGATGTCGTTGGCTATGAAGGTCTTTCTCAGTCCCTCAAGTGTCTGGGAAAGGCTTGATGACCAGGCCTCTGTGAAGGTGCTGTGGTCGGATACATCGGTATCCATCGTGAACTCATAGGGAACGTATGCGTGTATGGATACTGCTACGAAATCATCCTCCGGCACCTTTATCTGTGAATAGATAGTACTGTCGCTGGATGCACAGTAGCCCGGTATCATAAGGAGCCTGTTCTGGCTGTAGGGTGAGTCGATGCTCCTTATGAGCTGAACGAAGTCCGCATTGAGATTGTTGATAGTGTCCACCTCATTGGACTGGGGACCCCACCATTCGTGAGTGGTGCCTTTTGCTCTGGGCTCGTTCATGGACTCAAAGATGAGGTGCTGGTCGTAGCTGCTGAACGCCTCTGCTATCTGTGTCCACACCTTTATGAACTTTGGCCTCATCTCGTCATAGGCTGTGCCCAGGTCGGCTCTGTCTATCCAGTTCTCGTGGTGAAGGTTGAGGATGACATACATATCATTGTCGATAGCGTAGTCCACTACCTCCTTGACTCTTGCCAGCCATGCGCTGTCGATGTTGTTATCGCCGTCAAGATGCTGATACCATGTTGTGGGGACTCTCACTGTATTGAATCCCTTTGCCTTGACTGCGTCTATCATTGCCTTTGAAGTAACGGGGTTGCCCCAGCTCGTCTCTGCGGAGAGACCGGAGGAATAGGCACCGTGGGAATCCAGTGTATTTCCCAGATTCCAGCCTATCTGCATCCCCTCGGTTATCTCGAAGGCTGTCATTGATGAGTCTGCGAATGCTTCAAACTCCGATTCCGGAGCTATCCTGAGCGATGAGAGCAGGCACATTGCCGCTGCTGAAAAGCTCACGATACGCTTTACTGTTTTGGTTTTCCTGTTCATAATACCCTCCCGACATCTGCACCGTGGTCACGGCGCTGTCACAATTCATTTTTCAGGGACAGTGCAGTTATCCCTGACCTCTCATTTTTACTTAATTTAATCTCATTACTTAAATTAAATCAAGTTTCTATAGCTAAATGATAGCGCTTTTTCACAGAATTGTCAAGAGCGTTCAGCAATTTCGTACTAATCTCCTCTTTATTTCAGAGCGTTGCACAAATCACGTCGCCGTTCTTTGTGCATCATGTGGAAGTGCAGCTTAAATCATGGGCTGCTTAAATCATCACAAGATACTTAAAAGTCCGGCTATCCCGGCAGAGGTGAAGAAGTCCTCCTCATAGGTGGAGTCCAGGAATGCTTCTATATTCTCCTCGCAGTACTCTATCTCCTTGGAATACCGCCTGGGGATGTCCGCTGTGCCGCCGGTGCCGGTGGTCCTCCACAGCCAGCCTATGACCCATACGCTCACAGCCGCCAGCTTGACCCGTGAGAGTATCTCGCCGTCAAATACTCCCTTCATGAAGTAGCGGTACAGGAAATAAGCTCCTATCCTGCGGAGACTGACCTCCTGCTCATACGTAAGAGGTGCCGCTCCCGTCTGCTCTTCCACTGTTTTCAGGAGCTCCGGCCAGCAGGGGTCAAGAGTCTCCAGACCACGGAAGTACTCCAGCACCCTCTTGGCATCAGGTGCAGACGCCTCCTGCTCCCCTGCATCCTCCGGAAGGGTCAGCTCTCCGTTGTCCATGCGGCTCTGCAATTCCTCAGCCCAGGCAAGCATCCACCTGAGCGCAGACCTGAGTTCATCTGTTTCCAGTCTCCGGAGCATCTCCTCACGGGCACTCAGCAGCAGGCTGTAAAGCTCCGGACTGTGTCCGGGTGCAGCCTCCTCCGGGACTTCCTTTTCTTTCAGCCGGAAGTCACTGGAAATTATCAGCTCTGCGGCCGCCTCACAGGAAAGTCCGACTCCTCCTTCCTTGACTCCCTCGAACCACTCGAAGTAGCGTGGGTGGTCGGAGCAGATACGGCAGAGATGCTCCTCGCCCAGCTCTGTATATATGTCACAGAGACCCTTGCTGTTTAGGAAGGGACAGCGCTCGTCCTCACCCAGCACAAAGGCTCCCCCGGATATGCCCCTGCGGAGCCTTTCCCCGAATCCTCCGCCTATACTGCCGTAGTACACAAGAGTCTCAGGGTCTATGTCTATCTCCCAGCCTATACAGCAGGAGTCCCGGCATTTATCGGCTATACACCGGAATTTTTCACAGTATTCTGGATAGCGGTATATCATATTTTCTCCTAAAAAATATCCGGCTCCGCTGAAACGAAACCGGATGTGCTTATTCTTATTTCCGACGCCTTATCAGTACCCCCTGACGCGGCATCACTCGCCCTGCTCGTTGTAGCAGGTCCACTCTTCGTATGGATTCATCTGACAGAACATATCGACCACTTTTGACTGGGACTTATACAGTTTTTCGAGCCGCTCCTTATATTCAAGCTGTTCATCGGATATTCTTGTGAGCTGGTCCTCCACTCCGCCTATCTTTGACTTGGTGTAGTACTTTCCGAAAAAGTACAGGTCACAGCCAGGTGAGACCTTGTCATATATATCGGTGACAAAGCGGTGTGTCATCTTGTGGTGTATGTGACCGTATTCACCCTCCTTGTTATGGGTGACGATGAGGTCCCAGTCCTTATATCTGATTATCTTGGTGAGGTCCTTGATTATATCGTCCTTGCTCTTTTTCCAGTCGTCCTTTTTGCCGAAGGCTTTGTCCGGATAGCTGAGGATTATACCGTCATTGCCAGACTGCTCCAGCACCTTTTTGAATTCATTCTTCCTGCGGGCATTGTTGCCGTTGGTTATGACAACTATAAAATAGCCCCTCTCCATGAGATGACCTCCGCCCCAGATGACTTCGTCGTCCGGGTGAGCAACTATCATCAGCTTATCAGCGTTGGCGATGCCGCTCTTTCTGAGCATCTCATTAGTCAGATTAGACTTGTGGTACGTGCTGAAAGTATAACCTATATACACACTAAGTATCTGACATACAATGAATGTCAGGATCATACCGATCCTTATCCCTTTTTTATTCCCCATATATCACACTCCTATACCATTATTACAGGCCGGATATTTTTCTGTCAATATTATTTTATCACAATCGACATATATTTGTCAATACTGCATCTTCCCATATTTACGCTCCGGAATGCACCTCCGTCAGAACAGCATAAAAATACCGGGTCCGTGATGCCGGACCCGGAAAAAATTTCTCACTGTATGAACTCATCTATGGGACATATCTCTGTTACGTCCCCGCTGACTACCTTTTCGTTGAGCTCCTCACTGCCTCCGGTATAGGTGTAGCCATAGAAAGTGTTGCAGCAGGAGCGGTATTTCTGATTGCCGTATATCTTTGATTTCGGGTAGTCCGGGTCTTCTATGCGGTCGTACCAGGTACGCTCACGGCAGTCTCCCGGCTTGAAATCGTATATGGAATTGCCGAACTCATTCTCAGCAGTTTCACGGTCAAATCCGGCATTCACTGCAAAGGTCGAAAGCAGGTCCGTGAAATATATCGGAGCATCGTTGAGCTCTATCTCCTCATGAGATGCTCCGGCCTCCTTTATCATGAATATGGGAGTTGCCCCGTATTCGCCGTCAGAGTGCTCGCCGTGGTCGGAGGTGACTATTATCACTGAATCATCGTAGACTCCCATTTCCTTCATCTGGTCGATGTAGGAACGTGTTATGTCAAGGCAGTTGTCCATTTCCTCATAGATATCACAGGGATAGTGAGTTCCCTCTGTGTGCTGTATTATAAAGTAGTTCTGGTCGTTGTCAGCCTGAGAAAGCTCCAGGTCCCTGAGAAAGTCCTTGTTCTGATAGTCCTTGTAGCCGTACTTGAAAATAACTATGTTGTCAAAGGACATATCCTCGTCCCGGATAAAGCTCTTTGCCGCAAAGGGCAGTGCCCGGTAGAGTTCAAGGCTGTGAACGCTCTTCCTGAGCCGCTTCCTGTAAAAGGTCTCCACTTTGTGCTTTATCGGCTTTTCACTGTAGGCAGCATTGTCGTAGACTCCGTTCCAGTCCTCCGGACTTCCTCCGCTCATATTGAAGGCATTGACCCTGTACCCCATGTCATGAAGGCCTCCGTAGAAAGCCTCAGCCTTCGGGCCGTGCCAGGCTTTGTCGAAAAATTCCTTTCCGCTGAGAGATGCATCAAAGTCCACCCCTCCGAACATCTGGGCAAAGGACATCGTGGTAAAGTCGTAGACACTACAGGTGTTGGTGTAAACTGTGAAGTCCTCCAGTCCGGCCATTTTCTCCGGATGCTCCGCCATTATCTCGTCTATGTACTTGTTGTCAGCGGCATCGTACACCAGCACTATGACGTTCTTGTGCTTTGACACGGTGAACATCTCGTCTGAGGTCATGTATGCATGGTCCCTGAGGCCGAAGATGTCCTCCTTTGCGGTGGCTACCATTGTAACCGCTGTTATCCCATGAAGGGCAAGCATACCTGCCGGCAGAAATACTGCCAGCTTTTTCCACAGACTCTTGTTGAACTTCTGAATGAGGAATGGCACTGCCATAATAAAGAGCCACACTGCTCCGTTGAACACTGCATACCCGGTGTTCTCCTTCCAGTTGTAGGCCTGCATCCCAAGGCGGTCAAGGCGCTTGTTCATGAACATATACTGCACATATACCCCTAAGATAAGGCCCATTACAAGGCTCATGCCTATGCTGTGCCGGGAGGGCTTCTGACACATCAGGAGCAGTGTGAGAGCTCCTGTGCTCACTGCAAAATCTATGAGCAGAGTTGGAAGGAGCTGCTGATAATAGAAATTGAAGTCCCCGAAGTTGTTGACAAAGGTGTCAGTGGCAAGGTAGACCGTCAGGATAAAGCTCAGAGCCGCCGCTCCGACAAGTGAAGGCAGCAGCCGGCTGCGGTTCTCACGGATGTTCCTCACCAGCGGAAGTCCTCCCAGACGGCTCATGACCCCAGCCTGTCTGTTTTTCTGTTTTTCCAATATGATTCCTCCTCTATATCATCATTGATAAAATTATATCACATTCCGGCCGTCCCGTCAATGAGAACAGGTGCCTCCGGACGGTTTTTTGCCTGTTTTACAGGAAAATTAAAGAAAATTTTCACACATCTATCACAAAACTATGCTATCATACTCCTGTATCTTATCTGCAAGGCAGAAAGGTAACATCTTTTTAAGGAGTAAAACTATGAAAAACACTGTTTCAACACTCATGCAGCAGAAACAATCCGGTGACAAGATCACGATGCTTACTGCTTACGACTACACAACAGCGAAGATAATCGACGAGTGCGGTGTCAATGCCATTCTCATCGGTGACTCTCTCGGCATGGTCATGCTCGGCTATGAAAATACTCTTCCCGTAACTATGGAGGACATGATACACCATACCGCCGCAGTTTCAAGGGCTGCCGAAAATGCCTTCGTAGTTGCTGATATGCCTTTTCTCTCCTACCAGATAAGCGTTCAGGAGGCCGTTGCCAATGCCGGACGACTCATCAAGGAGGGCGGTGCCCACGCTGTAAAGCTGGAGGGCGGCGCTGAGGTATGCGAGCAGATAAGGGCTATCGTCAACGCCTCTATCCCCGTTGTGGCTCACCTGGGCCTCACCCCTCAGTCTGTCAACGTTTTCGGCGGATTCAAGGTGCAGGGAAAGAGCCTGGACAAGGCAGAGAAGCTCATCAGTGACGCTCTCCTCATCCAGGAGGCCGGAGCCTGTGCTGTTGTACTTGAGGGCATCCCCGCAAAGCTCGCTGAGATCATCACTAAAAAGCTCATGATACCCACTATCGGCATCGGCGCCGGCTCAGGCTGTGACGGTCAGGTATTGGTTTATCAGGATATGCTGGGCCTCACTACCGGCCATACACCTAAGTTCGTGAAGAGATTCGCAGAGGTGGGCGAGCTCATGCGTAAGGGCATCACTGACTATATCTCCGAGACAAAGTCCGGGGAATTCCCTGCTCAGGAGCATACCTATGCAATAGATGAGGATGTCATCAGCCAGATAACCAAGGAGTGTGAGTGATATGAAAATAGTTAAAACTATAGATGAAGTAAGAGCTCAGGTAAAAGAATGGAGAGCTCAGGGTCTTACTGTAGGACTGGTACCCACTATGGGTTATCTCCACGAGGGCCACGCAAGCCTTATCGAGGCTTCTCACAGAGATAATGACAGGACTGTTGTCTCTGACTTTGTAAATCCCATGCAGTTCGGTCCCACTGAGGACCTGGAGAGCTACCCCCGTGACCTTGAACGTGACGCTAAGGTAGTCGAGGACCACGGCGGAGACCTTATCTTCAACCCGGAGCCCTCTGAAATGTATCACGAGGGATTCTCCTCATTCGTGGATATGACCGTCCTCACTGAGGAGCTCTGCGGTCTCAGCAGACCTATCCACTTCAGAGGTGTGTGTACTGTTGTCTCCAAGCTCTTCAATATAGTAAAGCCCGACAGAGCTTACTTCGGCAAGAAGGACGCTCAGCAGCTTGCTGTTATCCGCCACATGGTGGATGACCTCAATATGGATATCCAGATAATCGGCTGCCCTATCATCAGGGAGTCCGACGGTCTCGCAAAGAGCTCCAGAAACACCTACCTCAGCGAGGCTGAGAGAAAAGCCGCTCTGGTACTGTCTCAGGCGATATTCATGGGCATGGACATGGTAAAGAACGGCGAGAAGGACTGCGCTGTGATACTTGACGCTATGAAGGCTCATATCAATGCAGAGCCCCTTGCAAGGATAGACTATGTGAAAATGGTAGACTGCGCTACTATGCAGCAGATAACCACTCTGGACAGGCCTGCTCTGTGTGCTATGGCTGTATACATCGGCAAGACCCGTCTCATCGACAACTTCTTCACTGAGGACGTTTAAGGAGGCGGTGCAATGCAGATATCTATGCTCAAAAGCAAGATACACCGTGCAGTGATAACTCAGGCTGAGCTCAACTACGTCGGCAGCATAACAATAGACCGTGACCTCATGGAGGCCGCCGGTCTCTATGAGTACGAGCACGTACACGTTGTGAATGTCAACAGCGGCAGCCGCATCGAGACCTATGTCATTGCAGGTGAACCCGGCAGCGGTGTCATCTGCCTCAACGGTGCCGCCGCAAGAGCCGGTCAGCGTGGGGATATGGTCATAATCATGTCCTATGCTGCTATGTCTCCCGAAGAGATAAGCTCTCACCGTCCAAGGGTGGTATTCGTCAGGGAGGACAACTCTATCGCAAGAGTCGCTGACTACGAAGAACACGGCGAATTGAAGAATGTATAAAAAATGCTCCGGAAGGCTATGCCCTCCCGGAGCTTTCTGTTTGTCATACCAGGATACATTTATGCTGGCTTTCTGAGAACCTGCTCAATTCTCCTTGAACTTGTTCCTGTACTTCGTGGGAGATACGCAGGCATACTTCACAAAGGAGCGTGAAAAATACTCGTAGTTCTGATAGCCGCACATCTCCGCTATCTCAGCGGCAGTGAGCTCGGTGTTCATAAGGAGCTGCTTTGCGTACTCCATGCGGCTCATGAATACATCGTTCATACAGGATATGCCGTATTTCTGTTTGTATAGCCGCTGAAAATGAGACACTGAGATGTTCAGCTCCGCCGCCAGGTCCGGGATGTTCCAGTTTTCGGACGGATGCTGGAATATCCGCCCTCTCAGACTATCCAGCTTGTCGTCATAATAGTTCCTCTTTTTCTTGTCCACAGGAGCGGCATACTCGCTCATGTGCAGAAGTATCGCTGTGAGTATGTGATGCAGAGTCTCATTCTTGTTCGGTACCTCAGAATCAAATATCTCCACCGCCGCCGCTATCAGCTTTGAGACACTGTCGTCCCTGAGCTTTACCGGAACGTTGTATTCAAGTTTAAGACCGGCAATAAAGTCAACGTCCTTCTGCTCAAGGCTGAATCTTATCCAGTCGTCAACATACTCCTCCTCATAGCCGTAAATGCAGTGCGGCAGGCAATTCTTCACAAGAAAAGCCGTATTCTTGTCAACGATATACTCTGTACCTCCCATTTTCAGCCTTCCCTTGGACTGGACCAGTATGACCTGTGTACCGAAATGGCCGTTGGGACGTTCTATAACAAGGTCGGCAGGATGCCTCCAGTGCCAGCCAAGCTGATATATGAACATAGTATTCCCCCCTCTGTTTTTTCTACCTATAATTATACAATTTTTGCACAGATTTGTCAAATCTATGATACAGTCTGACCGTTCAGCTCCGGCAGTCCTCCGCTTGACTTTCGGCCGGATTACTGGTATAATTATAGTCAACATAACAAGCTGACACATTTATATAGTATCATGCGAAAGGAGCCGCCTATGCTTGCGGGAGTTTCTACAGCCTGCCTGTACCCTAAACCGCTGGAAGAAAGCCTGTACGACCTTACGGTCAACGGCGTCTCCTGCGTTGAGATCTTCATAAATACCCACTCGGAACTGAAAAAGAGCTTTGCTCATGGCATCGCTAACCTGCTGAGAAGATTCGACGCTAAAGCAGTCTCACTCCACCCCTTTACCAGCGAAATGGAACAGCTTTTCTTCTTCTCAGACTACGAAAGACGCATCGAAGACGCTATCGAGTACTACAAGTACTACTTCCGCTTCATGAACATGACCGGAGCAGAGATATTCGTGCTCCACGGCGGAAGGTCCGTTAAGTCAAAGGAGCTCTTCTGCGAGCGTTTCAGCAGGCTCTACAGGGTGGGACGTGAGAATGGAGTCACTGTGGCCCTCGAAAATGTCTCACGGTGCCAGAGCAGTTCCTCGGCCTATATCCGGGACGTTGCCGCTATGCTGGGCGATGAGTTCGCCTTCGTCCTGGACACAAAACAGGCTGTACGTGCCGGCGAGGACCCGTTCAGCTTTATAAGAGCCGCCGGAAAAAGTCTGGCACATATACATATAAGCGACTCCGGAGAGCTCGGTGACTGCCTGCCTGTCGGAAAGGGCAGGTTCGATTTCAGGAAATTCCTGGCTAAAGCCGCCCAGGTCAACCCGGACTGCAATGTGATACTTGAGCTGTACAGGAACAATTTCGGACCTATCAGCGAACTCATAAGAAGCTACAATGCACTTTGCAATATGACATCGCCTTTTGGCGGGGAGATTAAATAATGAGATGCCCTTACTGCGGATTTGATGATTCAAAAGTTATAGACTCAAGACCTACTGAGGATAAGATACGCCGGCGGAGAGAATGTGTGAAATGCGGAGGCAGATTCACTACCTATGAAGCCTTCGAGGTACCTCTCCTCATGGTGGAAAAACGCTCCGGCGGATTCGAGCCCTTCGATAAGCAAAAGCTCATCAAGGGTATATTCACTGCTATCAAAAAACGTCCTGTTAACAAGTCACAGGTTGAGGAGATAGCAAATTATGTGGAAAACTACTGTGCAGACCACCTCAGGACTACTATAAAGTCTGCTGAGATAGGCAATATCGTCCTGGACAGGCTCCGTGAGATCGACCCCATTTCCTATATCCGCTTTGCGTCGGTGTACAAGGACTTCACAGATATTGCCAGCTTTGTGGCGGCAATAAGCGAGTTTGAAAATAAAAAATCCCCAGAGACCGGCTCTCCGGGGATTTCAGAGGAATGAGCTGTGGACAGCTCTCTTGAGCAGCTCAACGACCAGTAGATGGTGTTCAGGACCTCAGCTCACTGCCATCCTGATGCTGCCGCCGTCGTCACTGTAGACCATTGACGCTACTGCCGTATCATCGCAAACTATCAGCTCTGCAAGCATCTTCCTGCTGTCAGGGCTGTAATTTTTTACCTCGTACACGTAGAGCTCCGCATCCCGGCCCATGCAGTCCCGGAGCGGAAGTCCCTGTTTATCCTGCATACAGGCATATTCCTCGTAGGCAGGGGTGAACTCCTCCGGTATGACTATGCTCTTCCCCGCAATTTCCTCTACCTCCCAGCCGTGGGAAGCAAAATAGTCCATGCGCTCCCCCACTGTGGACGCAGGGACGCTCCGCTTTTCAACAGCCTCCGGATCGCTGTTTCCCGGACGGAGAATGAACACAGCCGCTCCTGCGGCGGCCGCTGCCAATATTATAATAGTACGTTTTTTCATATTCGGCTCCTTTATATCAGTTTCTATGGATTATTGATATTCAGCCGGACCACGAATTAGACCAAGCCAGTGAAAGGAGATACAATGGCACTGATACGTCTTGATAAATTCATCTCGGAGAGGACCGAACTCTCCCGCAGCCAGATAAAACAGCTCGCTGCCAAGGGAGACATCAGGGTGAACGGCTCCCCTGCTAAAAAGTCTGACCTGAAAATAGACCCCGGCAAAGACTCGGTAGAGGTCAGCGGAAGGTCTGTCTCAGCACAGAGATACAGGTACATCCTTCTCAACAAACCCCAGGGCTACGTGTCATCAACCGAGGACACCGACGGCCCCTCCGTACTGCGGCTGGGGCCGCCTGAGCTGCGGACAAAGGGGCTATTCCCGGCAGGCCGCCTCGACAAGGATACGACCGGAGCTCTGCTCATCACCGATGACGGAGAACTGGCACATCATATACTTTCACCAAAGAGCCATATCCCAAAGATATATATTGTGAAACTTGCCAGACCTTTTGAAAATAAATATGTTGACATATTCAAAAATGGAATCAAATTAGCAGACGGTGATATATGCCTCCCCGCACGGGTGCGGAACTGTAAAAACAGCGATAAATTGGCGTTTATCGAGCTTTACGAGGGAAAATATCACCAGGTGAAGCGAATGTTCGCCGCTGTGGGCAATCACGTAGAATCTCTTATGAGAATTTCACTCGGAGGGCTGATTTTGCCCGAAAAACTGGGGCCCGGCCAATGTATGGAATTATTGCACAAAGATGTTGAAAACTTGACTTCAGAGCCCGTTTCCGACCTTTTTTTGCCCGAATTTTCTGACTTTTTTTCGGCAATTCTAATAAACAAATTATCTTAACTTTGTCAATTTAGCATCTTGAAAAATTCCGCAAAGTTTGGTATTATATTATTGTAGCTGATACTGTGTAGGAATATCGGCAAAAATTTTGAACTGGAGGACTGGATTAAATGGCAGGCTTAACACTTAAAGGCATTTATAAGAAATATCCGGGCGGCGTTGTTGCTGTTTCAGATGTTAATTTAGAAATAAGAGATAAGGAATTTATCGTTCTTGTTGGACCTTCCGGTTGCGGTAAGTCAACTACTCTCCGTATGATCGCCGGACTTGAAGAGATCTCAGAAGGTGAGCTCTATATCGGAGACCGCCTTGTAAATGATATCGCACCTAAGGACAGAGATATTGCGATGGTTTTCCAGAACTATGCTCTGTATCCTCATATGACTGTTTTCGATAACATGGCTTTCGGACTCAAGCTCCGTAAGGTACCTAAGGATGAGATCGAGAGAAAGGTAAACGAGGCTGCTAAGATCCTCGACCTTACTCACCTCCTCGACAGAAAGCCTAAGGCTATGTCCGGTGGTCAGAGACAGAGAGTTGCTCTCGGTCGTGCTATCGTTCGTTCACCTAAGGTATTCCTCCTCGACGAGCCTCTCTCAAACCTCGATGCTAAGCTCCGTGCTCAGATGAGAACCGAGATCTCAAAGATCCACAAGAGACTGGGTACTACTTTCATCTACGTAACCCACGACCAGACCGAGGCTATGACCATGGGCGATCGTATCGTTTGTATGAAGGACGGTTTCGTTCAGCAGATCGATACTCCTCAGAACCTTTACGAGAATCCTGTTAACAAGTTCGTTGCCGGATTCCTTGGTTCTCCTCAGATGAACTTCATCGACGCTACACTCAAGGAAGAGTACGGCCAGTACATCGTTGAGTTCGGCTCTGAAGATACTAAGACTTCAAGAGGCGTTAAGTACCAGATCATCGTTCCTGAGTCTAAGGTAAACGACGAGCTCGGTCACTATGTTGGCAAGGAGATAATCCTCGGTGTTCGTCCTGAGAGCATCCACGATGAGGAAATGTACCTCTCTAACGCTACTACAGGTGTAATCAACTGTAACGTTGAGATCACAGAAATGATGGGTGCTGAGACTTACCTCTACCTCCTCTGCGAAGGTGTACCGCTCACAGCAAGAGTTAGTCCCAGATCTACAGCAAGACCTGGCGACGACATCAGAGTTGCTATCGATCCTAACAGGATCCACATCTTCGACAAGGAAACAGAGAAGGCTATCGTTAACTGATAAATCTTTTCATATTTATCCTTTCTTTCTTGTGCGGGTGACGTTCCGCACGCAAAATGCCGCAGTATTCTATACTGCGGTTTTTTGTTGATTTTATTTAAGGAGCAGAAAAATGAGCAGGATAACTGAATATTTACTGTCCCACAAGGACGAAATGACCGCATTTCTCGGCAAGCTGGTGGCTGTACCAAGCATACAGGGCGAAGCTTCGGAGGAATTTCCCTTCGGACCGGAGCCTGCCGCCGCTCTTGGACTTATGCTGGATAAGTGCCGGGAGTCCGGATTTATTGTGGAAAATCTCTGCAATTACGCTGGTTCTGCTGACATCCCCGGACCTGTGCCTGAGCTGGCTATCCTTTCCCACCTGGATGTGGTACCCGCAGGTCCCGGCTGGAAGGCTGACCCATTTACCATGAGAGAAGAGAACGGCAAGCTCATCGGCAGAGGTACCATTGACGACAAGGGACCGGCTGTTGCGGCTCTCTTTGCTGCAAAGGCCGTCATGGAGCTGGCCATTCCTCTGAAAAAGGGTGTCAGACTTATTTTCGGTACCAATGAGGAGAACGGCTCCGCTGATATGGCCTATTACCGCAGTCAGAGGGAGCTTCCGCCTATGGTTTTCACTCCCGACGGCGAGTACCCGGTCATAAACGTGGAGAAAGGTATGCTGAGAGTTTACTTCTCAGCTCCGTTCTTTGGAGCTGACATCTCCGCAGGCCACGTTGTTAACGCAGTCCCGGAGAGCTGCACTGTTGATGACCTGACATTCTGCGGACGCTCCGCCCATGCCTCTACTCCGGAAAAGGGCGAGAATGCAATTACCCTGTTCCTCAGTGAGTGCCAGGGTGACCACCCCCTTATCTCCGGTCTCAGGAAACTTTTTCCGCACGGCGAGACCGACGGAAGCTCCTGCGGACTCGGATTCAGCGATGATATATCCGGAAATACCACTTGTGTTCTTTCCATGCTGAACACTATCAACGGCAGACTCTACGGGGCTGTGGACATACGTTTCCCTGTGAACAGGACCAAGTGCGAGGTCAGCAGTATCATCTGTAAGGCCATTCAAGACGCAGGGTTCACCGTTGACTCCTGCGACGGCGCCGAGCCGCACTGCACTGACGAGAATTCAACATTTGTTCAGGGATTGTTGAAAACTTACGAGAGAGTCACCGGCGACTCCGGAAGGTGCATTGCTATCGGCGGCGGCACATACGTCCACGAGATAGAGGGCGGAGTGGCTTTCGGTGCAGAATTCCCCGGCACGGACCACAATATGCACTCCGCTGAAGAGTTCTTAACTGTGGATGAGCTCTTGAAAAATGCAGAGCTCATGGCAGAAGCCATTGTGGAGCTCTGCGGCTGATATTAAAATAAAGACCCAGCCTGGCCTTACGGTCACAGACTGGGTCTGTTTTTATCTCTTGGAATCTTCAAGAGCGTTGTATATCTCCGGGAATAGCTGGCTGTAGCGCAGGTTCGTACTGCTCATCTTCACCTTGGTAGCATAAAGCGAAAGAGGTATCATCCTGCCTTCATAGCTGAATTCCTCACCGTTGCGGCTGATGACCTTCTCTATTATACTGTCGGACACAGCCTCATCTGCCGAACCTGTGGCAAGTGCGAACTCGTCTCCTCCTATCCTGAGAAGCAGCATCCCCTCACCTGCGGCCTCGTCTATTCGCCTCAGGGACTCCCTTATAGCCGCATCTCCGGCACGGTTTGATATTTCATTTATCGGGATGAGCCCCTTTATGTCGAAACCTATGATATAGGTCCCTGTGTTTGCCTTCAGATAGTCATAAAGCTCCGTAACGTCATACTTTCTGTGCATCTCATTCATAATAATACCTCCTTTGTCGGTATCGAATTCCAGTTTCGGGAACATTCCCGGAAACCTTTTGTTTTTTCGGAAAGCGGCAGGAGTTTCTCCCCAGGCCTTTGAAAACGCTCTTGTAAAGGCCTCTGCTGAGCCATATCCGTACTTCATCCCTATGTCAAGGATGTTTTCATCTGTAGTGACAAGCTCACGGGCACTGCAAGTCATACGCCTCCTGGTCACATAGTTCCCCACCCCTATATTGAACGCATACCGGAACAGCTTCTGCAAAGCTGAAAGTGAGCAGTAGCAGTGCGCCGCTATGTCATTCTGGTCAATGTCACTGCTGATATTTTCCTCTATATAACTGAGGGCATCGTTGAGTATGCAGAGATTTTTCATTTCTGTCGCCTCCTTTTATTGAATGATAACGTTATCGTAATTATATTATAGCACAGCTTTACGGTATTGTCTTGATTTTTTGAGCATAATTTTCCGATAGTGGGAGATAATTTATATTGTTCACTTATCTTGCAGAGGAAAGCATCCCCTATTGACGCACCTCTGCATTTCTGAAAGGAGTTATTATGGCTGAATTCTTAGATACAGGCGTTTTTCGCCTGGTATCCCCTGTCACCGTCCTTAGCTATGGGTCCGTTGCAGGCTCAAAAGAGGGCCAGGGACCTCTGGGAAGCTGCTTTGATGAGGTGATAGAGGACAGTCACTTCGGCAGAGACACCTGGGAACAGGCCGAGAGCCAGTTCCAGCTTGAAGCCGTCAGTATTGCTGTCAGAAAGGCTGGCATCACCAAGGAGGATGTCCACACTATCTGCTCCGGCGACCTAATCAACCAGTGCATCGGCTCCACATACGGCCTCCGTGAGCTGGAGATACCCTTCCTGGGCATTTACGGCGCCTGCTCAACTATGGCTGAGGGCCTTATCATATCCTCTCTGCTCGTAGCATCCGGAGCCTCTAAGTGCAGCGCCGCTGTGACCTCTTCCCACTTTTCCACAGCAGAACGGCAGTTCCGATTCCCTCTTTCCTATGGCGGTCAGCGTACTCCCACCTCCCAGTGGACCTGTACTGCCGCAGGTGCTGTCATCCTAACTGACCGCTCTGAGGGAGTACGTGTGACCGGAGGATGTATCGGCAGGATAACAGATATGGGCATCAATGACATAAACAATATGGGAAGCGCTATGGCTCCTGCGGCGGCTGAGACTATCCGCCGGTACCTGACAGCTACCGGCACCTCCCCAGAGGACTACGACTTCATCGTCACCGGAGACCTGGGACTTGTTGGCAGCAGGCTGGTTATCGACTTCCTGCTGAAACAGGGCATCGACATCTCCGCTCAGCACCGGGACTGCGGTGCTATGATATTCGACCCGGACTCCCAGGACACTCACTGCGGAGGCTCCGGCTGCGGATGCAGTGCAAGCGTGCTCTGCGGACACTTCCTTCCCCTGCTGGAAAACGGCAGTGCCCGGAACATCCTGTTCATAGCCACCGGTGCGCTTATGTCCCCTATGTCCTTGCAGCAGGGGGAGTCCATCCCCTCTATCGCTCATCTCGTCCACTTTACAAGGAGGTAAATATGCTGACTGACATCATCAAGGCATTTATCGTGGGAGGGCTCATCTGCTCGGTGGGTCAGCTCCTGATAGACTATACCCGGCTGACTCCGGCACGTATACTCACCGGTTTCGTAGTGGCGGGAGTGGCACTCTCGGCATTGGGGATATACGGCCCTTTGGCAGACTTCGCAGGCGCCGGAGCTACTGTTCCCCTCACTGGCTTCGGACATCTCCTTGCTGAGGGAGTCCGGGAGGCTGTGGATAAGGACGGACTGAGGGGAGTCCTCACCGGCGGACTGACTGCCGCTGCCGGCGGTATTACTGCGGCCCTCCTCTGCGGACTTTCAGCGGCAGCGGTATTCAGGCAGAGAGACAAACAGTAGTCGCCAAACTGTACTGACGCAAAAGGGAGGGCATTTGCCCTCCCTTTTTATCATATATACTCCAGCGTTTTCAGTACAAA
>ODAI010828682.1_pt1 | contig 19042 bp, 19 predicted proteins | sample 1539321 | NCBI WGS metagenome assembly ODAI01 (sample SAMN02144231, study PRJEB22623) | gut metagenome | biome: sheep rumen | host: Ovis aries | place: New Zealand
CCCCCCACCACTCGCAGAAAGACACGCCCCCCCCCAGGGGGCGGAGCAACAAAAAGCCAAGAGGAGCCAGGCTAGGCGGAGGCCTTATTGATAACCCGCATCTTCCTTGTCTTGCTCCATAGGACTGGGTCGAAATAACTCTGCCTTACCTCAAAGATGAACTTGAGCTCTTCGCGTACCTCTACTATCTCTGGGAGCTGCGCACCTCGCGTGCGCATATCATCATTGATTGCCTCGGCAATCTCGCGCATGGTCGCCATAGGGAACCCTCCTTCAACATTGGTCGAGCAGGAACGGAGCGATGACGCAGCACAGCAGAATGGTAATCATGTTCGTTCTCCTCTCTCTGATTACCCTTACGTTCAAAGGAGCAAGGCGCCCCTCCATGTGCGGAGGAGCGCCAAGCCGAGAGCTACTGACCGAGGTTGCCAAGCGTGAGGATCTTGACGAAGTCCTCGATGAGGATGGCGTACCTGGCTTCGTGACGTTGGGCCCAGTCGCCACGACGGTACTCGTAGATGCGTGAGACTGGGATGTCCAGGAGCTTGGCGACGTCGCACGGTCGATACGCATGGAGCACCGACTGGACGAGGGCGACCTGGTCCTTGAAGTGCGTCTCGTCCATGGCCACGCTGGAGCCGGTCAAGGCGTTGTAGTTGGTCAGGAAGCTGACAGTTGCTGCACTCATGGTTGTCTCCTCTCTCTGAGTGCCACTACAATTCATGAAGGCAAGGCGCCCCTCCATGAGAGGAGGAGCGCCAAGCTAGACGACTACAGATTGGCGATGGCTTCGGCTGTTTCGCTGTACGAATACAGCATCCTTTCGTAACCGAAGTGATCAGGGTTAGACTGCGCTTCCAGCGCCTTGAACTCGGCGACCCAGCCGAGGAACATCAGCACGCGCGGAAGGTCCCACTCGTCAAACCCATCAAGAGGATTGCCCTCGCTGGTGGGCTTGGAATCGCATGCCATATAGGCATCGATGTCTTCCTTGGTTATGACAGGGAGGAACTCGTCGACCATCTCGATGAAGAGATTCATCTCGGGATGCTCGCCAACATAGTCGGAGGCATCGAAGAACGAGGTGAAGACAGCGACCGGCTCAGGGTCATCGGTAATGGTGGACACAAGCTCGCGAACATAATAGAACATGGTGACCTCCTAGGTCTGAATCGAGGCAGGCCAATCCTGCCTATCAAAAAAGCAAGGCGCCCCTCCATGTGCGGAGGAGCGCCAAGCCAAGCCTAGAACTGGGCGATCAGCTTGCTACCATGCCAAAGCTGCCAGTCAATGATGTGAACACCCTTGATGATGGCACGAGCAAGCACTGCCTGCAGGTAGGACTCGGCCTCAGCCTGAGTTCCATAAGGCTTGGACTCATAGCCATAGAAGTTGTTCAAGTCGGATGGAGTCGTGAACCTGTAGGTAACGATGAAGCCTTCAGCCATGGTTGTTCCTTTCGGTAAGAGGAAGGCCTTTCCTTCCTTCATGAAAACAAGGCGCACCTGCGTCTCGCATGGAGACACAGATGCGCCGGTGACCTAGCATCCGTAAGCCTTGCGGTGCAGCACCTTGCACCAGTGCCGGAGCTGTCCCTCGAGCATCGCCTTGCGCGACATCTCCCAGAGGACCTTGGTCCCGGGGAGCTTGACGCACGGGCAGATGCGTATGTATTCCAGCTTGCGGCCATGCGACACCGCAGCGTAGATGATGCGACCGGCGGTGGCCTGGGCTTCCTCGCGGTTGAGGCCCTTGACCAGCTGCTCGGTGCCACCGACTGCTGTGTAGCGGATGCAGAAGCGATTGATATTAGAGGCCATGGTTGGCTCCCTTCCTTGGTTATGCTGGCAGCCCTGTGCCACCAGCTGTTCATGAAAGCAAGGCGCACCCTCCTGCATGGAGAGAGCGCCAAGCATGGTTAGAACGGGATGCTGAGCAGGAAGTCCGCCCGCTCGATGAGGGCTTCGCGCTCAGCTTCGGGGCAGCCAGGCTCGTCTGCGAGGCGCAGGCAGCGAAGCATGTCAAGCTCGGTGCTGGCATGGCGCAGAGCATCGCAAGAATTGCGAGGCTCAAGCCCGATGCTGAGAGCTGCACGTAGGCGCTCTGCGCAAGGGACGCTAGGGTTGGAGATGATGTCGAGGGCGTCGGTGAGCTGCATGGTGATTCCTTTCAGGTAGTGGAGAGCCTTTCTCTCCATCGCCAACACAAGGCGCGCCTGCATCGCATGTTGAGCATGGAGCGTGGTCGACACACCTGTCGAGAGTGGTTTGACTCTTAGAACACAACCGCGATAGGCGTGATTGCGGGCAAGCCGGGTCCGCTAGGGCGGACCATCACGCCATGCACGTCATCTTCCCCCTCCGTCACCAGCGACCACGCGATCACGAGTCACGCCATGGCGACGCCTGCGCTCACCGCTCGGCTCTGTCATCATAGGGGGGTATGGGTATATCAGGATGGATAGGTTATTAGGTGTGTGGGAAGTTCCCCCGCGAAAAATCCCCCCATCTCCCAGAGGTTCGCGGGGTCACAGGGATCACGAGGTCACCACGGCAGTCCTGCGGTCAGAGAGCATGCGATGGGAAGCTGGGGCACAGTATGGGCCCTGTCGTCCAGAGGTCGGCAGATGACTACCCATGCTTTGGCGCCTCTAGCCTCGCACAGCAGGTCGGGGACATCGTGTTGCATATGGGAGCCATGGGTCCCTGGGGCACCTGGGTAGGTAAGGGTTATAACTCCTTCTACCGCTCACAGCAGATCGGTGTCCTAATATAAGCAAGGTAACATAAGCTAAGAGATCGTCTATCTAGCTCCCCTAGCCCCCTACCCCCAACATTAGCATAGTCAAGCATGAAACCATCAAAAAAACAGACATTTATCCCCCTAGGATTCCATGTTATGATGTGCATGTCGCGGGAGAGGGGGAGTCATGGGAATGCTCGACACGTCCGAGCTGCTCGAGGCGATCAGCACCGACAGGCAGCGTGATGCGCAGGACGAGGACATCATAGGGAGGCTCAGGCACGACGAGGCACTCGAGGTGCCGATAGAGCTCACCGACCTCGACCTGTGGTCCAACTACATGAGCGACGACCTGTACGAGATGGACTCCAAGGTGAGGGAGTTCCTCAAGAGAACCAGGTACAAGAGGGAGTCCAAGGGCGGCTACCGCACCACCGCCTCCATGGTGTTCGCATGGATCTACGGCAGGCAGCCGGAGGCTGGTGACGGATCCGCGTGCCGACTTCTGCACACGCTGCTCAAGTACTACTGCACCAGCTACACGGGGCAGACCACGTTCCATGGCAAGCCTGTCACCCGCGTGTACAGGTTCTCGAGGTTCTCGGCGAACAGCAAGCGCCCGTATTCGCTGAGGCTCAGGTTGGAGGAGGCGAAGGGCAATGGCGGCTCGGTCTTCAGGAAGGGACCTGGTTCCGACGTCGACAAGCGGACTCACGGTCGACGAGCAGATCGCGAGGATGGCTAACGCCAGGATGGCCGACGTCGTCATGATGTCCGAGGGGAAGCGCCCGGGGATCAGCCCTGACTCCCGCAGCGGCTCGGCGAACGCGGCAACGTACCTGGTGTGCAGGATGTTCACGGACGCCATATTCAGCCAGGACATCAGGGCGATCCAGCTCATCATCAACAGGGTGGACGGCGGGCTCCCGAAGGACGTGGAGATCGGCGACTACCAGACGCAGTTCTCCGACTGCCTCAACGCAATCATGTCGATGCCGTCGGCCGAGCAGATCAAGCTCAAGCCCGACGACACGGTTATGATGGCCCTCTGCAAGGCGCTCTACGCCCTCTCGGTGCAGGACATCTACTGGGACGCCGATCGCGAAAAGATGCGCCGCCCGTCCGTCGACAAGAAGCAGGAGCGCGACGCCGCGCTCAGGATGGTGCTGGAGCGCACCGGCGGGAGGAAGACGCTCGTCGCCGCGCACGAGTCCAGGGAGCAGGTCGAGCAGGCCGACTGGATCTCCGCGCTGCCGTCCGGCGTGTGAGGCGACCGTCTGCGGAATGTCTCCCTTCGCGTTGGATGAGTTCACAGATTGTGATATACTTGTCATCGAGCAAGCGAGACAAGGAGGTATCGCATGGGAACGAAGGACCGCATAAGGACGCTCGACGAGTGGCTCTTCAGCCCGATGGACGCGGACCAGGTCTGCGTCAACAGGTTCCACGACATAGCCGGGATGGTGTACCAGGGGTACTCGGAGCTCGACCCCAACGCGCCCGACGACGACGACTACCGCACAAAGGTGGCGCAGCTCATGAGGGCCAGGCTGGTCCTGCTCGGCGGCGACGTCATCTACGTGCGCGAGGGCGACACGCTGCACACGCTGGGCGACTCGGTCGACCTGCTCAGCTACTACATGCACACGGACTCGAAGGAGGCCAGGAAGGCGATGGACCTCCTGGAGACGAACTTCCAGGGGTACTTCCCGGTGACCGACGGGCTGGTCTGGCGCAACGTCATGCGCATCGACTACCCGAGCGGGAGGCAGTGCTACGTCGACCTGCGCACGCTGGACGACGCGAGCCGCGACGTGACGCAGTGGGGAGGCAGCTATCCCGAGTTCGGCGTGAGCAGGGTGAACCCTGCGAACTACGGGCCGATCAGGAAGTTCTTTCACACCCTCGACGCGGCGGTGGGCGAGGACTGGTTCTTCGAGAAGACGATGATGTACCACTTCAACCAGCCGTACAGGGAGAAGAGCCACGTCCTGGTCGGCGGCGGCGGCAACGGCAAGTCCATGTTCATGGGCCTGGTCAAGCGCCTCTATGGCGACTTCGCCATGACCGACGCGCCACAGCCGAACTTCACCGGGCACGCCGCCGCGGTCATCGCGTACAACTTCATCGGCAAGCGCATCGTCACGTTCAACGACGTGGGCGACCCGAGCGTCAAGTTCCTCGAGTGGATGAAGCGCATGATCACCGGCAACCTCGAGGTGAAGACGCCGAACGGCGCGTGGCTGTCCGTGCCATGCAACGCGAACTTCCTCATGGAGACGAACCACGCCCCGCAGATCCTGAGCCTGGAGGCGCATCGCCGGAGGTTCATCATCAGGGAGTTCGACCCTGACTTCAGGCTGAAGGACTGGATGACCGACCCGGAGCTGGACAGGCTTGGCGACCGTGGCGACATAACCGCCGCCGACCTGGTCAACTACATGCTGACGATCCGCGACAGGGTCGGCGACTGGACGTCGTTCGGCGCGGAGCCGGAGGACCTGGACTGGTGCGAGGAGGAGGTCGCTGAATGAGCGAGGTCGATGATGAGCTGTATGGGCTGAGGTGCGAGATAGGCTCCCTGGTCGCCGAGAACGAGGGGCTCAAGTCGGAGAACAAGAGGCTCCGGGACATGACGCGGAAGATCGCCGAGATCATCAGGAAGATGGACCGGGACGGCCTCATACGCCAGCCGGTCGCCCCTCCTGACGCAGACTTCGAGATCGCCAGTGCGAGCAAGTTCGCGGACAACATGAGGAAGATCGCGAAGCACCGCGGCCTCACCCAGCGGGAGATGTGCCGCAAGGCCGGGATAACCTGGAGCAGCTGGAAGAACTGGGTGTTCCAGGGGATGCTCCCGCAGACGAGGACGCTCCTCGAGGTGTGCGACGCCCTGGACTGCACGCCGAACGACCTGCTGCGCGGCATGTACGGGAGGAGCGGGCGATGACGGTGGCGAGGAGGTACTCGATAGTCTGCGAGTCGGCGTCGGACGTGGCGAGGCTCCTGTCGGTCAGCAGGAGCAACGGGTGCGGATCCGTGGGGCAGGGAGGGGGCGCCGGCGGGGGCCAGCGGGCCGGGGCGCAGCCGGGGGCGGGGAGGGGGCCTAGGGCGGCGCCCACTGGGTCGAGCCGACGCCGAGGGTCCCGCCGGTCATGAAATGCGAGGAGGAGCTCGCCCGCGAGGCGATCGCGGCGACGAGGCCGTCGGTGATACGCAAGCTGACCGACGCCATAGCCAAGATGGAGGACAGATGAGCGAGAAGGGCGTCGAGGCGCTCTGCAGGCGCGTGGACGAGCTGTGCAAGGAGAACGAGAAGCTGCGGGGGCTGGTGCGGGACATGTATAAAGCACTGTTCAATCTCAACTTGGACCATTGCCAAGCATGTCCGCGTGAGGACGCATGCGTGTTGTTAATGCATAAGTCCCTTGATTGCCGCGAGTGCGCTTTCGAGCGTGATATGCGCGAGCTGGGGGTGGAGGTAGAAAGATGAGGCTCTGTCCGTACTGTCATAACCCTCTGAGCGATACAGATGTTGACCAGCTCAAGGCCGAGAACGCAAAGCTACGGGAGCTGGTGCGGAACATGTTTTATGCGGTGCATCCAGCAGACCGCGAGAAGTTCCTGACCAACGTGGCTGAGCTGGGGGTGGAGGTGGACGAGTGAGCTTCTACGAGGAGGTCGGCAGGAGGATAAGGTCGGCAAGGCTGTCCCTCGGGATGACGCAGGCCGAGCTCGCGGAGATGCTTAGCGTCAACACGAGCTGCATAAGCCAGTATGAGACCGCTTCGAGGAAGCCAAGTCTGCTTAATATGTCGATCATGTCGGATGTGTTCGAGATGCCGCTTGACGAACTGGTACCATGTATTGACATGGATTACATGCACAAGGAAGATGCATGCCAGACGAGCATATTCGACTTCATTGAGGGGGAGGACGATGCAGGTCAAAGTCAAGCTTGACGAGGGAGCGTACCTGCCCGAGAGGGCCCACGGCACCGATGCCGGAGCGGACATCAGGACCCCGAGGGGGCTCGTCGTCCCGGCAAGGGGCGCGGCCACGATACGCACCGGCGTGCACGTCCAGCTGCCGGGCGGAACCGTCGGGATCCTGAAGAGCAAGAGCGGCCTCAACGTGAACCACGACATCGTCGGCGAGGGCGTCATCGACGAGGGCTACGACGGCGAGATCGTCGTGAAGCTGCACAACCTCGGGCAGATACCGCACCGGTTCGATGCCGGCGACAAGGTGATCCAGCTCCTCGTGATGCCTGTCGAGTACTGCGGGTTCGTTGAGACCGACGAGATCGACGGCGGTGACCGTGGGTCGGACGGCTTCGGCAGCACCGGCAGATAGGCCCGTATAGCACAGCGGTCAGTGCAGGCGGCTCATAACCGCTTGGTCACAGGTTCGAGTCCTGTTGCGGGCACCATGCGCCTATAGCTCAGATGGAGAGAGCGTCGGATTCCTAATCCGAAGGCCGCGCGTTCGAGTCGCGCTAGGCGCACCAGCAGACCACGGGGGCCATCCAGGGCGGTGGCCCCCTTCTCGTTCGGGGGTCGGGATGTCAAAGCCAGAGTGGCTGAGGGAGCGAGGTAGGCTCAGGAGCTACAGGTACTGCGTCAACTGCAGGTTCCTCGGGGAGCCATGCGGCTACACCAACAACACCGGGGACGGCAGGAAGGTCATGTACAGCTGCCCGAAGTCGAGCGTCAGGATATACGACAAGACCCTGGCCTGCGAGCTGTACGAGAGGCGTGATGATATAATCCCTTCTTGAGCAAGTGCTACCCGAAGGGAAGATGACCATGGCCCTAGCTGTCGACACGGCCGGGAAGGTGAGGGCGAACCCCAGGACCGGCAACGTGATGTCGTCGATACTCGACAAGATCGGCAAGGAGATCGCCGCAGCCGAGGCATCCGCCAGGCAGCCGCGCGGCAACCAGCTGGCCCCCGAGCAGAAGAAGGAGTCGAAGAGGCAGGACAGGGCCGAGGTCGTCGAGTCTGCGCCTGAGGAACGGCAGGCGCCCGTCCAGGCCGCGCCGACCCCCATGCCCAGGCTCGCGCCCGCGTCGGTCCAGTACGAGGTGACGTCGACTCCACCGATGGGCCTAAGCTCGTATGCCGGCGTCACGAGCCTCCCGACGTTCTCGGCAGCCAAGTCCGCCGACGCGGACGACGACGCGAGGAAGGATGGGAACGACCTCTCCGACTGGGAGTTCAGGAGGGCTGACGAGGAAGGCCGCGACGTCAGGACGACGAACTACTTCGGCGAGCAGTTCGAGACGGACGCCGACGACAACGGCTTCGACGACTTCGTGAACGCCATTCACCCCTACGACAAGTACATCGGGAACACCGAGGCGAACGACTCCTACATAAGGGACGCGATCGCCAACGGCCTGTCGGAGGACGATGCCAGGGACATCATGGACAGGGCGGACGTGCCCTGGTGGCAGATGCTCGGGAACAAGTACCTGCAGGGCGGGAGGTGGACCGGCGGGAACAGGCAGTCCACTGGCGACGTCTCCGTGATGGACGACGGCTCGACGTACGACTACGACCACATGACCTCCGACAACATGACCGGCACGCAGTACATGCACTATGCCGAGATGGGCATGGGCGGCCGTCCCATCGAGCAGATCGACCCGACGAAGACGTACAGCAAGCGTCGCGAGCAGTTGAACTATGGGTTCATACCGTTCACCCCGGACTCCATGTCGTACATCAACATGGCTGCCGACAACCTGATGGACCTGCCGGCGCGCGCTGGCGCATGGGTATCCAACTTCAGGCAGAACGTCACGCCGGACTACTCGATAGGCTATGGGGACGGCGTCACTATCAGCGGTCGTGACTATGACAAGCTGTCTACGCCGTACCTCAACCAGATATACAGGAACCAGAGCATCGACCCGAGGAGGTATCTCGAGAGGCCGGCCGACGACCAGAACGTCTCAATGCTCATAAGGGAGTATGCCGTCCCAGACCTGGATGGCAACGAGACGTATCACTATGGCCATCTCACCGGTGTCGGCGCATATGACGACGGCACCGCCGTCCTCGAGTTCAGCGACGGAAGCAGCGTCGACATACCGAAGGACTACTTCGACAGCATAATGAATGACGACGGGACCGTCTCGCTGAGGAACGCCGTCAGGGTTCCCGTCGAGGAGGCGAGGGGCTTCCTGCCCGATGACATCGACTCGCTCAATGACGTGGAGTCGCTCCTGCAAAGCGACTACCCGCTCGATGACGCGGACGTCCTCTACATGCCGGACCTCGTGCTGTCTGACGGGACGAGGATGAAGTTCGACGACGTCGAGAGGATATATTGGGACAGGGACGTCGAGGACAACCCCGACGACGTGACCGACGACGACATAAGCTATGGGATCGGCAGGTATGGCATAGGCCCGCTCTCGATCAGCAACAAGCCGCAGAGGCTCGAGAACAACCAGATGATAGACTTCGGCAACGACGGGAACTGGCTTGACGCGACCGACCTAGTCGACAACGCGGTCGACTGGACGGCAGGGTCGCTCCCGATCTCGTTGTCCATAGCGAACATCCCCTGGCTATACTCGTTGTCCAACGCGTCGTCAAGCCTGTCCGGAATCGATCCCGGCACGTATGACCTGTCCACCGACTCGTACAACATGCAGTCTGCCGAGTATGACGACAAAGGAAACCTCGTGTACTCGCCAAGGCACGGCGGAGAGGTTCCGGAATGGACGAGCGCGCTGCCTGGGTTCCTGACCGACCAGGACAGCGGAAAGTGGTGGAACGCACTTGGAAACGCCGTGGTCCCGCTCACTGAGAACATAGCAGGCGACATCGGAAGCGACCCGCTGAAGAAGCTCGTCAACAAGGCGGTCGGCGGACGGCTGGACCTGCCAAGCAACCCGACGACCATGCAGGTGATCGGGAACGCGCTGATGGACATGGTGGGCGAGGGAGTCGAGGAAGACGTCGGCAACGTGTTCGACGAGATCACCCAATACGGCCCGGCAGGCATGTTCGCGGACCAAGCCACCGACGAGTACGGGAGGCCGATGTATGACAGGACTGGCCACGAGATAAGGGACTACGACACGAGCCTGTCGAACAGGTTCGCCAACCTGGTCGATCCCGACGACCTGGCGAACTCGTTTGCCGGAGGTGTCGTCGTCGACGCCCTCATGAACCTACTGCCGATGCCTGGCTACGTGAACGGAAGGCTTCGCCCGACGTTCCAGAACTCTGCGCCATACCAGATCGGACAGGCAGTGAGAAGGGACCTTGCCAGGAAGGCTACCGGCGTCGATCAGTGGGTCGATCCGGAATATCCAGAGTTCACACCGGTAAGCGACGAGTATGCCTCGATGTTTGACAACACGATGCGGAAGGAATTGGTCTGATGGCTACCAACGTAAGGGCAGATGTCGACGTCAGGGCAGACACTGGTCAAAGGATAGGCCAGCAGAGAAGGCAAGAGCAGGGCGTCGAGGTAAGCAACGTCGGAAGCCGCACCCCCGTCGAGGCCGAGAGGGTCGAGGTCGTCGAGCGGCAGGACCAGACACCTCAGCAGCAGCAGGTCGGCGAGCGCGTCCAACGGGTCGACGCCAATGACGTGGGAGCTATCGCGCAGCAGGCGCGCGCCAGGTCTGAGCAGAGGGCTCGCCAACAGCAGCAGGATGGCCGACAGCGCGAGCGCCAGCAGCAACAGCCATCCTCATGGAGCCGTGTCGACTTCTCGCAGGCGGCAGGCCTCAAGTCACCAGCCACGCCACAGCCTACCCAGCAACGGCAGCAGTACGAGCCGGCACGGATTCCCGACGTCGACATGGGGACCATGTCGTCAAGGCATGACGTCTATGACGATCAGACGAGACTGGAGATACACGAGGGACTTGCCGAGAGCGGAGCCGAGATCTCCTCGGCAAGGATGACCAGCAGGGGAGCTGCATCGCAGCCGGTGCCGAGCAAGATGGCGGAGGAATCGACATCTGGTCGTGCAAGTAGGAAGCCAAGCCGACCAAGCGAGGCATCGAGCTCGATTCGCAGCATGGACAGGGACATCAACAAGCCTGCGAGCAGCCACAACATCCCCTATTACAGCGACAAGCGCAGGGTCGTGAAGACCAAGCCCATCGCCAACAAGAGGCCGAAGTCGGTCATAGACGCGGTCAAGAGCGCTGCTGCCCGTGCGTTCAAGAGGTCCGGCGTCGGGTACCGCGTATACGGGAAGATAGTCCCGATGCCCTCGCTTGGGTTTCGTGACATAGGGGTCGGCCTCCAGGAGGTCATGGCCGCCATAACGCAGGACCCGGAGATGTTCAACAGGCTCCTGTACGCCAGCACCCGCGAGGACGTCGACGTGTCCGGATGGTCGTCGAGCCAGGTCATCGACTACGTCAAATCGCATGAGATATACGTCGGCACCTTCAAGCCGCCCAACAACCGCGGCCAGGACGTGCAGCGCAGGAGGCTTCGTGTCCTTGCCGACCACCAGCGCGGCATCTACGTGCATCCGATCATGGCCGCGATGTACACCGCGGACTTCGATGGCGACGACATGGAGGTGTCGTTCGACCCTGGCGTGGCAGACCTCGCCAGGGACCCGATGAGCCACATGGTCGGCATCGACGGAAAGCAGTCCCTCAACACGGACTTTCTCCCCGTGTCGCAGCTCGAGGACGGATATGATGACGGCAAGGTGGCACGTGACTACGTCAGGGAAGTGATCTTCTCCGCGTTCGCGCAGCTTGACGGGAGGACCATCGGCCCGCTCGTTGACGCAGTCCTCGAGCTTGGCGAGAGCGCAAAGAGGGACTCTGACGCCCAGGCGCTTGCGTGGGGCAACGTGTTCAGGCAGGCGAGGGTGGTTTCCGACAGGGTCACCCAAGGCAACCAGTCCGCAAGCGACGACATGATGTCGAGACTGTGTGAGGCTGTCTACAGCGGCATGCACCAGCTGAGGGTGAGGAACGCGCTGACGTCGATCGAGGCGGACGTGCTCGACATAGAGAACCTTCCCGAGCCTCGTACGTACGATGACTCCGCGATCTACAAGGTGCTAGACGGCATCGTGTCCGGAGAGGTGCCGAACAACTTCCAGGACCTCAAGGTCGCGCTCTCCGGCTTCATCGGGAACGTCAAGGGCAAGAACGCCCCGTTCCGGTTCAGCGCCGACGTCGGCAAGATGATGAAGATGGACAGCCGCCTCCAGATCGGAGACGGCACCTTCGTGGTCGACCCGAACAACCACAGGGAGATGAGCCTGTTCTTCGAGTCGACGATGAAGTTCTCGACGTCATGGAGGATGGCCAGGGAGATAAAGAAGGCCGGCAGGTCCCAGTACTACACCCAGCTCATGCGTAGCCTCGTCGTGCAGCAGGTCGGCTTCCCCGAGGCGTACGGCAGCTTCCATGACTTCCTTGCCGCATTTGCCCAGTCGTACAGGGCGAACTCGGCGATGATAAACGAGGCCAACCTCGTGTACCTGTCGAACATGGGCATCTCGTCGGACTCCAATCGAGGGATCGTCTCGCCGCTCAAGCAGTCCCAAGGCGGCGTCACGATCGGTGACCTTGCCGAGCCATTGCTCTCGATCTACGGCTCGTACAGCGTCGGACGCATGTTCCAGGCACTCAGCACGAGCGGCGCCATGGGCAATTACGTAGACCCATTGTGGCAGGGCAACCCGAACGCAAGGCCGATTCAGGTAACTGAACACAGCAAGCGCGAGACGCATCCGAACGAGTGGGAATACGACGATTCCAACTACATGTTTTGGATCACCGGCAAATACGCAAGCTACAGCCTAAGCCAGTTCAAGAACGAGAACAGGCTTGTCAGGGGCAAGTCCAGCTTGAACAAGATCCTCAGGACTAGGATCGAGTCCCTCGCCAACGTGGACAACGTCCGTGCCCAGCTCCAGATGCTCCTTGCGATAGCCGACAAGAGGACCAGCGCCGAGTCCGCGTTCAACACGAAGGTCTATGGCGCGATGGAAAGCGGGCACACGTCCGGCGAGGGGACGACCGTCCAGATGATGGCCGACCTCCTCACGGACATGACAAGGATCCAGAACACCGAGAGCAGGGACCAGGGGAACTGGGTCAACGACATAGTCCAGACGCTCATCGAGAGCGGACCGGACATGTTCCTGCACTTCGGCATGGACAGCATGGACGGCTTCCTGCACTCCTCCTGGTCCCAGAAGATGGTCGAGCACGCGAACGATCCCGAGGTACTTGGCGGCATCAGGACTGCCATGGTGTTCGACTACAGGATGAAGCGCGTCGAGGCGCTCAGGACAGAGCTTCGGGAGTCCGACCCGAACGTCGACCTTGACAGGCACATGGACGTGGCGAACAACGCGCAGTTCGCGATCGACGAGCTGGCTGCGTCGTCGGAGGTGTGGAGCGGCATCATCAAGGAGATGAGGGCTGAGGACACCGATGGCGAGGAGTCCGTGTTCAGCATCCTCGCAAGGCATGGGAGGCCGACGCACAGGACCGTCGTCGGTGACGGTGAGTACTCGTGGGACCTCAAGCACTTCGACGCCGACTACTTCTGGGCTGACACGAAGGGGCACACGTCCCTGCGCTCGGTCATCGAGGACCTCGACATGGACCGCAGGACCAAGTGGAACGTCATCGCCGACATCGTGCGCTATTGGGAGCATGACGCATACCTCGAGTCGTGGGAGGTCGGATACCAGCTTGAGATAGGCAGCGACTCGTCGTACTCGCTCGATTCCGGCGCCTCGCAGGGAGCGCTGTCCGTTCACAAGGACTTCGAGAAGGCGTTCAACAGGTGGGGCAACGCCAGCCAGCAGAGGATGCAGGAGAACGTCAGCGAGGCGTTCGAGGAGTGGGGCGATAGGCCTGACATGTTGCTGCGCACCCTCACCCGGCTGGACGACTCCCCATGGGAGCTCATATCGATCTCGGACGACATGTATGCCGACGCGATCCTCTCGGTCATGGACAAGACGTACGCGCAGACCGAGAAGGCGAGCCAGCACCCGTGGACGAACGCCATCTACGCGGCGCTCTCGTTCCAGCGTAACGGCGGCTACATGAACGACGTGACGAGGACGAACGACAGGCTGATCGGCATAACGTCGGTCAACTCGATAGGCGTGCAGGACATCGTCCACCTCCTTGCCGACTCCGAGGCCATGCTCGAGGTGTACAACGAGTATGGCGAGATCGGCGTGCTGACTCGCGAGGCGTTGCTCACCAACGCGCTTGGCCGCGAGCTGAGCGGTGACCTCGAGGCAGACATCTGGCAGTTCCTCCAGATGGAGCCGAGGATAGCGTCCGCGATAAAGGCCCACTCCGCATGCGTCGTTGCTGACACCGACGGCAGCGGGTTCGTCGGCGCGCAGCTCAGCATGAAGGAGACGATCGGGAAGTTCGGGAACGGGCCGTCCGACCCGATAGGCCACGTCAAGTACCTCATGCGCGACCACCCGATATACGCAGGCATAGTCTCGATGGCCGTGCCTGCAAAGGGAAGCGTGACGAGGAACCGCCGGTACAGGATGGTCGAGGTGGAGAACTACCTCGCCAACCAGATCTACGCATACGCCTCGTCGAACATGCCGACCGAGGTGGCCGCACGCGAGATCCTCGAAGACATGGGGATCACAGTCGACACGCTCAGGTCCACCATGCGCTCCGACTACGACGTGTTCCTCGAGCAGATGGGACTCCCGACGAGGTACGACAACGGCGAGTCGGACGCAGACGCCGACTTCACGTACGAGGTCGTCAGCCAGAACCTCGCCAAGTACATCGAGGACGAGGTCCGCAAGAGCGTGCCGCTTGGAAGGCAGATGGAGGGGCCGACCAGGCCCGATGGCCTTGGCATAGACATCTCGTCCGTGGCCTCGTTCTGGGACGTGCTGCAGGAGCTTGGCGGCGCGAAGACCGCCGTGTCGACCGGCATCGAGGGAGCAGAGACCTACCAGTTCGCCGAATGGGCGTCACACATCTCCGCGAGGGATCGCTACGCCGACCTCGAGGCGGTGCCCGAGGAGGACTTCGACCCAAGCTGGAACGGCGCCTGGACCTCGCTTCGCAACGAGGACGGCAGCCCGATGCTCCTCGAGGTGGACGAGTCCGGCAACGTGACGAACTACGACGCGCTCATCGAGGCCAAGAAGGCCCAGGGCATGGACGAGGTCATAGTCATCGTACCCAACGGCTATGACGTCAAGGACAGGTCGACCGACTCGCACGGCACGCCGGTCCCCAGCCTGTTCGCCTACATGGTGAGCAAGCGCTCGAACGGAGCCGAGGCGTTCAACCTGAAGGCGAAGAAGGCCGGCCTCGACGGCAAGGACTCGGTCACCAAGATGCAGGGCAGGCGAAGGATGGTCAGGGACGAGCTTGGCGAGCACCCGGCAAGCTACCTCGAGATCCAGGACCAGCTCAGGAAGATCGCCCAGAGGAACGGTGACAACGGCTTGATGGCGGCGAAGATGGAGCTCGCGCTCATGATGCTCCAGGAGAACGCCGACCTTGGCTATGACGACCTTACCCTGTCCAACTACATGGGAATCGCAGACCTCATGCTGATAGTGGGCAACGACGGGCAGCTGCACCTTCGCTCGCTCGAGATGCTTATGAACGCCATCAAGTACCGCATCGGATCCGCAGTCGACGAGATGATCGACGAGGAAGTGAGGGAGGCCGCGGATGCCATCGTGAGTGACGCGAGCGAGTATGGCGTCGGCATCGCCCAGATGGCCTCCCCGCTCGACGCGCTCGACAACTTCAGGCCGAGGGCGAAGGCGTCATCGACGAGCGGGATCCGCTCGAACTCGTCCGTCTTCGAGAGGAACTACAACCTGCTGTCCACGATACAGGAGTTCGCCAAGGGCATCGGCATGACGCCGATCAGCCCGAACGTCGCCGAGCAGCTTACGGCGAGGTACACTGACCGCAAGAACGGCATCAGCGGCGTGAGCAACGTGTTCGGCAGGTCCTCCGTAGTGAGGAACTACAGCGTCGTCGGCTATGCCGCCGCGAACGGGGCGGCCGAGGAGATCAACTGGACCATAGGCCCGTCGAACATGGTCGTGATTGGCGATGGCGACATCTCCGACCAAAGGGTCGTCGAGATATGCCACAAGGCATACGAGCTCGGCATGACGGTCATGGTCAGCCGTGAGAACAGCGACAAGATACCGAGAGAGATGCGGCGCGACTGCATGCCGTGCAGCGACAGCGGCGACGTCATCATCCCCTGCTTCGACATGAGGCTGAACGGCGCAGAGTCCGCGCCGTACAACGGCGGCAGGTTCGCCATATTCCAGGCCCCGTTCTCCCGCTACGTCGTGTCCGTCGAGGACTCGATCAACGAGTACCAGCTCGGTGACGCGCAGTACAGGCCGACCAGGGCGTTCGTCGACCGCATCAAGGTTGTCGACAACGGCTCCAAGAGCGTGAGGGCCGAGGAGCTGTTCCCGAACGTCTTCAGGAACCCGAGGTTCAAGCACAGCATGACAACCGTCACGCTGGCATCTGGTGGCGAGATCGAGAACCTCATAGCCAATGGCGTGCGATGCACGATCGACTATGGCATCGTCGAGGGCGGCCGTGGGTTCGGCCAGCGCAAGCGCGACGTCGACGCGGCGATCAAGAGGTACCAGGACAGGTGGTCAGAGGCTGACGCAGACGGCATCATACGCATGACCGAATGCCACCCCGGCGACATCGTCGGGTGGGCCGAGTGCGAGATACTCGACCAGTACACCGGCGAGGTCCAGTACGTCCTCGCGCCGATCATCCCGTTCCCGCTCCATGGGGCGACGAAGAACGTCCCGGAGACGTTCACGGTCGAGCAGCTTGGCACCGTCGACAACGACAATACCCTGTTCTCCGTCGACTGGTCGAACACCAGCGAGATAGAGGGAAGCTTCGCGAAGTACTTCGACAGCTCGGGCGGCGCGAACAAGGGCATGATCGACTTCGCCGACGTGATCCAGTCAGACCTGCTCCTCCGTGACGGCACGCATGTCGACGCATACTGCGCGAAGGCATCGACCGACAGCCGCAAGATCGGGACCGACCGTCGCATCAAGACGATGATCTCGCTCATGACGCTCGCGCGCATGCATGGCTACAACTTCGCGAAGAGCGAGGGCGCCTTCCCGACTGACCCGGCGCATCCCGAGAACGACGATATACGCGAGCGCATGCTCTCGAGGAGGATCCCGACAAGCGAATGGAGGGGTTGGCTGACCCAGGAGGGAGGCATGCTCTTCACCAATGACCGGAGGCTGAACGCGTTCCTGAACTTCGAGTGCAGGAAGATCCTCATGGATGGCGGGAACCCGTCTGACTACCTTGCCAACGTGTACACGGACCAGAACGGCGTCAAGCGCAACACCCATGTCATGTGGGAGTTCGAGGCCATGTTCGACCAGGGACTCAACTACGAGGACGGACTCCTCAGGTTCCTGCACACCATGGACCCGACCCTCTGTCCCGAGTCGATGGACGATGGCGGCGAGTACATGTTCCGACTGTACCGCGACTCACGCGGCAACTCCGACGGCTATGACGTAGGCGTGCTCCAGATGCAGGTTCCCCACAGGCTCTCGGATGGCTCCATGTCATACTTGTGGGACAATGTCTACATCGGCATGTCGTTCTTCGGAGAGGACTACTCCGGCTTCTCCCGTCCGAACGTGGATGGCGCGTCGAACTTCCTCGACGCCATGAACACCATGTCGTACTATGGCACGCAGCTAGACGAACGGTCGGCTCGATTCCGCGCAATGTGGGCATCAGCCGACATCGGCCGCCGCCCGCACGATGGCGGTGCGCTAGGCAAGGCATAGGAGGCACAGCATGCCACTCAACGCCAACAGCAACGCTAAGGTGGATCCTCGCAACAACGCGAGCACCAGGACGAGCACTAGCGGACAGGGGACCCATGTCGGCGGAGACGCCTCCGTCAAGGTCGAGAGCCGCGGAAGCAGGGTGCAGCCACAAAGCCAGGCAAGCGCCGCGCAGGCATCTGACGGATATGGCGCAAGCTCCGATACGGGCAGCACCTCCTATGCCCAATCGGATTCGTCCAGCTCGGTCGCGGCCAGGGAGGAGGCTGCCCGCCGTGCCGCGGAGGAAGCCGCCCGCCGTGCCGCAGAGGAGGCGGAGCGACTGCGCAACGAGCAGCTTCATCGCGACAACGACGCGAGGATCGCGCAGGATGCGAGGGAGGCCCAGGCGCAGAGGACCTCGCCAGAGCCGGCACAGGCTGCAAGCATGGAGACTGCTTCGCCATCTGCCAGCCGACGGCAGTCGACGACGCCTTCCGACCGACTGGCCCCCATGGTCACGCCAGTCACCGCAGACGAAGTCGCGGGAGCAGAGGAGCCGATGGAGCAGGTCACTCCCACGAGGGCTGACAACCTCGCCTACGTCGACACCGAGACGGGCGAGCTGGTCAACACGACGCCCGAGAGGTCCGAGTCGGAACCGATCAGGGTGTCGCCACAAGAGGTCCTCGACTCCATCGCTTCCTATGAGCGCAGGAACGATGACGTCAGCGAACTGAACGACCTGCTGGACACGACAGAGATAGGCGAGGCCGAGGAGGAGGCAGAGAGAAGGTCGGCAGACCTGACAGCGCCTCGAGGTCCTTCAAGCTCGTCAAGGCGCCCTAGTGGCGATGCACAGGAAGACGGTCCCCAAGGCGACGTCATCGATGACAGGCAGCCAGAGAGAGGCGGCCCAAGGTGGAGCAACCAGGACGCCGACTGGACCGACCAGGACCTCACCGGCTACAACGGCGAGGAGTCGCAGCAGAGGAGGCTCACGGAGTACTCGAGGCAGAGGCACTCGCTCGAGTACGAGGCCGTGAGGAGCTCGTCTGACAGGCCTGGCGACATAGCCGACATGGCGGACGGCGGATACGGCGAGTTCGACTATGACGCCGACGAGAGCGAGTCCCACTTCCTCAGGAGGCTGGAGCACGCCGGCGACAAGATGAAGGAGAGGTTCCTGGACCCATTCCTCCTCAGGATCGAGAGCGAGCATGTCGTCACGAGGCAAGAGAGGGTCAAGGGCAAGGTCAGGACGTATGGCCACAGGAGCTATAGCGACAGGGTGATCAAAGCCATCGGCGACATCAGGAAGCTGTATGACTGCTCGATCTTCGACGTGTTCCAGCTCCTGCAGCTCCGCGCGGGGCTTGGCGTCGGGATCGACGGGACGATCGCGAACATAGACCCGGACAAGTTCCAGCTCACCGATGACCAGCTCGTCGAGCTCTGCCATGACATCAGGGA
>ODAI014253121.1_pt1 | contig 19042 bp, 18 predicted proteins | sample 1539321 | NCBI WGS metagenome assembly ODAI01 (sample SAMN02144231, study PRJEB22623) | gut metagenome | biome: sheep rumen | host: Ovis aries | place: New Zealand
CACAGCCGAGGATGCACTTGAATTTATAATGGCAGGCGCAACAGCCGTTGCGGTAGGAAACGCAAATTTCCATAATCCTTATGTAACAACAGAGATTATCAAGGGGATTGAAGATTATATGGCTGAAAATAAGATTAATGATATAAATGAATTAATCGGATGCGTAAAATAAGCTTATGTTTTATTGGGAACAAAATATAATACACAGGTAGTTATAATATGGCTTTGTTTAATAAAAAGAAAAAATATTATTTTTCGGATGATTCGGTTGCCTCGGATACAATAATAGCTTTTGTACTTGGCAGTATTTCGTTGATAATTGAATTTGCGGGAGTTTTTGCTTCGATTAAAACAGGTGGAAATGTACCTGAAATCATAGGAGTGCTTTATGTTTGTGCAATACTTCTTTCATTTTGCGGAATAGCCTTTGCATGGATGGGATTTAATGCCGAGGAGGGCGGTGTAAAGAGTAAAAGATTTTCACTGTTTTTGAATATATTTACATTTTTGGTTCCGTTGTTTGTTATCGGATTATATCACTTTGTAGGTTAAAGAGGTTTTCAGATATGGATGAGAGACTAAAAAAACAATTGGATTTTTTGCTTGAGATTGACAAATCTAAAAATGTAGGAAGGCAAACATATATATCAGACGGTTCGCGTAAGGAAAATGATGCGGAGCACAGCTGGCATCTTGCGATTATGGCAATACTTCTTTCCGAATACGCAAATGAAGATATAGATGTTTTGAAGACTGTGGCGATGGTATTGATTCATGATATTGTCGAGATAGATGCCGGTGACACATATGCATATGATGCGGAAGGAAATAAAACCAAAAAAGATAGAGAAACAAAAGCTGCGGACAGAATATTTGGAATTTTGCCAAAAGATCAGGCTGAAAAAATGAGATGCCTGTGGGAGGAGTTTGAAGAAAGAAAAACGCCGGAGGCAAAATTTGCGGCTGCTTTGGACAGGACGCAGCCGGTCATGCTTACCGATAAACAGGGAGGAAAATCCTGGATGGAGCATGAAGTAAAGAAAAGTCAGATATCAAAAAGAACGGAACCTGTAAGGGAAGGTTCTGAAAATCTTTATGATTTTATAGAAAAAGCTATTGAAAGAAACGTAAATAACGGATATTTAAAGAATGAATAAAAATTGTTAAGGTTAATTTAAAGTAAAATAATAATTCACTATTATGGGAGATTTATGAAATGGATGACACTCTGAGGGAAAGACTCAATCTAAGTATAGGCAGAATAAGATATATTGATAAGGATGCTTATAGTGCCAGGTTTAAAGCATATTTCAAAGAAGTAGCAGATTTCATCTTATATGCTTATGATACAATACCAAAAGCCGGACAGACGGAAAGTTTAAGCTTTAATGAACTGTATGAAATAAATCAGGAATTGTATGATGATATTCTACCGGAAAGCTACATTACAAGCTTCGCCAATCCGGAATATGCAGTAGAGTTTCTTGGTGAGGAATTTGGAAATATTCTTTCTTTTTTGTATTATGAAATAAGAGGAATTATTCCTTACCTTTATGAAGAAAGATATGAGGAGTTTGCATCGGTCATTGAACTCTTTCTTGAGGTATATAATATTTTTCTTGATCCTCAAACTGCCAGCTACAAATATGTCAGAGATGCGATTTATTATCATATGTATGACTATGCCGATGTAATGGTGGAAAGAAGAACGCTTGAGACCATTAGTCCGGAGTTTAATTTTGCCACAGATATCATTATGAACAGTGACCTGACGGATTTAAGATATTTATTTAAATACGGAGAGTATATCAGTGAAAATGAAACTAAAACGGCAGAGTATTTAAATAAGCTTTCGGACAAGGAAATTGATGAAATGGCAAAAACCTATGTTGACGGCTTCATAAACGGATTTAAGTCAATGGGAATCGATATAACACCTAAGAAGACTGTCAATATAAGATATTCCATAGGGCAGGAGCGTATGGTAAGAAGTGCCATAAAGATGTTTGAGGCTCATGGCCTTAAGCCGATTATTTTCAGATATGCAACAAGCAGGATAAACAGAAGACTTACCATAAGAACCGGTTATATTTCATCCTTTGCAAATCAGCAATACGAATATGATCATAGAATGGATGAGGCTGTTTTTTTGGATAAAGCCCTGCTTGAAAGAAAGCTTGAGGTTATCGGAGATACCTATAAAAAACATGAAAAACTTGCCAGAGAATATGCAGGTCCTGCTGTGATTGAAACCTTTGGAGAGAAACCTTTTAAGCCGGTAATTAAGGCAAAAGTGATAAAGCTTGATGATAAACAACAAAAATATTTGCTTGATTATCAGACAAAGGCAGCAAATTTAACCAACAGATTTATCCCGAGAGATAAATACAGCTTTACTATAATTGCTTATCCGGTTCCGGAGATAGGTGAAAATTTTGAAGAAATATTTTCTGAAATAGTTAAGGTTAATACGCTTGATAATAAACTCTATGAGGAAATTCAGGAGCAAATTATAAATGAACTTAATAATGCTTTATATGTTCATGTCAAGGGAAAAGGTAAAAATAAAACAGATATTAAGGTTATGATGCATGAGATAAAGGATTTTGACAGAGAGACTATTTTTGAAAACTGTCTTGCAGATGTCAATATTCCGCTCGGAGAGGTATTTACATCTCCGAAACTTACGGGAACTGAGGGTGTTCTTAACGTAAGTGAGATTTATCTGAATGAACTAAAATATAATAATTTGTGCCTTACATTTAAGGATGGAAAAATTTGTGATTATACATGCGGTAATTTTGGAAAAGAAGAAGAAAACAAAGCATTTATAAAAGAAAATCTTATGTTTAATCATGATACTCTTCCTATAGGGGAGTTTGCGATAGGAACCAATACCGTTGCATATGTAATGGCAAGAAGATTTGACATTTTAAGAAGACTGCCGATACTGATTGTTGAAAAGATGGGACCTCATTTTGCGGTTGGTGATACCTGTTACAGTTACAGTGAGGATATGAAACTTTATAATCCTGACGGAAAGGAAATAATTGCAAAGGATAATGAGTGTTCAATTTTAAGAAAATCAAAGAATAAGGAAGAACAGGAAAAGGCATATTTTAATTGTCATACCGACATCACAATTCCTTATGAGGAAATCGGAAGTATAACCTCTGTTCACTCCGACGGTAAAGAAGTTTTGATCATAGAAAACGGACGTTTTGTTCTTCCGGGAACGGAAAAATTAAATGAGCCTTTTGAATAAACGATAAATAAATAAACTTAATTATTTGGAAAAAGAGGAGAGATGGTTTATGGACAATCAATATTATAACGGACAGGATAATAATCAAAACTACGGAGCGACAATGCCTGTAGATAATCCGGGCTTTGTAAATCCTCAGGCACAGTATTATAATCAGGGATACGATTCGACTATGCCCGTAGACAATCCGGGCTTTGGTCAAACACAGTATGATCCGGGTTATGGAGCAACAATGCCTGTAGATAATCCGGGCTATAATCAGATGCAGCAACAGCAATATTTTAATGCGGGTTACGGAGCAACAATGCCTGTAGATAATCCGGGCTATAATCAGATGCAGCAACCACAATATAATAATCAAAATTACGGAACAGCCATACCGACTGACCGGACGATGTATAGGAAACCGGTACCGCAACAGCATAATAACCATAATGCCGCACGGAAAAAAGAAAAAAACGATTCAAAGATATCGGTAGGATGGATTGTGGCATTGTTTGTTTCTTTGGTTGTTATAATTGTCGGAGCTTTGATAATTGTTTTGCTTGCTTTTGGAAAGAAAAAACAGATAAATGATGTGAAAAATGCAAGTATTAAGCTTACCAATGCAAGCTATACGGTAACTTACGGCGAATTGTTTGATAAAACAATAAAGAATTTAAAATGGGATTATTTTAAAGAGGACGGAGAAAAGCTTGTTCAGGCTAAAGGTAATTATCTTATGCCGGATACAAACAATAGTGCCGAAATTATTGTTCAGTTTAATGTAGATAACGGAGTTTTGTTATCATGTATTTCTGTTAACGGACAGGCGTATTCACTTGCCGATTCCGAGAGCTTTTTGGAAAGCATGTATAATTACTGTTACGGTGTACCTGCCAATACGACAGAAACGATTACGGAAGCGGCAACCACAGAGGCGACCACACAGGCTGTGACGGAAGCAACCACACAGGCAACAACAGAAGCTACAACAGAAGCTACAACAGAGGAAAAAAGTGAATATATATTAAAAAACAGCAGCTCCGAATATATAGCTGTTTCGGATATAGCGGGATTTAGTAAAGAGCAATGCAGACTTGCGAGAAATGAGATATATGCAAGACACGGAAGACTTTTTGATGATCCGGAGCTTCAAAACTATTTTAATTCCTGCAGCTGGTACAGCGGATATATTGCACCCGACAAATTTGATGAAGGTGTTTTAAATGCATATGAAAAGGCAAATCTCGAGGTTATTGTCGCATATGAGAAGGATATGGGATATCGTTAAATAAATACTTTTGGCGATAAATCATAGACCTTGCATATGATAAAGAGAGAAGAAAAGATATGAATAAGAAGATATTTTTAATAAGTATTTTTGCGGTTTTATTATTAACAGGCTGCGGAATAAAAAAGTCTCAAAAAATTGAAAATAACAATGATACAACCGCATCACAGATTAATCTTACGGATGAGGCATCTACCGAAGATTTATCAACACTTTCGGATGCCGGTAAAACAAGTGCTACCGAAGAGACTACGGAAGATAAAAAAACAGAAAAGACCACAGAGAAAACTACGGAAGTTACTACAGAACAAGATAAATCAAACGGATATGTTGTCGTTATAGATGCAGGTCATCAACGCCATGGTAATTCCGAACAGGAGCCTATAGGACCGGGAGCAAGCGAGACAAAAGCTAAGGTATCAAGCGGAACCGCAGGCTGTGTTTCAGGTCTTGCCGAATATGAGCTTAATCTAATGGTGGCGCTTAAACTTCGTGATGAACTTGAGGCAAGAGGATACGAAGTTATTATGGTCAGAGAAACAAATGACGTGGATATAAGCAACAGTGAAAGGGCAGCGGTTGCCAATGAGGCTAATGCAGATGCGTTTATCAGAATTCATGCAAACGGTTCCGAAAATTCTTCGGTAAACGGTGCGATGACAATTTGTCAGACTGCTTATAATCCTTATAATGCAAAGTATTATGAGAAGAGTAAGGCTCTTTCGGAATGCGTACTTGATAATATGGTTGCAAAAACCGGAGCAAATAAGGAATATGTTTGGGAAACGGATACAATGAGCGGCATAAACTGGTGTATGGTTCCGGTAACCATAGTTGAGATGGGATATATGACAAACCCGGAAGAAGATGCACTCATGGCAACTGAAGAATACCAGACAAAGATTGCGGTCGGAATAGCAAACGGAATAGATGAATTCCTCGGCATAAAGGAATAGTTTTATATCACGTGAAGGTTTTGATATAGTGTATAGGAGAATTATATGGGAAAAAGAGTAATATGGATAGTGCTTGACAGCGCCGGAGCGGGAGAGCTTCCCGATGCGGACAAATATGGGGATGCAGGTGCGGATACGTTCGGACATATTTTAAAAACTTACCCGAATGCTAAATTCGATAATATGGCGAGACTTGGACTTTTTGATCTGGATGAAACAAGCTTTAAAAAAACAGTTGAAGATGATATTGTCGGATGCTACGGAAAAGCCAAGGAAATGTCGAACGGTAAGGACACCACCACCGGTCATTGGGAAATGATAGGTCTGTATACCGATATACCTTTCCCGACATATCCTGATGGATTTCCGAAGGAAATAATCGATGATTTTATAGAAAAAACAAATTGCGGCGGAGTTTACGGAAACAAGGTTGCTTCCGGAACCGTAATAATAAAAGAATACGGAGATGAACATATGGAAACGGGATATCCGATAGTTTATACTTCGGCTGATTCCGTATTTCAGATTGCCGCTTCGGAAGAAAAGGTTGGACTTGAAAAATTATATTTTATGTGTGAGACGGCAAGAAAAATACTTCAGGGAAAGCACAATGTCGGAAGAGTAATTGCCAGACCTTTTATCAAGACCGAAAACGGATATGAGAGAACAGCAAACAGACATGATTACGCTCTTAATCCGGATAATGATAATGTTTTGGTACATTTAAAGGATAATAATGTTAATACCTACGCCGTAGGTAAAATAGGTGATATATTTAATAATGTCGGAATAACGGAGGGGGTTCATACCAACGGAAATACAGACGGTATGAATAAAACCATTGAATATATGGACAGGGTTGATGAAGGACTGATATTTACCAATCTTGTTGATTTTGATATGAAGTACGGTCACAGACGTGATACCGAAGGCTACAAAAATGCCTTGGAGGAATTTGATTTATGGCTCGGAGAAAAGCTTATGCCTAAGCTTTCCGATGAGGATATAGTCATTATAAATGCCGACCATGGTTGTGATCCTACATATAAGGGAACCGATCATACAAGAGAATATATTCCGGTGTTGATATACGGAAAGGCTATAAAGCAGGGCATTAATCTGGGTGTTATTAATTCCTTTGCGGATATAGGAAAAACCATAGAGGAATATCTTCTTGGAAATGTGGTCGAAAATTCGAAATCTATCGGAGAGAGCTTCTTGAAAAAGATAATTTAAATACAAGATGGGGGTGGCAGCTATGAGAATGTATGACCTTATTATGAAAAAGCGTAATAATTTTGAACATAGTAAGGAAGAGATAAGGTATATTATCGAGAAATTTACCAAAGGAGAGATACCTGATTATCAAATGTCAGCCTGGCTTATGAGCGTTTATTTTAACGGTATGACAAAGGAAGAAACTCTGGAACTTACCAATGCCATGGCGGATAGCGGTGACAGACTTGATTTATCAAAGATAAACGGTGTAAAGGTCGATAAGCACAGTACCGGAGGTGTTGGTGACAAGACAACCTTTATTGTAGCACCTATACTTGCTTCACTGGGAATACCTATGGCGAAGATGAGTGGCAGGGGACTTGGTCACACAGGTGGAACGATAGACAAGCTTGAAGCCATAAAAGGCTTTAATGTATCTATATCCGAAGATGCATTTATATACAATGTAAATAATATAAAACTATCACTTGTAGGTCAGACCGGAAATCTTGCACCGGCGGATAAAAAGATTTATGCGTTAAGAGATGTAACGGCAACCGTAGACAGCCTGCCGCTTATCGCATCAAGTATAATGAGCAAGAAACTTGCTGCCGGAGCGGATGTAATTGTGCTTGATGTAAAGTGCGGTTCGGGAGCATTTATGAAGGATGAGGATTCGGCTAAAGAACTTGCCAAAACAATGGTTGAAATCGGTAACGGTGCAGGCAGAAAAACCTACGGAATAATAACCGATATGAACGAGCCTTTGGGTTGTAAAGTCGGAAATGCTCTTGAGGTATATGAAGCGGTTGAGGTTCTCAAGCTTAAGGACTTGGACAATGTGGATTTCGGTATAAAGAGATTGCTTGAGGTTTCTCTGACACTTGCATCATATATGTATATGGGAGCAAAAAAATATGAAGGGGAAATTTCAAATGAAGAAAATCCTTCGGGTAAAGCGATTTCTTACGAAGAAGCAAGAAATCTTTGTGAGGAGGCTGTGACAAGCGGAAGAGCACTTGATAAATTTGCTGAATTTGTTTCGGCTCAGGGCGGTGACTCGGATATGATATATAATCCGGAATTGCTTCCGAAGGCAAAATATATTGTTCCTGTCTATGTTTCCGAGGAAGGTTATATAGCTTCCTGCAAAACAAGCGAGGTAGGTATGGTAAGTCTTATTCTCGGCGGCGGCAGAGAAACAAAGGAAAGTATAATCGACCTTGCGGTCGGTATCGATATAAGAAAGCATATAGGCGAATATGTAAAAAAAGATGAGGTTTTCGCATATATTCATGCAGACGATGAAAGTGTCATTAAAGAAGCGGAAAAAAGACTGCTTGGAGCATATGAGATATCGTATGAAAAGGTTGAGCCGGAAAAAATTATAAAGTTTGTATCGGAATAATTATAAATGGTTCATTTAACAAAATATTTCTTGTGTATTTATTATGATAACAATATGTGCTATACTTAAGCGGTATGATTAAAATATATGATACATCATATTTCAATTGAATAAAAAACATAAAGAGTAAGAAAGGGGTCTTTGATTTTGAGTAAAAATAAAAGGACAACCGCAATTGTGTTACTCATCATAATCGAGCTTGTGCTTGCAGTGGGAATTGCCTTTACAAACGGGGCGGTTGAGAAACACGAAAGCATCAAGGAAATGATGAGAGATGCGGTACTCCATGAGGAAAACAAGATAAATTTGTTTGGCCTTGCGGTTAATCCTTCACTTGTGGCAGGCTTTGTTGTGACAGCAATAATATTACTGTTTGCACTTATAGTGAGGATTTTTGTTATACCGAGATTCAAAAACGTACCGGGTAAATTTCAACTTGTTTTGGAAACCTGGGTAGGCTTTTTTGAAAATCTTGCCAAGACCAACAGTCCGCACAGTAACGGCTTTTTGGGAGCCTACATATTTGCAACCGGAACCTATGTTTTTACGGGTACGTTGTTTGAACTTTTCGGAGTTCAGGTGTTGACAACCGAAGGACATTCGATATCGCTTCCGGCACCGCTTGCGGATATAAACGGTGCGATTATGATGGGTTGTCTGTCATATCTGGTGATATTATCCGGAGGTATAAAAAATAACAAGCTTCGCGGAGTAGGGCTTACACTTAAAGAATTTTCGCTTCCGCTTTCCATGAGCTTCCGTCTTTTCGGAGCACTTTTATCGGGTATGCTTGTTACCGAGCTTATATACTTTACACTTGGACTTTCCATACTTCTTCCGGTAGTTGTAGGAGTTATGTTTACATTACTTCATGCGCTTATACAGGCATATGTACTTACACTCTTAACTGCCATTTTCTACGGAGAGGTTTCGGAACCGCCAAAGCCTAAAGAGAAAAAAGAAAAGAAATCAAACAAAGAAAAAACTGACGGCACACCTGCAGAAGCTATGCAGGAAGCATAAAACAATATTCGAATCGGAGGATAAGAAAATGAATTTAAAAATATCAAAAAAAGTACCTGTAATTTTAGCATTTATTATTGTGTTTTTGACAGTATTGGTTTTTGTGGGACCAAAGATTACACAGGCTAAGTCATCAAATAATTCAACTCAGCAAGTAACAGTTGTATCTAAGGAAGCCGATGAGGTTGAAGCAGACGCTGTTGATACAGAAGATGAAGAGGCAGTTGCCGAAGCAGCCGATTCAACAGGCTCAAAGGCTATCGCAGCTGCTATAGCAATCGGTCTTGCCGCACTCGGAGGTGCATTGGGAATGGGTATTGCGGTTTCGAAATCAGCAGAAGGTATTTCGCGTCAGCCTGAAGCAAGCGGAAAGATACAGGGTCTTATGATGCTCGGTCTTGTATTTGTCGAGACTGTAGTTATATATGCATTGGTTGTAGCGATATTGATAGTATTCGTAATGTAGCAAGGTGGAGGTGTGTAATATGATACTTACAGGATTACCTCTTAATATTGATTTTCAGCAGATATTACTTCATCTTGCAAACTTTGCCATACTTTTCGTAGGTCTTTACATACTTTTGTATAAGCCTGTTAAGGATTTTATGGATAAGAGAACAGCTCATTACAAAAGTCTTGATGATGAGGCAAATGAAAAGCTTGCCAATGCAAAAGAAGTTGAAGAAGAATATCAAAATAAGCTTAAGGCTGTAGATGATGAGATAGAGGATAAGAAAAAGGCTGCTTCTTCGGAACTTGACAGTATGCGTGTTGAAAGAGAAAAAGAAGCAAAAGAAAATGCCGAAAAAATTCTTGATGATGCACGTAAGGAAGCAGAGAGTGTTCGTGCAAATATCATAAACAGTGCCAGCAAGGATATTACCGATATGGTAAGTCAGGCTGCTGAGAAGATATTTATGAGCGATGATATAAATAAGGCGTATGATGTTTTTTTGGAGGATGCTGAAAGGAGCGTAAAGGATGGAAAATAAAACGTCTGAAAAGCTTACGGCATATCTCTATGCAGCGGCGGCGCCATCGGAAGAACAGAAGAATAGATTCGAAGCATTCCTTAAGAATAAATACGATAAAGAAATAAAGCTTGAATGGATAGAAGATAAGGAAATAAAAGGCTTCAAGCTTGTATATGACAGGGAGATTTATAACTGGACACCTGAGGGCAGGTTTGCACAGCTTAAGGACAAGCTTTCTGAAATATCATTGAGATATGCGAGCAAGTCACAGCCGGATCAGATGATTACACTTCTGAAAAAATCCATTGAGGATTTTGAACTTGAGGCTGTTGCCGAGGAAGAAGGCAAGGTTAAGACTGTCGGTGATGGAATCGTTGTTGTTGAGGGGCTTGATTCGGTTAGATATGGTGAGATAGTCGTCTTTGAATCCGGTGTAAAGGGTATGGTTCAGGATTTAAGACGCGGAGAGATTGGTGTAATACTTTTTGGTGAAGATGACGAAATAACCGACGGCAGTCTTGTAAGAAGAACGAAGAAGACAGCCGGTATAGCGGTAGGTGAAGGTTTTATCGGAAGAGTTGTTGATGCGCTTGGAAATCCCGTTGATAACAAAGGGGATATTCAGGCGATGGATTATCGTGCCCTTGAAACGCCTGCACCGAGTATAATAGACAGACAGCCTGTAAACGAGCCTATGGATACAGGTCTTATTTCGATTGACTCCATGTTCCCTATAGGAAGAGGACAAAGAGAGCTTATCATAGGTGACAGACAGACAGGAAAAACAACCGTTGCCCTTGATACCATTATAAATCAAAAGGGAAATGGCGTTATATGTATTTATGTTGCAATCGGACAAAAAGCAAGCAGTGTTGCCCAGCTTGTAAGAACGCTCAATAAATTTGATGCAATGAGCTATACAATTGTTGTAAATGCGTCTGCGTCCGAGCCTGCACCTTTGCAATATATTGCACCTTATGCAGGTACGGCACTCGGCGAATATTTCATGGATAAAGGTAAGGATGTGCTTATTGTTTATGATGATTTGTCGAAGCATGCCATAGCATACAGAGCATTAAGTCTTTTGCTTGAGCGTTCACCGGGACGTGAAGCATATCCGGGTGATGTATTCTATCTTCATTCAAGACTTTTGGAACGTTCGGCTCACCTTTCGGCAGAAAAGGGAGGTGGATCACTTACTGCGCTTCCTATTGTAGAGACACAGGCGGGAGATGTATCTGCATATATTCCTACCAATATTATATCTATAACGGATGGGCAGATATTCCTTGAAAGTGAGCTTTTCTTTGCAGGCCAGAGACCTGCCGTAAATGTCGGACTTTCGGTATCGCGTGTCGGCGGTGCTGCACAGACTAAAGCCATGAAGAAGGCAGCCGGCGGTGTAAGACTTGATCTTGCACAGTACCGAGAAATGGAAGTCTTTACCCAGTTTTCCAGTGATCTTGATGATGCGACAAAGAAACAGCTTGTTTATGGTCAGGGACTTATGAGACTTTTGAGACAGCCGCAAAGTCATCCTATGAAGCTTCATGAGAAGGTTATTACACTTGTGGCTGCAACTGCGCATGTTATGCAGGATATCCCTATTGAAAGTATGCTTGATTTCAGAAGTAAACTTTTTGATTATTTCCATGCAAATAACATGAGCTTATGTAACAGTATAGATGATAACGGAATTTTCTCGGAAGATGAAAAAAAGACTATTATCAGTGAGGCAGAAAAGTTCCGTGATGATTATATGAACAGCTTAGTTGATGAGGATGGTGAGTAGGCTTGCCAAGTGCAAAGGTAATTAAAAATAGAATTTCAAGCGTAAATAATACAAAGAAGATTACCAATGCCATGTATCTTATAGCCTCGACAAAGATGAGAAAGGCAAAGTCGGAGCTGGATGCGGCAAGGCCTTACTTTAATATTGTTGAACGCGAGATAAAAAGAATATTTGAAACAAAATCAAATGTAAAAAGCGATTATTTCTATCCGGAAACAGGAAGAAAACCTGCGGAAAGGTATGCTTATCTTGTTGTCACTGCGGATAAGGGACTTGCAGGTGCTTATAATCATAATATTATTGTTGCTGCCGACGAGGAAATGAAACGTCACAAGAATATTAAACTTTATGTGATAGGTGAATACGGCAGACAGCATTTTAAAAGACATAAAATACCTATAGAAAAGTCGTTTTTATATACTGCTCAAAATCCTACATTGAGGAGAGCGAAAGAAATAACAGGTATTTTGCTTAATGAATACAGTGCAAATAATATTGATGAGATAAGAATTATTTACAGTAACCTGAAAAACGGAGTTGAATCAGAGGTTGTCGTTGAAAAGCTTTTACCGCTTGACAGAGCTACATTTTGCGGAAAGCCAAAGGCTCAAAGCCGTTTTAATCACGATCCGTTTGATAAGGGAGAGGATTATGAATTTTATCCTTCACCAACAGATGTTCTTGACAGTATAGTTCCGAGCTATATGGCCGGATATCTGTACGGTGCTTTGATAGACAGTTTTTGCAGTGAACAAAATGCAAGGATGACAGCTATGAATTCGGCAAATGACAATGCCGAAAAACTTATGGAAGAATTGTCAATGGAATATAATCGTGTCAGGCAGGCTGCCATAACTCAGGAGATTACAGAGGTTGCGGCAGGCGCAAAGGCACAGAAGAAAAAGAGACAAAGGGAGGCGGAGGCCAAATGAATAAAGGAAGAATAGTTCAGGTATCGGGACCTGTTATAGATGTCCACTTTGATGAGGGAAATCCGCCTAAATTAAGAGAGGCACTTACGGTTGATGTTGATGGCGAAATAAAGACCATGGAGGTTGCACAGCTCCTCGGTAATAATGAGGTAAGATGCATAATTCTTTCTCAAAGTGAGGGACTCGCAAGAGATATGGAGGTTGTTGCCACGGGAGCAGGTATAACAGTACCTGTCGGAGCTCCGACTATCGGAAGAATGTTTAATGTTTTGGGAAAACCGATTGACGGTGGTGATGAAATACCCGAAGATGCGGAAAGATGGAATATACACAGAAAGCCTCCTGCTTTTTATGAGCAGAGTTCAAGTGTTGAAATTCTTGAAACCGGAATAAAGGTCGTTGACCTTCTTGAGCCATATGCAAAAGGAGGTAAAATCGGACTTTTCGGCGGAGCCGGTGTAGGTAAAACGGTTCTTATTCAGGAGCTTATACATAATGTTGCTATGGAACATGGCGGATATTCAATTTTTACGGGTGTAGGAGAAAGAAGCCGTGAGGGTAATGACCTTTGGAGCGAGATGAAAGAAAGCGGAACTATTGATAAGACTGCCATGGTATTCGGCCAGATGAACGAATCGCCGGGGGTCAGAATGAGGGTTGCACTTTCGGGTCTTACCATGGCCGAATATTTCCGTGATGTGGAAAATAAAGATGTGCTTTTATTTATAGATAATATATTCAGATTTGTACAGGCAGGTTCGGAGGTATCAACACTTCTCGGACGTATGCCTTCGGCGGTTGGTTATCAGCCGACTCTTGCTCAGGAAATGGGAGATTTGCAGGAAAGAATTACTTCTACAGGTAAGGGCTCCGTTACCTCGGTACAGGCGGTTTATGTGCCTGCCGATGACCTTACGGATCCCGCGCCTGCTACGACATTCTCTCACCTTGATGCAACGACTGTTCTTAGCAGAAAAATAGCCGAGCAGGGTATTTATCCTGCTGTTGATCCACTTGAATCAACTTCGCGTATACTTGAGGCGGATATAGTCGGAGAAGATCATTACAGAGTTGCAAGAACGGTTCAGGAATATTTACAAAAGTATAATGAGCTTCAGGATATAATTGCCATACTTGGTATGGATGAGCTTTCAGATGCGGATAAGCAGACGGTTAACAGAGCAAGAAAGATGATTCGTTTTCTTTCTCAGCCTATGTATGTTGCAGAAAAATTTACCGGTAATCCGGGCGTTTATGTTCCGCTTAAAGAAACAATCAGAGGTTTTGATGAGATAATAAGCGGTAAATATGATGATTTACCTGAGGCTGCATTTTTTAATGTCGGAACTATTGATGATGCTGTTGAAAAGGCGAAGAAGCTGTAAAGAGGTGATGCTTAGTGGAACACACATTTAATGCACGTATATATCAGGTAGACAGTGCTTTTTATGAGGGAGAACTTAAAAGTGTTGTTGTGCCTGCAGTTGACGGTGAATACGGCGTTTTAGCTCATCATAGAAATGTGGTTATTGCCATAGTTCCGGGAACGCTTCGATATACTCTTCCCGATGGAAAAACGGAAAACGTTGTTGTTTCAGAGGGTATGATGAGAGTTGAAAATAATGATGTTTTGATTTTGGTCAATACAGCCATAAGACCTGAAGATATAGAAAAAGTTAAGGCTAAAGAAAAAGAAGAAGAGATTATGGAAGCCAGGCTTCAAAAGAAGAGTGTTGAAGAATATCTTGAAGCGGAGCTTATAGTTCAAAGAACAATGGCAAACTTAAAGAATAAAGGTCAGAAGGCAGACTGATAAAACAATTTAACGGGTTGAAATTATTAAAAATTTTTTAATAATAAAATTTAAATAACAATTTATTAGTGGAGGAACTAAAAAATGATTGACTTGACAAATTATCCTAACTTGAATAATCTTGCTAACAGTATGGGAGGAGTAAGAAAAGCAGCACTTAACAAAAAACTTTTGGAAAATGCAGATAATACATGGAGAAGATTCAGTCAGGAAGAAGTTGTAAGGCTTGAACAGGAAGTGAAGTTTGCAAAGCCTGTTATGAAAGGTTTTGTAACTCAGACAGCTATACTTTATATGAATAATCATGCGCTTTTTGCAATTCCCGTTAAAGATATAATATGGGTATATGTAAGTACAACAACCATGAAAATGAATTTCATACCGTATAATAAGGTTCATAACCTTTTCGTTGTTACAAGAGACGGCGAAGTTCACAATATCGGAACTGCAAATACAGGAGGTTTCTCTAAGAAGCGTCCTTGCGATCCTGCTGTTGCGGAGCTTCAATCGCTTCTTTCAACGGTAAGACCGGGAATTTTTTATGGTTATTCGGATCAGATAGCTTCTGCGGTTCATAGTAATCCGGCCGCTGTAGCTCAGGAGGTTGATATGAGAAGCGGTTCACAGCCGATGCAGCAGGCACAGCCAATGCAGCAGGCACAGCCAATGCAGCAGGCACAGCCAATGCAGCAGATGCCACCTATGCAATAAATTCAAATTTAAATTTGATAAAATCATTAAGCAAAATATAGAAAATAATACGGAAATTAAAGGAGTTAATTATATGAGAGTTGCTATAATTATGGGTTCAACAAATGATATGGCCAAGATTGAGCCTGCAGTGGATATACTTAAGGAATATGGTGTTGAAGTTGATGTAAGATGTCTTTCGGCACACAGAGCTCATGCAGGACTTGCTGCATTTGTCGAAGAGGCAAATAACAACGGTACTGAGGTTATAATAACTGCTGCGGGTATGGCGGCAGCTCTTCCGGGTGTTGTAGCAAGTATGACAGTATTGCCTGTTATAGGTGTTCCTCTTTCCGGCTCGGTACTTGACGGTATGGATGCTCTTTATTCCATAGTTCAGATGCCTTCGGGAATACCTGTTGCAACCGTTGCAATTAACGGAGGAAAAAATGCTGCATACCTTGCATTACAGATTATGGCAATTAAGCATGATGAAATAAAGAACAAGCTTCTTTCGTATCGTAAAAAAATGGAAGAAGATGCAATGAAAACAAACGAGGAAATAATCAAAAAGTTTTCGTAGTAATATGTTAGTGAATCAAATCGGGTTGGCGATTCGCTGACCCGATTTTTTCGTTGGCTTTTTTATGAGAATAGGAGGAAAAATGAACGGTTTAAATGATAAGCAACAGGAAGCATGCTGCTATACTGAGGGACCTCTTTTAATACTTGCAGGGGCAGGAAGCGGAAAGACCAGGGTTATCACGCACAGGATAGCATACCTTATAGATAAGATGGGTGTTAATCCATATAATATTCTTGCCATAACGTTTACAAATAAGGCTGCCGGGGAAATGAGAGAAAGAGTGGATAATCTGGTGGGGTTTGGCTCTGAGAGTATTTGGGTAAGTACATTTCATTCGATGTGCGTACGAATCTTAAGAAAGCATATAGACAAGATAGGCGGAACAAAGGATTTTACAATATATGATACGGACGAGCAAAAGGTAGTTATGAAGGAAGTTATTAAGTACCTTAATTTTGATCCGAAGCTTTATCCTGAAAGAGCAATGCTTGCGGCTATATCAAAGGCCAAGGAAGCATATATGTCGCCTGATGATTTTGAAAGAACACATGCAACAAGCTTTCGTGACCAGCAGATTGCAACCATTTACAGAGAGTATCAAAAAAGACTTAAGAGCAACAATGCTCTTGATTTTGATGATCTTATATATCAAACCATTTTCCTGTTTGAGACCAATCCGGATGCGCTTGCCGAATATCAGGAGAGATTTAAATATATAATGGTAGATGAGTATCAGGATACCAATCATTCTCAATTTGTGCTAGTTAAGCAGCTTGCGGCAAAATACAGAAATTTATGTGTTGTTGGTGATGATGACCAGAGCATTTATAAGTTCAGAGGCGCAAATATATATAATATTCTTAATTTTGAACAGGAATATCCCGAAGCAAAAGTAATTAAGCTGGAGCAGAATTACCGTTCCACCACCAATATCCTTAATGCGGCAAACAGCGTTATAAAGAATAATGAAGGCAGAAAAGAAAAGACACTCTGGACAAAAAATGATGAAGGCGAAAAAGTTACATTCACCAGGTATGCAAATGAATATGATGAAGCCGAAAAGACTGCAATGAAGATAAAATCTTTAAACAGGCAGGGTGTTTCATTTAATGATATTGCCATCTTGTACAGAACGAATAATCAGTCCCGTGTATTTGAAGAAAAACTTATTTATGAAAATATTCCATATAAATTATATGGTGGAACAAACTTTTATTCACGTAAGGAAATCAGGGATGTTGTAAGCTATTTAAAAATTCTGGTTAATCCGAGTGATGATACAGCGGTTAAGAGGATTATAAATGTTCCGAAAAGAGGAATTGGTGATACCACAATCGGAAAGATAAGTGATTTTGCTTTAAATAACGGAATTAACTTTTATGATGCGGTTATTGATATAGATGAGGTTCCGGGATTGGCAAGAGCGGCGGATAAAATAAAGAAATTTGCCGGGCTTATCGAAGAATTAAAAGCAATGCTTGATGAAGAAGGCGTTTTTTTAAGTGAAGTTTATGATGCATTACTCGAAAAAACAGGATATGTGGATGAACTTGCGGCCGAAGGAACCGATGAAGCAAAGGCCAGAATAGAAAATGTTGAAGAATTAAAGAATAAGATAGTAAAGTATGAAGAAGAGGCAGAATATCCAAATTTAACAGAACTTCTTGAAGAAATATCTCTTGTTGCCGATGTTGACGAGGGTGACGAAGACGGTGAAAAGGTTACGCTTATGACCTTGCATAGTGCAAAGGGACTCGAATTTCCTTATGTATTTATCGGAGGTATGGAGGAAGGTCTGTTTCCAAGCCAGATGTCTATGGATTCGGATGATCCGGATGCGGTTGAAGAGGAACGAAGATTATGTTACGTGGGTATAACAAGAGCAATGGAAAAGCTTTATATGTCGGCTGCGGCTCAAAGAATGATAAGAGGTAATACCTGCTATAGCGATATTTCCAGATTTATAGGTGAAATACCCGATGAATATATAGAAAAGGATGGAATGAGTACTTCAAGAGCCGGAGGTTCGTTTTCTTTATTTAAATCAAAACAGGCAGGTTTTGGATTTAGTGCGGTTGAAAAACCTATTTCAAATATAGGTTTTGGAAGACCAAAGAATAATCAGACGGATTACGGAAAAAATAATCCTTATTCAAAAAATGCATTTGGAAATAACCCATCCGCAAATCCGGGATTCGGAAAAGCTTTTCCTATGGGAAATAGCAAAAATGAGAATTATGCTGTAGGAGATAAGGTCAGACATATCAAATTCGGCAATGGTGTTGTTACCTCTGTGGTTAAGGCCGGCAGTGACAGTGAGATAACCGTTGATTTTGAGAGAGTAGGAGAAAAAAGAATGTTTGCATCCCTGGTAAAAATGAAGAAACTTTAATTAAAGATTGGAAAGTACTATAAAAATATATTTTTTAAGTGGAAATCATGTTGCAAATATGATATAATATGTCCATAGTTCTTTGTTTTGGACAAGAATAAACAAATTTATGATGAAAGAGAGGTATTTGGCTATGTGCAAGAATTGTGATGAGGTTAAAGTCGTACAGAAGGATGATTGTGTTGAAGATGCAAAAAATGCGTTTTTTACAATTGCGATTATCGTTGGTGTTTTAACAATTATCGTTGGAATCTGTGTGGCTGTTTATAAGTATCTTACACCGGATTATCTTGATGATTTTGATGATTTCGATGATGATTTTGATGACAGCTTCTTTGATGATGAGGAGGATGAAGAGGTTTCTTCAGATGATGCAAAGGATGCTTCGGAAGAGTAATCTTATCATTAAAATTATATTTGATTATTGACAGGAAGGTAAGAAATTATCTTCCTGTTTTACTTGAAAAAAGCATTTCAAATGTCATAAAAAATTTGTTTAAATTTTTTAAAAAAAGTTGTTGACAAGAAGAGATAGTTATAATATAATATGTCTTGCGTCAAGCGATGGGATACATAAATCGTTTAACAAAAAAGATTCCATCGGGGTGTGGCTCAGCTTGGCTAGAGCGCCTGATTTGGGATCAGGAGGTCGCAGGTTCGAATCCTGTCACCCCGATTAAATAACACTTATATGCATAGTAAACATGCGGGTGTAGTTCA
>ODAI010516821.1_pt1 | contig 19040 bp, 33 predicted proteins | sample 1539321 | NCBI WGS metagenome assembly ODAI01 (sample SAMN02144231, study PRJEB22623) | gut metagenome | biome: sheep rumen | host: Ovis aries | place: New Zealand
GACCGCGTCAATCGCCTCGCGAATCAGGCGCTTCACCATGCACAGCTCGTTTATCTCGGCCCTGACCGCCGCTTCGTATTCCAGCACTTTAATCGAGGTATCCGTCCAATCTCCGCTTCCACCGCCGCGCGGCATTCCAGTGATCTGGGCCGTTGCTTTCTCCAACCGCGAACGTATGCGGGCTATTTCCTCGGTTCGCCGTTCGATGCGCTTGTCAAGTCGATATGCCTGACTCAAAAATTCCTTTGCCGTCAATCGCTCACCTCCCGCTCGACCCGAACCCATTGTCCCCGCGCTGGCTGCCGCGGATCTCGTCGACTAGCTCGATCACCGGATCATGCCAAATGGGAAATACCACCAACTGGGTGATCTTGTCGCCCGCGCGCACGAGGTAATCCTCGTCTCCGTGATTGAACAGTTTCACGACGATCTCTCCTGTATAGCCGGGATCGATCAGGCCCGTCGATGTCACGTCGTGCCGCACGTGTAGCCCGCTCTTGCTCACGAGTAATCCCGCACACCCCGCCGGCAGCTCCACATGCACGCCCGTGTAAAATACCATCGAGCCGCGCGCCGGCACCACGGCCTCGCACTTCGCGCGGATGTCCAGCCCCGCGTCCTCCCTGTGCGCCCGCACCGGAACGAACGCCCCGTCATCAAGCTTGATCTTCATTTATTTTTCCCTCCCTGTCTCGTTCAGCCGCTTTTCGTGCCTGGCCAGCGCGGTAATGCCGTCGCTTGGCTTCCTCGAATCGGGCAACTCCGATCACTCCCCTGATGTATTGTCGCAAAGTTTCCGAGCACATGTGGTACTTGGCCTTCAGCTTGACGAAGTTCAACCCGCCCAGGAAATCCTCCACGATCTGGCGTTTTACTTCGCCAGGCGTCTTTTTGCTGGCCGTGTCGTATCCAGCGTCTTTCATCGCTCTCGCGAGCGTGGTGTCTGATGTGTTCAGGCTCGCCGCGATCTTGATTATCGTTTCTCCCGCCTTGTGCCGGACGTCAGCCTCGGCCAAAACTTCCTCGCTGAATACGAACTTTTTCTGCTTATAATATTCCGGTTTTGCCGTCTGCTTTGGCGCTTTCTCCCGCGGGTGGCCGCGCGTCAGGACGTGATCGTACACCCACACGTCGCGCGCCGTCATCCTGAAGCGCTTGCTGATCTCGCTGTATGGTTCGCCGCCATCCAGCGCGGCCATGATCTTGTCGTATCGTGGTTGCTTTCTCATAGGTGTCCTCGTTTCTTCCTCCAGTTGTCGCGCATGATCTCGATCATATCGCCGATGGCCTGATTGTGCTTTCGCTTCTCAGCCAGCATCTGCATACGCCATTCGTGGAAAGCAAGATACTTCTCGCATTTCCCTTGACAGCCGAGATAGCGTTCCTCGCAGTGGTGGCAGGGTGGATCATTCTTCATGGCCATCATCCCTCAGTGGGCGCGTTTTGATGTGACGGCCCAGGTACAGCCAGTCGGGCGGCACTTCCAGCGCCTCTGCAAGTCTGACGAGGTTGTCGGCGTTCGGCCCTTGCTTGTCGTGCACGTACTGGCTGATCGAGTAATCGTTGATGCCGCTCATAGTTGCCAACTGAGATTGCGTGATGCCGCGCCGCCTGATGGCAAGAAGCAATCGTTCGCCGAAAGTCACGGCCCGACCGCCTCCTTCAACTCGCTCACGTACTTGTCAATCTCGGCCAGTGTAGCCCGCGCGGCCCCCAGCTCATCCAGCAGCGCCAGCGCCTCGGCGTACATATCGCAACCCTGCCGGCCGTCAGGGCGCTCAAGGTATGGGCACCCGTCGCAGACGTCCGGGGCCGAGCAGTGCTCAAGCCCCACGCGCACTTTGTTGATGTCAGGTTTCATCGTCCACGTCCTCCTTCGGTGCTTCCGGCAACAGCGCCCAGTGCGTGACGGTCGGGAAAAATGCCGGTAACACCCACTGATTATTGGCAATATATCGTGCGACTGCCATTTGCCCAGAATTTGCATACACCAGCGCCAATGCCCCCAGTTCCGGCAACTCATCCTCGACGCTGATCCAGCCGCCTACAGTCGGGGCGTTGTTGATTAATCCGTTCATATCGGCGATAATGGCAGTACATCTTGTATCCCACCTGCGATCACCTATTTTTGATGGTTCGTTAGCATATTTGCGGATTTTGTCTTTCAGCGCGACTGCGTCAATCGGCCGCATTTTCAATCACCATCCCTCATCTTTGCGCCGCAGTTTGGGCAGAAATTGTGTGGAAAAGTCTGTATATACCCGTGATTTGACTTTCTTACGAGCATTTTCTCATTGCACTGGTCACATACAAGCCACGCCCAATGATGATGACATCCAATCCACCGCCCGTGTCTGACAGGCGCGGCGTCAATGGTCGGCGCGCTCCTGATCTCATCCATAACCACATTCGTGTACATCAGCTCCGGCGGGTGAGCGAATTTCTCCATCAGCGCGTCCGCGTCAATCAATCTTCCCATGGTGTATTCTCCCTCTGTTCGACTGATGGTCTCGAGGACCACAGTCGGCACGATCCGTCCAACATTCTACAAATGATTTTTCCTAAATCAAAATTGACCAAACTTATCGGGAAAAGATCGTTTTTGAACTCAACGCATATTCCAGACAGCTCCTCCAGCGTCATCACCCTTGGCTCCTGCGACACCAACTCCCTCATAACCGCCAGCGCTAAATCCCGCGGTATCTTGATGGTGTCGTGGCCTATGGTTTCGCACTCTGTCCACGGGCAATCCTTGCATTTCGGTTCGGTGATGCAATTTCGAAACGCATCCAACACCCTATCACGCTCAGTCATTCCCTCTTCGCCGCCTCTCGCTGCTCTTCGGTCTGTCGTGATGTGCAGCCCCTTCCATCATGTTCGTTTATCGAAAATCCCCACGCGCGGCACATGCCGTAGGCCCTGCCGTCCTTGTTCTCGCCGCGCTTGTCAAAGTGGGCGCATCCCCGGCAGCTTGCGATCTTGACGCCCTTTTCGCCCATCGTCATTCCTCCTTCGGCCCATACATTTCCATGCACTTCTCACATCCCTGAAGATTTATCAGGCCGCACATGATGTACCCATCCTGAAACTGAGTGATGCACTCGCCGAAACATACGCGCACAACGGTCTTTTCGCGCTGATACTCGATCCAGTCAGGGCATTTGTGCTGGCCATAGAATATGCCGCCTCTGCACCAATGCGCCTGCTCGCCGGGCAAGTCACAATTCGTCCACGACCGGCGCTCTCTGCCCGGCCACGGCTCGTTTTTTGCCCGCCAATCGTCCCAGCACTTGCCATGCGGACACCGTTGAGACCAATACAGCAGGCACGTCATGCACTGACAGTCACCACACCCGCACAGGGATACGTCATAGTCGCCCATCTTCTTCGTGCCTCCTTATCAGCTTCGCCAGCCCGCGTTCCGCGTCCTCGATGTCGCCGTGCAGCGCCTGCCCCCATAGCGTCTTGGCTTCCTGCGTCGTAATCAAGCCGCGGGCTTTTTCGATCTGCTTCCGGAACGGTTGCGCCTCACGGTGGCGCCGGGCGAGGTCGGCGTCATACTCCACGCGCCTCATCCGAGCCTCACCAACATTACGATGATCACGATCAGCGCCGTCGAGGCCAGCCCGGCGACGAAACCGGCCACGGCGTTCATGGTCTCGCGCTTCTCCGCGCGCTTGGCCAGCCGGAGCAATTCCTGATCGTGCCACGCCTGTTCGCGCTGCAGGTCCTTGCCCTTGCGGTTCGACGCCTCGGTCATCATGTCGATCAGGGCGTGGTTTTCCTTGTCCAGCTCCATCAACTGGCTGATGCGCGCGTGGGCCGCGCTCAGATCGCGCTTCACGGCCTCAAGCTCGCGCTCCGTCAGGCTCTTCTGCGCCCGGGCCTCGTCCAGCTTCTCTTGGAGCATGGTCTTCTCATCCGTCACTTCGTAGGCCAGATTCTCGAGCATTTCCATCGTTCAGTCCTCCATGTGGTCGGCTGTGTAATCATACGCATCTTTGCACCGGATGCACTCGCTGCAGCCGACGATCTCGCCGTCGTGCAGGTAAAACTCGTCCACGTCCTCGGCGCCGCAGATCGGGCACACAGGGTGGATTTCCGGCTCGTTGGGATCCGGCACGCCGTACAGCTCCATGTTGCGGATCACCGGATGATCCGGCAGATTGTTCCAGCTCATTTTTTGTCCTCCTCGGTAGCGCTCGCCGCCTCGCTGATCTCCACCTCTACCCGCGGCGCCTCCGCGTATCGCTTGACGATCCTTGCTTCAACGATCTGGGCGTCGTCGTCGTAGGCCAGCCCGTTGAGTGCGTCAGCGATTACCTTGAGGATATTGTCCGCGTCAGGCTTTTTCGTCGGCCTGATGTCTCCGTTGAGCTTCGCAGCCTTGCGCCTCTTGCTGTCGCTGGCCGCCGGGGCATAATATGCTATGATCTGCATCATCAGCGCCACGCCCGCGCCATATCCCTTCGCCTGCGCTCGCTCAAACTCAATCTTCACCAGATTCTCATAGCTCGCAGTGCGCTCGGGCGTGTACGTTCGTGTCGTGCCCCCGTTCCGTACCACCCGAGGGCGTCCCTTTCCGACAGGCTCCCCGGGCACCGTAAATCTAATCATTCGCATCAGTCCTTTCAGAAGGCGGCTTATCTCAGCATCGCGGCCACTGCTTTTTTCGCCGTTTGCCAGCCGCCGCCCGGGCGGAGTTGCTTTCCCGAGCTGGCCTTGTAGGCCCGTCGTTGTCATAAGTCATCGTCGAGGCTCGTGTATACGTTGTTGGCTTCCTCGCGCGTGTACTCGCGCTGACTGTACTGCAATGCCGGGTTTGTCTTCGGGGGCGATCCCGTGAAGCTCGTCCCCGTCTTGTCTCGCTGCTCCCACGTCCTGATGCAGGCTTTCCAGTCCTTCATGGGCTGGTTGCCGACGCGCCACCCTTTCGAGGCGTAGAAGTCAACGAAGTGCTGAGGGTCGATGCTATTACCCCGCTCCGTACAATAGGCCTTAACTTCGTCTACAGTGGGCGGAGAAAATCTCTGAGCTGGTGAGGCGGCGCGCTTGCGCGCATATACTTCGGATTCGGATTCTGGATTCGGATTCGGATTCGGATTCGGATTCGGATTGGATTCAGGCCGCAACTCGCCGCCACTTGCTGCGACTTGCTGCGGGTTGTTATCAAGTGCCGGTTCCGGGTATTTTGAGACTCGCTGACGAATGCGCTGATGCGACTCCCAGTTTGGGAAGTATAGGTAGGGCTTTCCGTCTACTTCGTAGAGGCCAACGCAGCCTATACCCGCCAATGCGTTTAGAGCGGCATCAATATCCTTGTTCGTCAGTCTGTCCCTTAGCGGGAAACACGTGCCTTTGATAACTGCCGGTCTGGCGTCTCCTCGTCCATAATCATCCACGTATGTTATCAGGTTGATCCAGAGCCGAAACTGAAAGTCATTCATCGCATTCACCGTCTCGGACGTGTGGATGCTATCCTTGATGATCCTGTTCGGCATCCGTCATCACCTCAGCATCACGATCTCGCGTTTCTGAAACTCGCAGCCGGGCAAACACTCGCCGGTCTGCTTGAACTCGTCAAGGATCGCCGTCTTGCTGATCTTCGGCGGTTGGGGAACCTTGAAACGTTCCGGCACCGCGTCCTCATCCTCGATCTGTACCGACCATGGCCCGAGGCGCTTACTCCATGTCCCAATGGGCGTTTTGATCTTGTCGATGTTGGCTGCGCTCATGGCCTGCTTCAGATTATCCTTCAGCCTTTCGATTGCCGCGGATGTGCGCTTTTTCTTCGCTTCGAGCCGTTTGATCTCCGCGTCCAGGGCCTCAACGTCGCTTGTCAGGTTCCGGACGATGCGCGTGTATGCATCGCCCTTCGCCATAATGTCGTCCTCGATCTGGCCCACAGCGTTGATGATGTCCTGGGCCTCCTCGTCGGTCTCGCAGTCGTCGAGCGCGTCCATCAGCTCACGATATGCTGTAGTCAGCTCGTAAATGCTCGGCATTGTCTCAGCCCCTCTTTTCGAGATAATTCTGGATCGCCGTCATGATTGCCTTGAGCATATCCACCATATCATCCTGCGGGCGCTCGGGCGCGGCCTCAACCGTCGCGGCGGGTTCGTCGGGCTTGATTTCGTCGTAGCTGATACCGAACATGCGCTCAAGCATGAGCACTGAGTTTTTTCTCAGGCACTGATTGCGCTTGACGTTCTGGAGATACCCGCTCTCAAAGCCCATTTGCCTTGAAGCCTTCGCACCGTCCAGATTGCGTGCGGCAATCGCGCGCGTCAGCTTGTCGTAATCGATGGGCTGTGTTGTAACTCTTGGCATTATTGTCTCCTCCTTAAAACGGCAGTTCGTCGTCGTCAACTTCGGTAAAGGTCTGCTGCTGAGGCGCGTCCGCCTGCGCGGGCGTCTCGGTCTGCTGGGGCTGCGCGCTCTTGCAGATTTCCGCGTTGTGCACCGTGATCTCGGTGATCGTCCGCGTCGCGCCGTCCTTCTCATACTGGCGCGTGTTGATCTCGCCCTCGACCGCGATTTTGTCGCCTTTGTGGGCGTACTTCGCGAGATAATCCGCAGTGTGCCGCCACGACACGCACCGGAGGAAATCCGTTATCTTGGCGCCGTTCGCGTCACGGGCAATGCGTCCGACCGCGAGATTAAAGCTCGTCACGCTGATGCCGTTCTGGGTCGTCCGCGTCTCGGGGTCTGCGGTCAAATTCCCGATCAAAATTACTTTGTTGATAAGTCATTCCTCCTTGCTTCATGCATCTCTTGGGAAACGATCATTTCCCTTCCTTTCTGGCCTTGAGCTTGGCCAGCACCTTTTGATAGCTTTCCTGGGTCATCAGGCCCAGCCCAGCACCGTATTTCGTCTCCATTGCTTGCCACTCAAGCTCGCTCAACATGGCCTTGATTTCCTCGGCCTGGGCGGGTGTGATCATGGCCTCGTGAGGGATTGCGGGCGGAGGCGTCTGTTCCTTGCGCTGGGCAGGTGCGCTGTATTTCGTGTCGAACTGGTTCGCCTTGCCGTCGGGCTTGTACCACACATCCGCGCCGATGCCCAGATACCGGAGGGCGTTGCTGACAGCATCGGTCATCGTCGATTTGTAGATGTCGCTGTCGTCCTTCATGCCGAACTTCGTCCCGCCGTAACCGTGGATCGGTTTGCTCTGCTTGCCCTCGAAGTCATAGTAGATGACCACGACATGGGCGTACAGCACGCCGTCGCGCTCGGTGACCTCGACCGGCTCCCACGTCCAGCCCGTGCCGACAGGCCCAAACAGCTCGGTCATGCGCTCGATGCGCCACTGCGGGTTGATGTCGCTCAGGCCCGCCGCGCCATATGCGCCGCCCGTGATCTTTTTGATCGCGTTTGCTGGCACGGCCCGCGCCGCGTTGTAAATCTGCATCTTGTCCATTGCTTTTTCCTTTCCTCTGTGTTACAATGATATCGATATCGCTTTCCTCTGCCTGCCCTGTGAGCGTTGGCGCGCTCATGGGGCTTTTTACTTCCCGTTCGCCTCGGCCGTCTCGAGCGCATCGTAGTATTCATCCACGATCTCGCGCGCCTTCGTGACGTACCCGTAAGGGATGTCCTCATCACTGAGGAGCTTGTCGATGATCCCGAGGATGCCCTTAAGCTCCTCGGCGCTCATCGTCACCATTACGGTTTTCTTGCATTCCATGCTCGGCCCATCCTTTCAAGATGTTGTATGCTGCGCGGCGTTGCGTCTCGATGTGATGCCGCTCCAGTTCGCTCCCTCTGGGTGCCATGCTGTCGTCTCGAATGATGTACCGGCACCCGTTGCGCGTCACGCCATTAGCTATGGTCATCGTCTGCGCTCCTTTCTCCCGAAAACAGTACCGCGCCCGTTATGATGCCTTCCAGCCGCAGCGCCTTGTCGTGGTCGAGCTTCCCGGCCACCTTCGCTATGACTTCGCATAGCTGCTTCTCAACCTCAGTCATGATCTCACCTCCTGTCTCCCGTTTCGCTCTTGCTCTTCGGAGCCGGACTTGTACCGGCTGACGGGGCCGGGTTCCTCCCGGCTTAGAAGCACTGATCGCCAGCGCCGTTGAGCTTGTACTGCTTGAAGATGCGCGGTACATCGTCGGTCACCATCGTACGGTGAATGCGCCTGGTCATCTCGGCCAGCGCCACGTACCGGCGGTTGTCGGTCGAGGTTTCGTACATCTCATAGAGCTCGCCGTTCGTCATGATGTATGCCTTGATGCGCTCATCGTTCCTGCGCTCGGTATCGCCCATCAGCTTGAGTTTTTCCTGAATCGTCATCGCTTGTTCCTCCTCGCTTGTCCTTCCCGTCGGCCCCGGCCCCGGTGGCCTTGGCCTTTCAACTGGCTATATTATACAATAGCTTACCTATTTTGTAAATAGATAACCTAATTTTGGTTTGTTAAAAAATAGGTTAGCTATTTATCTCGAGGGGCGTATCTGATATAATATAGAGTAAGGAGGGTGAAAAAATGACTTTAGGTGAACGAATTCGGCTTGCATTGAAAAGTAAGAATATCAAGCAAAAAGAGCTGGCAGATCAGATTGGCATAGCTGCGGCTTCTGTTTCTCAATTTTGCTCGGGGACGCATAATCCGAGCGCGCGTACTATTCGAGATATGGCCCGCGCGCTCCACATCCGTGAAGAATGGCTGCGCACCGGCGCGGGCGAGATGACCGCGCAGTCCCCTGATACCTTATTAGACCGGCTGGCGCAGGAATACAACCTCCAGCCATACGCCGCGCAGGTGGTCAACGCTTTCGCCCAGGCTGTCAAGGTGCTGCCGGAGCCGCAGCTCAAAGCGCTCATTAATACGCTGATCTCCGAGATGCAGCCGGAGGACGAAACGCCCGCGCTGATCCAGTTGCGCAGATACTCAAATCCTGCGGCGGCCGGCGCGCCGCTCTGGGCCGAGTCGGACTATGAGATGATCGATTATCCCGTCGACGTGGTGCCCAGCAAGGCAGACTTCGCTGTGATAATATCCGGCGAGTCGATGCAGCCGACATATCCTGACGGGTGCACTGTGTTCGTGCGCAGGACGAATGAGCCGAGTAATGGAGATGTCGTGATCGCATGGATCGACGGCGAAGGGACTGTATGCAAGCGCGCGCGGGTATCGTGTGGGCGGCTGATCAGACTTGAATCTGATAATCCAGAATATCCGTCAATCGAAAAGCAGGCCCTCGAAAATGCCAGAATATACGGTGTCGTCGTCGGCTTCGCAGAATAAAAAATGCCCGGCCATGTTGCAGCATGACCGGGCGTGTCCGAACATATATTGCAGGAGCGCCGGACGTGATAATTATATCACCTTCGGCCAAAAAGCGCAAAGGTGAATATCATGAAACAATACGCTCTATACCTCAGGAAGTCCCGCGCAGATGTCGAAGCCGAGGCGCGAGGCGAAGGGGAGACCCTATCAAAGCACCGCGCCGCGTTGACTGCATTTGCGAATCAGCGCGGCCTTTTTGTCGCGCGTGAATATGCCGAAATCGTCTCGGGTGATACCATCGCCGCGCGGCCCCAAATGCAGCAATTGCTCGCAGACGTCAAGGCCGGGCTGTATGCCGGAGTGATCGTGAATGATGTTGATCGCCTGGGCCGAGGGGATAGCATCGATCAGGAAATAATCAAACTCACGTTTGCCGCCGCGCATACGCTCATTATCACGCCGCTCCGGGATATTGATCCAGCGAATCCGACAGATGATGACATGCTGGACTTTTCAATGTTCATGGCGCGCTTTGAGTATAAGAAAATCTCTCAGCGTATGCGTCAGGGCCGCATCCGAAGCGCGTCGAGCGGGCGCTGGATCGCGTCCGATCCACCATTCGGCTATGCCATTTCAAAGGACCTGCGCCTCGAACCCGACCCGGATCGCGCGCCGATTGTGCGCATGATTTTTGACTGGTATGTGTCCGGGGCCGCCGGCTATAATGTCATCGCGCGCCGTCTCAACGAAACTGGGCTAAAAACAGCCCACGGGAACACATTCTCCCCGCGCGCAATACAGACGATTCTGCATAACCCGGCGTACATCGGGCGCGTTGAGTGGGGACGCAATACAAGCGTGACCGTGATCGAGAACGGAGTCAAAACGAAACACAGACGAAAAGCCGACCCCGTCGTCTGCGAAAACGCGCATGAACCATTGGTGCCCATCGAAGTATGGGATGCCGCGCAGCGCCGTGAGCGTCCGGCCCCGCCAGTGAAGCGCGCCCAGAAACTCGCAAACCCACTCGCCGGGATTTTATACTGTGGTGAGTGCGGGCGCATGATGATTCGTCACATCACATCAAATCATACCCCCACGCTGCATTGCATCGGCCCGGGATGCCCCACATCAGGAACAGACGTTGCAATCGTTGAGGAAGCCTTGCTCGATGCGCTGCGCGATTGGTGCGCGACATACGAGCATGTCGAGGAACCTGCCGAACCAGATCACGAGGCCGAGCGCGAGGCGCTGACAAAACAATTATCCGTTGTCGCCGAACAAATCAGGCGCGCGCAGGAACTGGTCGAACTGAGCGTGTATTCGCCCTCTGAGTATCTCGCGCGCCGCGCTGCGCTTGACGAAAAGCGGACCGCACTTGAGGAAGAATTGAAACTCTTGTCGAAACCGCGCCCTGCCCGTAAATCTGAAATAATCCCGCACATCCGATCAGTGCTTGATGCTTACCCTATGGCCCAGTCCATTGAACAGAAAAACATGCTGCTTCGGTCTGTTGTTCGTCGAGTCACGTATTACAAAAAAATCGCCGCAAAACGCGGCGAAAACCCGGGAAAGTATCTGACTCTAAAAATCGAACCAGTGCTATCAACTAACACGTAATTTGTATCGCTGTATATGATTACAATAAAGCCCCGCTTCGTGCGGGGCCTTTGCTTTAATCCTCGATCAGATCCTCGATGTCGCATCCCAGCGCCTCAGCAATCCGCTTCAATGTCTTCGCCTGCGGGTTCGCGCCGGCCGCCTCCCACTTCGCCACCTGTTGCTGGATCACGCCGAGCTTATCGGCCAGCTCCGTCTGGGTCAGCCCGGCGGCCTTGCGCGCGCGGGCGATGGGGCTGACGACCTTCGCCGCGAACCAGACCTCAAACGGACCGCCGCTGGCATCGCGGATGACGCAGATGTTCTCAGGATCGTACGGGCCGAAGTTCTGCTGGATGTCGCCGAGGTTGTCGCCCTCGCACAGCTCAAGGCCCAGCTCGTCAAGCTCGATATTCTGCTCGATGTACGCGGCCACGTCGCCGCCGAAGTCGGCGCTGTACGCGGCCTCGAAGATTTCGCCCATCTGATGGTCGGTGATGCCGGCGTAGAAGATCTTCTTCATGGTGCTTTCCTTTCCGCCCGTCTCGCCGATAGCCCAGCGCTCGTTTGATTAGCAGCAGATGTCGTAGGTGTTCAGGAAGGCCTCGACGATGCCGGGGAACTCGGCCCACGCCTTGCGGCTCAGCTTGCGCTCCATCGTGTTCAGATCGATGTAGGAGCCGTCGCAGCGGGTGCCGTTGATGTAGATGCGGCGCGCCTTGCCGCCCTGCCAGAAGCGGAACTCGTAGCCCTCGAAGGTCACGGCCTTCTTGCCGGTGAACTTCGGCTTGTCGATGTTGGCGATGGCCTTGCGGATCGCCTCGGCGCTGTCGTCAGTCAGGCAGATGATCGCGTCCGGCCTGCAGGCGTCGCCGTCGCTGAAGTGGAGCACCAGCTGGTTGTCGGCGTTGATGAGCTTGTCGGCGTCCTGCTTGATCTCGGTGTTGACGTAGCCGCTCAGGCTCTCGCTGATGGCCTCGATGGTGATGATGCCCGCGATGTCGGCGCTGATGGTGATCTTGATCTCGTTGCCCTTGGTGGTGGTGATGTTCATGGTCTTCATTGTGGTGTCCTCCTTGCTTCGCTCTCAGGTCGTTTCCCTCTCTCAACTGTCCTTATTATACTACCTGCAAGTAGTAAAATCAATAGTTATTTGACGATTTAACGGTATGTTTACATGCGAACGGGCACAAAAAAAGCGCCCCGGGCCGAAGCCCAGGGCATTACTATTGACATTACTTCCCATCATCCGCATCGGGTGGATGCTCCGCCACCTCGAAGGTGATCTGGTCGGCGTTGGCGGCGTCGGCGAGGCCCTCGCCCACGATGTAGGCGATCACGCCCGCGCCTGCCATGATGAGCGCTGTGATCTGCGTCGCGGTATCCTCGGACAGGTGCAGGGCAATCAGGAGCATGCCCACGAAGTCCGCCACGGCGGCCCAGAACTTACGGCTCGTCAGTTTGCGCTTCCAATCGATCATGATTCATCCTCCTCCTATATTCGCCCAGCTGCGCGGCCGGGACGAAAAGTCGTTCAGTCAGCGCGCGAGAATTGTTCGTCGCGCACAAATGCCCACGCCGGAAACGTTCGGCGACGCACACGAACCGACCGGCCGGCATGTCGTACTCGCTTATGATGATCGGCACGGTCTGCACCTCGGCCCAGGCATAAAACGCATCGTAGTCAAATCCCTTGCAATAGTCCGCTCCCGTCCCTCTGTACGGGATGTCGCAGTACACGATGTCCCCGGCGCGCAGGCTGACCGCGCGATAATCGCCCCTTACCACTTCAAGGCGCTCAAGGCGCTCAAGGCGCTCAAGGCGCTCAAGGCTCTGGAGACGGTCGGCCTGATTGTTGAGCATGTCCGGCGCGGCCAGTAGCATCTTGGCAGCCTGCTTGTAGGCGAGGTATCGTTCGCGCTGGCTGCGGCCCGCTATTACGTCACTCATCGCCTTTTTGTACGGCTCAATGTAGCGTGAGTACATATAGCTCTTGCCGTCATTGCCGAAGCTCCAGCACCACTTGATGTACGGGTCGGTCTCCTTCAGCGCGTAAAAGTCTTCGCGGCTGAACCATCGCCGGTCGTCATGGTACTTGCCGAGGGCCGCGTCGCGGAAAAGCTGCGGGCCACTGTCAAGGTCGTTGACCAGGAACCTCGGCCAGCGCTCGGATACCATGGCGCAATGAGTCACGGCACACCCACCGGCGAAAATGTCCACGAGGCGCTCCCCGTCCGGCAGACGATCCACCACCCACTGCGCCATGCATGATTTGCTCCCCTTGTAGGGCACTCCCCAGCTCAAGTATTGCCTCCTGTATCTGCATATTCTACGACAAAACGTTGAAGTATGCTTTACAATTGTTCCCAGCCCCCGCACGTCTCCCGGGCGATGGTGAAGTCTGCGCAGTGCTCGCTGTCGGCGTTGCAGCACACCTGCTCGGTGAGCGCCCACCACTTGCAGGTCGCGCAGCACTTAGCCGGGCCGGTCGCGCAGTTCGTTGATACGGTGGTTGGCATCGCTGATCCTCTCCTCGGCCACGCCCATGCGGTTTTCCAGTGCATACGTCCGATCAATTACTTGGTTGTGCTTCTCCACCTGCACGGTGAGCTGCCTGATCTCCGTCTTGATTACGTCGATCTCGCCCTGTATGCGCTGGTCGCTGATCTCGCTCTGCTTGTCGAGCTTGGCGTACAGGTCGCGGGTGTTCGCGCGGGCGATCATCCCCTGCACGATGATCGAGCCTGCCACGGTGATAAGGGCCACGATGATTGCTTCGCTCATTCCTGCGTCACCTCCGCATTTGGCCAGTGCTTTATCAGCGTGTCCTTATCAGCCGCCGATACGTTTTTCAGCGTGACAGTATACGTCAGTTTCATCGGGTCAGCCGGGGTCGTCCCGCCCAACGCGCGCTTCAGCGCCTCATAGCTTGTAGGCCCGAACTTCCCGTCAGCCTCAAGCCCCTGATCCTGTTGGAATAGCTCAATCGCTTTCACCGTCTCATTTCCGCACTCGCCGTCCGCGCCGTATTTCGGCAGGGCGTATCCGAGTTTCGTCAGCGCATCTTGCAGTTCCTTCACGTCCGCGCCCTTGGTGCCCTTTTTGATCGTCCGGTCGCCAAGCGCGATTGTTACCGGCTCGATCTTGTCCGCTTCGCCGGAGTAGCCCACCCACGGGAGTTTGCCGTGTTTTGTCCAGTATCGGCCATGGTAGCCGGTCTTCTTGCCGATGTTCCAGACTGCCGTCACCTGCACGCCGCTCTTCCAGCCCGAGTGATTGGTGCACTCGACGGCCAGACCGTCGCCGACGTACACGCCCCAGTGGCCCTCAAGCCAAAGCCCTTCGCCCGGCTCGATGGTGGAGAAGTCTGTGGATATTTCCCGGCAGCGCCCGATCATGCCGTTGGCGTTCGTGTCGGGCACGCCGTTGGAGCCGTACACCGCGCCGCCGTAAATCTTGCTGGCGTCGCCCGTCCAGCCCCACAAAATGCCCTTCGTCGTGTTCACGCAGTCAAAGCCCCAGACGGGCGGGGTCTCGTTCGCCACCGCCCGGAGCTTGTTGATGTTCGTCGGCGTGTACCAGCCGTTGAGGTTCTGCTTGGCCTTCGCGGCGATTGTCGCGTCTGTCACCTGAAAGCCATACGCCGCGTACATGTAGATCGTCTTGAAGTTTTTCGCCGCGTCGAGGTGCCGTCGCACAAACTCAGCCGCGCTCATCAGAATTTTCGCCATCAGACCGCCTCCCAACTGTACGCCACCGCGCCGTTCGTGATCGTCGCCGTCAGCCGGTACTGGCCGTCCGTGGTGGGCAACGGCGGAATGCCCGGATTAATCAAGCCCGTCTTGTCGCCGCCGACGAACATGCTCTGATTGAAGTCGGCATAATTCTCACGTATTACGCGGTCGATCTGTTCATTCCAGCTCTTGGCCAGATGCTGATACCCGAGCGCGTTTGGATGCATGTAGTACTTCATACCGACCATCGGTTCAGCGTCGTAATCCGGCCCGTACTTGCCGTTGTCCACGATGTAGATTTTTGCCCCGGCGCTGCGGAAGCGCTCAGCAATAGCCTTCAGCGTGGTATTGTAGTTCTCCCACGTCCTCTTTTTATTGCTGTCCACGCTAAACCCCTTACGAACGGTGCAGAGGAAAATGTACGCATCCGGCTGCCACGCCACAATACGATTAATGATTGCGCCGATGTACGCGGCGTAACTGTTCACAATATTCAGGCCGACTTCCCCGGCGCTCTTGCCAGCGGGCAGGCTGTCGGTATCAGTTTCCTTGTTGTACGTGCCGATGTCGCCGACTTCGCCCCATTTGTACACTTCAGCGCCAGTTTCGGTCGTGTCCGGGTCCCAACCGGTGCCTGGGTAGTTGTTGTTGATGTCGTTCGAGCCGAGATTAATCAAGTATGCCTGATAGCGCTTGCCAGCCTGAAGATCGGCTCTCAGTTTCCACCAGTTGCCGCCAGCGCCGCCGTCGCAGGCCACGCCGGAACGATAAGGCGCAAGGTGGTGATCGGAATCGTACACGTCGCCGGTATCGGGCGAATACGTCCCGTCAGGGTTGCGCTTGACGCCGCCGCCGTGCGTGAAATAGCTCACAGTCGCCACTTCCTCAAGGCCCGTCGTATAAGCGTATGTCCGCGCCTGTCGCTCACCTTCCTCATACCTCAGCCAGTCGCGCGCATTCTGCCCGCCGTTGGCATAGTGATACAGATCAGGGATGCCGTTCCGCTTCTTCAGGATTGTCCAAGGCGAATAGTCGTAGCCCTCATACTCACGCCACCCTTCATGAGGGTTCGTCTGATTCTGCGCGTCCGTGGGCGATTCATAATAATTGATCTTGTAATTGAACTCGCCCGTGTCGTAGCTCGCGCCGATGATTGCCCAGTGGTGGATCATGCCCATCATGGATACGCTCTTGTTCGTCGCGTCGACCGTGCTCAGGCCGTCGTCGCCCAGCGCCATGATCTTCCCAGCGATATAATCGCCGAGAAGCGCGTAATCCTCATCTACAGCCGGGTGAGTGTAATTCGGCGTGGACGACCCATAATATCCCACATTGCGCTCGGCCCATGTGTCGCAGTAGGGGCACCCGCGCCAGCTCACATACCCGACGTGATTGTCCCGGCACAGCGCGGAAACACGCTCATCAAACATATCCAGCGACCAGTTACCAGCGCCGGTCGTCGTCCACGGGTCTCTGTCCTTGTTGAATCCGGAGGGCAACGGCTGCATGACGATTATATGCACCTTGGGATAGTTGCCCTTGATGTAGGTGATTATCGTCTGCAAGGCTTCGCAGATCGCGTCCAGCGTGCCTGCCTCCGTCAGCTTGTCATTTGCGCCGCCCGAAATCGTCACGTATTCCACGCCCGAGAAGTCATACGCCGTGATCTGATCGACGAGGTTCACGCCACCGGACTTTTTCACGTAGCCGATGCCGCCGATAGCCTCATTCGCAAAATTGTTGTATGCACCCAGCGCCCACGCGATCCTTGTAGGGATGCGCAGTTTTTCCGCGCACCGGTGGATTGTGCCGCCTGCGGTGCTGCTCCATACAGCGCCATACATCCGGCTGTCGCCAAACGCCACGTATTTGAGCACGTCAGGCTTGTCCACACCGATGAATGTCCAGCCGATGCCCTCAAGCGAGCCGCCAGCGCTCTGCCTGAAGTACACATTCCCCTTGGCCGTATCCGTGAACCGCTGGGAAATAATGCTTGTTCCGGTCAGCACCTCAAGCATGGCAGTTTTACTGATAGTACTAATGGGTGAATTTACATATACACGCGATGATATGAGCCGGTAAAATCCTGCCTCCGTCAGATCGTTTAGATCAACAGTATCGCCAGATGAACCAACCGCGCCTCGATCAAAGAAACTGAGCGCCTGAAGTTCGTCGTTGCTGATGCCATAAACCATCTTCGGCGACAACACGACGTCAACCGTATTTCCCTCCGATATGCCAAATCTGATTTGCGCACCGACAGCCTCAGACGGCACACTGATCTTTGTCGTCCCGTTGTTCGCCGCGTAAACAAGAGCAGACCATGCGCCATTAATGTACCATCTGAAGCTGAACCACGGCTGACTCGTCGTGAAAGTCCCCGTCGCCGCACACGTCACGGTATAGCTCTTCCCCGGCTCAAGCCCGACAGGCAGCGCCGCCTGATTGCTCCACATGTTGTTCACGCGCGCGCTCGTCGCCGTGCCGCTCACGTGGCAGTTGCCATCCGCGTCCCAGGTGAAGCTTACGCCGTCCGCAAATGTCGCGTTCGTCTTCGTCACCGCCGCCAGCACGTCATAGGAGTTGTACGGCGCGAGCGCCCGGAACGCTCCGTTGCCCGCCGCCGCTGCCGCCGTGGCCGCGTCCGTCGCCGCCTGCATGCGCTGGTATTCGGCCTGGATGTCGTCGATGTCCGGCACCGCGCTCCCCGGGTCCAGCTCCTCACCGGTCGTGGTCTGCGCCACGTTGCCGGTGCAGGCGTACACCGCGCCCTTTCCGCCGCTGGAGGGCGTGTTGAAGATCGTCAACGTGAAGCGGCCCGGCACCGCGTAGCAGGCCTGCGGTAGCTCGACGATGCACTTCCCGCCCGCCACCATGCCCGAAAGCATCAGCGTTGCGCCGTCCGCGCGGATGTAGCGCGCCGTGGTCGTGCCGTCGAAGGCGTACTCCGCGCCCCCGCGCGTGGCCGATATGATAAACTCATGCGAGTCCTGTTCGCCGCCGTACAGCGTGCCGTACAACGTACGCTTGCGCAGCGTCTCGTCGAGATTGACGGATTGCGGAATAATGTATATTGCCATTTGCTATCCCTCGCTTATGTCGGATATCCGAGATACCTGATATTTATTGGGTTCCCGTTCGAGTCGAGGACGGTCTTGTTCTGCCATCCGACCGCCGTCCCCTCAACCGATAAAGCCGCCGTTACGCTCAGTGTGCCAGCCGTCATGATGTATGCCTTGAGATGGGTTGCCGTTGAGTTTCCGGCAAAAAGGTCATTGAACGCGCCCTCATCGGCTGTCAGTTTGTTTGCAACGGTCTCTCCGTTCAAGACGATCTTTGACGCTTTAATCGTCGCGGTGCTTGACTCGTCGTTTATCGCCAGGGTGATCTTCGCCGGGTCGAGCGCTCCGTTCGTGACGGATAACGCGATGTTGTCCGCATTTACGGATATGTCGCTTTTCATATCATTTAGGTTGTTGTTCGCGTATATGATCGTCCCGCCAGCGCTGATTGCAACGCCGGACTCCTGCAGAATAGTCTCGACGTTTGTCATGTCGACCTGATACGCCCGCAGGTTGATCTGGTACTGGTTTGCGGTGATTTCTGTCTCGAACTCTGAGCGCTGAAGCTCTGCGTTTGTCTGGCCCCGGCCGCCGCCGCTGCGCCCACCTCCACCGCCGCCGCCCGCTTGTGATGCCGTCTCGCGGCTGATATAGATAATATTCGGGATATATGCGCCGATGACCGGGCGCGTCGCCGTAGGGTCGAGAAGATCGACCGTAAGCTGGACGATCTCAAGCTGAAGTTGTGCGCCGATGGGCTGAATATCAACCAGCGCCGTATCATGCAGTCTGATCGGCTCGTCCGCATACCCCAGCCGGTACAGGTCGCGCACCGTGCAATCGACCGTAACTTTGGGAGCGTTTGACGTCTTCAGTGAGGCCCATGTTTTCTCAAGCAGGATTTCCGCGTCGTCGATGTCGGCATTCTGATAAAATCCCCAGCGCGGCCTGCCGTTGCGCCCATATAGCGCCGTCGCCTCCGGGTCTTCTATGTACGTCTGCCCGGTCGGCTTCGCCGGGTGGTCTGCCGTCTGCGTCCACTCCACGTCCGCGAAGGTCAGCGCCTGATTGTCAGTTGACTTGCCATAACCATACATGGCCGTTATAACTTCGCTGTCATCATAGACGACTCCCGCCTCGTCGGTGTTCTTGTCGAGGCTCAAACGAAGCCCGCGCCACGTGCCACCTGCGGGCACAATATCGAGGTATCGGCCCGTAATGCCGCTCGCGTCATAGGTCACTCGCGGCATGATGTACGCATTCCAGTTTGTCTCGATTGTTCTGACGCCCTGCCAGACGCTCCCGCGCGAGATGTCCGCGCTCTGCGTCCCGGTCGTCGTGTCCGTGCCCACCTGCCAAAGCGTCCCGGCCAGCAGCCTACCCAGTGCCGCGCCTGCCGTCTCGTCGGTGATCTCC
>ODAI013643520.1_pt1 | contig 19037 bp, 15 predicted proteins | sample 1539321 | NCBI WGS metagenome assembly ODAI01 (sample SAMN02144231, study PRJEB22623) | gut metagenome | biome: sheep rumen | host: Ovis aries | place: New Zealand
CAGCTCCGCCCGTCATCTTCTTTACCTGCTGGCTGATTCCATATCCATGCTGCGGCTCCCGCAAACAAAAGAGGATATAAAAACCGGATTCTGTCATCGGAACATAAATACGCCTTATCTTATCTTCCATATTCTCTCCTGAGTATTTAGCCTCGATACATCGAACTTCGATATATATTATATCGAAGCTCGATATATTTATCAATAATAAAATGAGCTGCTGATACATTTTTGCATCAGCAGCTCTGCTCTTCAGGAATTCATTGTCCCATGGTCTTTTAATTTTTTTGAGCATCTTTGATCCGATAATAATCCTCCAGATCAACATCAATCTTCACTCTTGCGTCAGGTTTATATTTTTGGTTGCTCACACGCTCTAAAAGCGCGATACTTTCGACATGCACAGTATGCGGGAACATATCTACCGGCTGCACCTTCTGAATCCGGTAGCCTCCCTCCGAGAAAAGACGCAGATCCCTTGCCAGGGTGGCGCTGTCGCAGCTCACATAGACGATTCGGTCCGGGGCGGCGCTGAGAATCGTCTCCGTGACGATACGGTCCAGCCCTTTCCGGGGCGGATCAACCACGATAACATCCGCGATTTTTCCTCCGCTTCCCGCTGTCTCAGCCTGCTCCGCAGCCAGCCGCGGCAGAATCTCCTCCGCCTTTCCAACCAGAAACTCCGTGTTCCGGATCCCGTTCAGTTCAGCATTGACCCTGGCATTATCGATGGCTTCAGGAACAATCTCCACACCAGTGACTTTCCCTGCCTTCCGGGCCAGGAAAAGGGAGATGGTACCGGTGCCGCAGTACAGATCCCATACATTTTCCCTTCCTGTAAGGCCGGCGTACTCCAGGGCCGTGCGGTACAGTTTTTCAGTCTGAACCGGGTTCACCTGATAGAAAGACATCGAGGAAATCCTGTAGAGATTATCGCCGATCCTGTCCTCTATGTAATCCTGCCCATAGAGAACACGGTTTTTATGTCCCAGTATGACATTCGTAACTGCCTTGTTTGTATTCAGTACAACAGAGGTCAGTCTGCAGGTCCACCTGTCCTTCTCCGCAGCTTCCTTCAGGCTCCGGACCAGGTCTTCCTCAGCCGGAAGGCAGTCTGCGGCAGCTATAATCACCACCATCAGCTGCCCGGTCGAGCGGCCCCAGCGGGTCATCACATGGCGGACGATTCCGCTGTGGCTGCTTTCATCATAGGCGGCAGCATGGTTTCTTTTCATATAGGCAAGCACGGTCTCCAGCACCGACCGGTTCTCTTCTATTCCGATCCCGCAGTCATGGTTGTCTATAATTGAATGCGTACGCCCTGCATAAAAACCGGCGATCAGTTTCCCCTCCCGGTTTACGCCGATCGGAAACTGGGCTTTGTTCCGGTAGCGGTACGGCTCGTCCATTCCGATTACCGGCAGTACTTCCAGCCCTGCGAATCCACCGATCCGCTCCAGGTTATTCCTGACCTTGCGCTGTTTCAGCCGCAGCTGCGCTTCATAGGACATCTCCTGCAGCTGACATCCTCCGCAGGCGCGGGCAGCCGGGCAGAAAGCCTGAGTCCGGTCCGGACTGGGGATGAGTACTTCCTCCAGACGCGCGTAGGCATAGTTTTTTTTCACCTTTGTGATCTTTGCCCGTACCGTGTCCCCAACAATGCTGTCTTTCACAAAAACGGCCATGCCCAAGGCATGGCCGATTCCCAGTCCTTCATCGGACATATCTTCAATATCAATCTGTATAATGGTATTCTTTTCCATCTCTCCCCCGGATCTGAGTCCGCTTCATCCTGATCTGTTCCGTCTCAGCCGGATCACAGTTCAGAGATGCAGTATCTATTAAAGCCGGAATACATCAGCACGCCCGACAGTCTGCACTGCAGCTCAGCTCCACTCTCCGGACCTGCGGATATTCGACTCAAACAGCTTGTTGTATCCCAGCCACTCATCCGGATTCCGGTTTCTGGCTGCGCTTTCCATCAGTTCCTTCATGGTTTCCAGCCTTGCGTCCGTGTTGTCCGCAAGATTCAGTGCCATCGCCTCCGGCAGGGCGGGCTTTTTCGGGCTGCCGTACTCATACTCGCCGTGATGGGCCAGGATACAGTGCTGAAGTTCGCTCATCAGCCTGTGCGGAAAGCCCTTGATCGTCCTGCAGGCGTAACCGATCAGTTCCGATCCCATCACGATATGCCCGAGCAGCTGGCCGTCATCTGTATAATCATTCTCCGGAAAATTCGATATCTCCTTCAGCTTTCCCACATCATGGAAAGCAGCTGCCGTCAGCAGCAGGTCACGGTTCAGGTAGGCATACTGGCTGCAGTAGAAGTCGCAGAGCCTTACAACGCTCAGAGTATGCTCCAGCAGGCCTCCCACAAAGCTGTGATGCACGGTTTTGGCGGCGGAATGCATCTTGAAAGCCTCCGAAAAGGAATCACTGCCGAAATACTTGTCGATCAGCATCTTAAGCCAGGGATTCTCCACGGTGGACAGCAGATCCATCAGTTCCCCGTACATCTCGTCCTTGTCTCTCGCGCTGACAGGAAGATAATTCTCCGCCTCGTATTCGCCTGATTTGGCGACACGCACTCTCTTGATATTCAGCTGAAGGTTTCCCTGGAAACTTGTCACATCCCCCACAATATAGACATAATCAAGGGGACTGAATTCATCGATCCCCGTCGAGGTCGGATCCCAGATCTTGCAGTCAACTGTCCCTGTACGGTCCTGAAGCACCACATTCTCATAATTCTTTCCATTCTTTGCCATCGCGCTCTGTCTGTGTTTGCACAGATACACGTCGCCGATCCTGTCCCCCTCATGAAATGTCTCTATGAATTTCATTCTGCCTGCCTCTTTCTAGCTGCCTCCCTCTGTCCTTCGCAGCGCCCTCATCCCTCCCCCGACGAAGCATCTGTCTGTCCGGAGGGGAAATATGGGAAAAATAATCTGAAAATTCCTGAAAACAGATTTCATTTTTGTCTATTATAGGGTAAAATGAAAGTGAAGTAAATAACAGAATTCCCAGGCGGCACGGATCGTCTCCTCTCCGCGCTGCGGAATCGATTATACTGCAGGGGTGCATCTGTGCACTCCTGTTTGGAGATTTCTGATATTATATGAACGAAAAAGCTCTCCGGGTACTGGAGTACCCAAAAATCATAGAAATGCTCACAGAGCAGGCGGCTTCCGCCCCGGGAAAAGAGAAGTGCAGGCAGCTCATTCCCTCTTCAGACCTCGCTGAAGTAATCAGAATGCAGAGGGAGACGGGCGACGCGCTGAAGCGGATCTACCGGAAGGGAGCCATCTCTTTTTCGGGCGTAAAGGACCTGCGTGCGGATATTATGCGGCTTACGATCGGAAGCAGTTTCGGGATTTCCGAGCTTCTGGACATCGCGAAGCTTCTCGACGCCGCCGGCCGTGCGAAGCAGTACGCAAAAGCGGAAAATCTCCGCGAGGAGGAAGCGGAGCCGGATTCTCTTGACCCCATGTTTCAGGGGATTGAACCCCTTCCGGCCCTCGCCCGGGAGATCCGCAGGTGCATCCTTTCCGAGGAGGAGATTGCGGACGACGCCTCCCCCGCACTCAGGCATATCCGCAGGCAGATCTCACTGTCAGCGGAGCGCATCCGTTCCCAGCTGAACTCCATAGTGAACGGATCTATGCGCGCCTACCTGCAGGACGCGATCATCACGCAGCGGGACGGGCGCTACTGCATTCCCGTCAAGGCGGAGCACCGTTCCCAGGTTCCCGGCATGATCCATGACCAGTCCTCCACCGGTTCGACCCTCTTCGTAGAGCCGATGGCTGTCGTAAAGCTGAACAATGACATCCGTCAGCTGGAGGCGGACGAAAAGAAGGAGATTGAACGGATTCTTGCCGTGCTGAGCGCTTCCGCCGCGGAGCAGAGCGAATATCTGATTTCAGACATTCAGCTCATGACGGAGCTGGATTTCATATTTGCGCGCGCCTCTCTCGCGAAGAAGATGAATGCCACGGCCCCGGATTTCAACGAAGATGGGATCGTGGATCTCCACCGGGCAAGACATCCCCTGATCGACCGCAAAAAGGTCGTGCCGATCGATATCCGGGTCGGGCGTGATTTCGACCTGCTCGTGATTTCCGGTCCCAACACGGGCGGCAAGACGGTCAGCCTGAAGACCGTGGGGCTCCTCACACTGATGGGCCAGGCAGGGCTCCATATTCCGGCGGCGGAACACTCGGAACTGACCCTGTTTACCGAAGTGTTCGCGGATATCGGGGACGAGCAGAGCATCGAACAGAGCCTGAGTACATTTTCCAGTCATATGACCAATATTGTCTCCTTCTGGAAGATGGCGGACGAAAAATCCCTGGTTCTTTTCGATGAGCTTGGCGCCGGCACCGACCCGGAAGAGGGCGCCGCCCTTGCCATCGCCATCCTCTCCAGCCTCCACGGCAGGGGGATCCGGACGATCGCCACGACGCATTACAGCGAACTGAAGATCTATGCCCTCTCCACCTATGGCGTGGAGAATGCCTGCTGTGAGTTTGATGTCGGCACCCTGCGCCCGACCTACCGCCTTCTGATCGGAGTTCCCGGTAAGTCGAACGCCTTTGCCATCTCCAGAAAACTGGGACTGCCGGAAGAGATCATCGAGGAAGCCCGCAGGCACATCTCCGAGGAGGAGGAAGACTTTGAGGATGTCATCTCCGATCTGGAGAACCGGCGTCTTTCCATGGAACAGGCGGAGGATGAGATCTCCCGGAACCGGGCCCAGATCAAGGCTCTCCGGGATTCACTGGCTTCAAGCCAGCAGCGCCTGAATGACTCCAGGGAGAAAATCCTTGAAAAAGCCAGGCAGGAGGCCGCGCAGATCCTGCGGGAAACCAAACAGTATGCGGATGAGACGATCCGCAATTACAACAAATACGGCGGCAGCGCCAATGCCGCCCGCGAGATGGAGCGGGAGCGCACACGCCTGAGAGAAAAGATCGCTTCCATGGACCAGGCAAAGAGCGAAGCCGCGGTAAAAACACCCCACAGGGAACTGACCGCCGAGAAGATTCACATCGGCGACCGGGTGCATGTCATATCCATGAATCTGGACGGCACAGTGCTCTCTCTTCCGGATGCAAAGGGAAATCTGCAGGTGCAGATGGGCATCCTGCATTCCCAGGTCAGCCTCAAAGATATTGCCCTTATAGAGGAAGCTCCCAGACAGGATAAAAAAGTCTCATCTTCCGGTGCCGGCAGGGTGAAGATGTCCAAATCCGCATCGGTCTCCACGGAGATTAACCTGCTCGGGAAAACGGTTGATGAGGCCCTTCCGGAGCTGGACAAGTATCTGGATGACGCTTACCTTGCACATCTTCCCAGTGTCAGGATTGTTCACGGGAAAGGAACCGGCGCCCTGCGCAAGGCAGTACATGATTATCTTCGCAGGCAGAAGCATGTGGACAGCTACCGCCTCGGCCAGTTCGGGGAAGGCGACGCGGGCGTAACCATCGTAACATTCCGCTGATGCGGATTCTTTTCCGCCCCGGCCGGACTGCATGTGATGAGGCCCGGCCACGGCGCATCTGATTTATTTTTCTCCGCGGTACGGGGAATTACCGCAGGAGATCCGCTTCCGGAAACCAGGAGAAGGTTCATGGGAGAGAACAGAATGAAGAAAGGACAGAAGATACTGATCGCCGACATGGATGAAAAGCTGGCGAAAAGCGCCGCTGCTTATCTGTCGGAAGAGCTGTTTGATGTAACGGTACTGTCAGATACCGCAGGTGCGGCGGAACAGATCCGCGCCTTCCCTCCGGATGCCGTAATTCTGGATCCACTGCTTCCCAAAGCGGACGGGCTCCAGATCATCCGCAGCATACGGAAGAAGTCCCATGTGCCGATTATCGTTACCAGCGGGCGCAGCGACGTTTTCAGCAGAGTGCTGGCCCTTGAGATCGGTGCGGACGATTATCTTATAAAACCCTATGACATGCGCGAGCTGAGCGCACGGCTCAAGGCGCTTCTCAGAAGAGCAGTGCTGGCAGAGCAGGAACTGTCTTCCCGATCCGGCCATCCCCCGATCGAATATCCGGATCTGAAGATCAGTCTTGAAACCTATTCGGTCGTATACAAAGGCGCTGAACAGCAGATGCCGCCCAAAGAGATCGAATTGCTTTATTTCCTGGCCGCCTCCCCGAACCAGGTGTTCACCAGACAGCAGCTGCTGACCCATATCTGGGGATACGACTACGTCGGCGATACCCGGACGGTCGACGTTCATATGAAGCGGCTTCGGAAAAAGATTCATGATACCGGAAGATGGTCCCTCTCCACGGTCTGGGGGGTAGGCTACAAGTTTGAACTGAAGGGAAAAGACTGAAAAACAGGCGGCTCTGTGCCGCCTGTTTAAATTTTATATTTGAAATCAGAACCTGCTTCTCCTGCAGGCACGACATACCGGAACCCGATTTCAATATGGCCGTGAATTATAACTTCCGGTCATCAGTTTTCCAGGCTTCAGAATCACATTTTCTTCCCCGAAACGGGACCGCAGGTCTGCCGTCAGGCTTTCCGGCAGATAGATCTGGCCGGTGAAATTCAGATTTTTCACGCTCCTGGGATTCTGAACATAAACCGCGATGCGGGACGCCGGAACCGTACTCCGGATCTCCGGAATTCCCTGGGCCTTAAGAAGCATATCCGTCAGTTCTCTCCCGCAGGCCAGGTAATCCTGCATCGTGTCGAAGCGGATCCACAGCTCAGCCGGAACCTCCTCAAAGCGCCAGAGCTTCTCGGCGATCAGTTTGCTGGGCTTGTCATCCTCCTGGGATACCCTGCCGCGGATGAACAGATGCGCATCCTGATTCAGCAGTTCCCTGCTCTTATCATAGTCATTCGGGAAAACCAGCACCTCCACGGAGCCTGTCAGATCCTCGATCGTAAGGAAGGCCATCGTGCGGCTCGTCTTCGTGTACTTGGTCGTAATATTCTCCAGGATTCCGCCGATGATCTGGATGGATCCGTCCTGCAGCCGGTCCGCCTGCCCGGTCTCATCGTTGATGGCAAAATCGGTGGACAGGGCGCTTATGTTCCGTCTCCAGACATCCTCATACTGCTCCAGCGGATGACCGCTGACATAGATGCCGAGAACCTCCTTCTCATAGGCAAGAAGCTGCCCCTTCTCGTATTCGGGAACATTCGGGAGCGTAACGGCGCCCACCTCCTGATCCTCCCCCGCAAGAAGGTCAAAGATCGACATCTGTCCCGATATCTGGTTCTTTTTCTCCTTCTGAACTGCATCAAAAACCCCCGCGTAGGCCAGCATCATCTGCCTGCGGTTCCCGCCGAGGGAGTCAAGGGCGCCCGCCTTGATGCAGTTTTCCACCGCTCTCTTATTCAGATCAGAGCCCAGGCGCTCCGCCAGATTGCGCAGGTCTGTATACGGACCCCCGATCTGTCTCTGGGCAATCAGCGCCTCGATCACAGGCCTCCCGACCGAACGGATGGCGTTCAGGCCATAACGGATGCATCCCGGACCGCCTGCCTCCTCATAAGTCACAGAGAATCCGCCCTCCCCCTTATTGATGTCCGGCGGAAGGATGCGGATGCCCATGCTCCTGCAGGTCATGATATATTCCGCCACTTTTCCTGGATTATCGATCACGGACGTCATCAGGGCCGCCATGAATTCCACCGGGTAATAGTATTTCAGCCAGGCAGTCTGGTAGGCGACGACCGCGTAGGCAGCGGCGTGGGATTTATTGAAGGCGTATTTCGCGAAATCCGTCATCTCATCATAGATCTTATTTGCTGTCTTCTCATCGATTCCGTTGGCGATGCAGCCGGGAATCCCCTCACTCTCATTGCCGTAGACGAAGTTCACCCGCTGTTTCTCCATCTCCGCGGCCTTCTTCTTGGACATGGCGCGCCTGACGTTGTCACTCTGCCCCAGATTAAAGCCCCCAAGCGACTGGACGATCTGCATGACCTGCTCCTGGTAAACGATGCAGCCGTAGGTCGGCTGAAGGATCGGCTCAAGGAGCGGCGTATCGTATGTGATGGTCTCCGGATGGTCCTTGCCCCTGATATACTGGGGGATAAAATCCATCGGCCCCGGCCGGTACAGGGAGATTCCGGCGATCAGGTCCTCCAGGATCCCGGGCCTGAGTTCCTTCATGAAGCTCTTCATACCCGCGGATTCCAGCTGGAAGATCCCCTCGCACTTTCCGGTGGAAATATATTCATATACCTTCGGATCCGAATAATCGATCCGGTCGATGTCGATCTTTCTGCCTTCTTTTTCCGACGCCATCCGGACGGCGTTCTGGATCACCGTAAGCGTGCGCAGTCCGAGAAAGTCCATCTTCAGAAGGCCCAGATGCTCGATCGCAACCATGGTGAACTGGGTGACGATGGTCCCGTCGGATGAGCGCGACAGGGGCACAAACTCGTCCACCTCCTTCTGGCAGATCACCACGCCCGCCGCATGCATGGAAGTATGCCTCGGCAGACCTTCCAGACGCTTCGACATATCGATGAGCTCATGAATCTTCTCATCGGTCTCATACATGGTCCGAAGTTCCTGGCTCTGCTGCAGGGCCTTGTCGATGGTGATCCCCGGCTCCATGGGGATCTTTTTGGAGATGGTATCACACAGAGAATAGGGCAGGTCCATGACTCTCCCGACATCACGGATCACGCCACGGGCCGCCAGAGTTCCGAATGTGACGATCTGGGCTACGCAGTCCTTGCCGTAGCGGCGGACCACATAATCGATCACCTCCTGCCTGCGCTCGAAGTCGAAGTCAACGTCGATATCAGGCATGGAGACCCTGTTCGGATTCAGGAAGCGCTCAAAGAGAAGGTTGTAGCGGATCGGATCCAGTTTCGTGATGCCCAGGGTATAAGAGACCAGGCTTCCGGCGGCGGACCCTCTTCCGGGGCCCACGGCGATTCCAACGCTGCGGGCATAACGGATATAATCCCAGACGATGAGGAAATAGTCGACAAAGCCCATCTGGCGGATGACCGCCAGTTCATAGTCAAGGCGTTCCCTGAGCTGATCCGTCACCGGGTCATAGCGCTCGGCAAGTCCGCTCAGACACAGCTCATTCAGGTATTCCCAGGCGCTCTTTCCTCCGGGCACGTCAAAGCGCGGCAGCTTATAGTGGCCGAATTCAATCGTTACACTGCATCTTTGCGCAATCCGGTAAGTATTCTCCAATGCTTCCGGCGCATAGGGAAACAGGGCTGCCATCTCCTCCGGGGACTTGACATAATACTGTCCGCCTTCATAGCGCATGCGGTCTTCATCCTGCAGCTTCTTTCCGGTCTGGAGACAGAGCAGAACATCATGGGGCGCCGCGTCCTGGGCATAAGTATAATGGCAGTCGTTCGTCGCGACAAGGCCGATCCCCAGTTCTCTGCTCATACGCAGCAGCTGGGCGTTCACCTGTTTCTGTTCCGGAATCCCGTGATCCTGCAGTTCCAGAAAGAAATTGCCGTCCCCGAATATATCCCGGTAGGACAAGGCCGCCTCCTTCGCCTCCTCATAGAGGCCGCGGGCTAAAAATCTCTGCACTTCTCCCGCCAGGCAGGCGCTTGTGCAGATGATGCCCTCGTGATATTCGCGCAGGACCTCCTTGTCCACCCTCGGCTTGTAATAATATCCGTCCACGAACCCTTTTGATACGATCTTCATCAGGTTCGCGTATCCCCGGTTGTTCTCGGCCAGCAGGATCAGATGATAATAGCGGTCATCGCCCCTGCTGATCTCACGGTCGAAACGGGAGCCCGGCGCGACATAGACCTCACAGCCGATGATCGGCCGGATCCCCTGGTTCATGCACTCCTGATAAAAATCGATCACGCCGTACATGACGCCGTGATCCGTGATCGCCGCGGAATCCATGCCGAGCTCCTTCACGCGGGCGACATATTCCTTTATCTTATTTGAGCCGTCCAGCAGACTGTACTCCGTATGAACGTGCAGATGTGTGAAATTCAAACCGACTCCTTCCGTAACCGTCAGGTCCATGTGCTGCTCTCAGATGCCCGCCGCGCGGGCATGGCCGCTATTTCCTGTTTTCTTTCTTAAAAAGCAGGCCCTCCTGGAAGGAGAGCCTGACCGTAATCCTATAAACAGCAGAGTCTTTTCCGCCCGACGGGCAGTCCCTGACTGCGCCGGATCAGTGCAGAAGCAGGCGGAAGCCCATATAGATCAGCGGAAGAGCGATTCCGATAATCAGTTCCACGGAGAAAAGCCTCCCCGCCTTTCCTCTCAGGCGGTCTCTGCCTTTCGCCGCTTCGGAGAAGACCTTTTCCCTGCCGCAGGTCTTTGCGATCTGCCGCATCACAATAATGGCAAGGATAACGCCCGCTGTCGAGACAGCGGTAAGGAGAATCCAGTAGATCAGGCTCAGGCCGCTCACGCTCGCGGTCTCGCTCTGCGCCTCAACCATCGCGCTGGTCACATTCTCCGGAAGATTCAGGGAAACGATATGCTGGGCCAGAACGTTCAGCCCGTTCAGCACTGTATGGGCAAGCATGCAGGCAAAGAGGCTTCCCGACGCGTCCTTCAGAAATACAAAGAATATGCCGATCGCGAATGCATAAAGAAACTGGTTCAGGTTCAGATGCGCCAGGCCGAACATAAGCCCGGTGACCAGAGCCGTCTTCAGCAGTCCGTTCGGGCGGAAATACTGATAAAATACGCCCCGGAACAGATATTCCTCCACCAGCGCCGGAAGGCAGGCACAGTAGATCAGATTCGTCAGCAGAGGCATGCGTCCGATGGAGCTGAACAGACCGGCCACGGCATTCGGAACCAGGAACTGGGTCAGCAGATTCAGAAGGATGCAGAGCGGAAGCAGGAGCGCCGCGAAGAGCATCGTCCAGAGAATCGTCAGGATATTGATCGGCTTCAGCTTCATGCCGCGCAGGATCTCAAAGCGGCCCTGTACCAGTATCACCACGACCGGGGCAAGATACAGAAGCTCCGACAGCGCAGTATCATTATAAACATTCAGCAGCCTGCCCACGCCGATCAGCCCCAGGAGCAGACTCACACCTATCACTACCGAGACCATAATCAGGTATACCCTGGCCCCAATTCTAGCTCTGTTCATACCAGATCCGGCCGCAGAGACGGCCGCCCTCCTTTTCTCAGAATTGTTATTTCTATAATAACATGAAACTGCCTTTTTGGGTAGATTGTTTCAATCCTGCTCCGGATTCTCCACGCGGTAGATCCTGCGTTCCCCGATCCGCACGAGTCCCTGCTTCATGAGATGCCCGACCGCCCGCTTGAAAGCATTTTTACTCAGTCCGAATTCTCTCCTGATAATCTCAGGAGATACCTTGTCATCAAATGGCAGCACGCCCTCATATTCATCGATCCCCTTCAGGATGGCCTCGGCGTCGGCGTCCATCTGCAGGTAGGCCTTCCGGCGGACAGCCAGGTTCAGCTTCCCGTCCGGACGCACTTTGGTCACTCTGGCCCGGATCACATCCCCGATCCTGAGGTCCCCTGCCTCCTCCTGCTTCGGGATCAGGGCGCTGTAGCAGTCATCCACCGCCACGAACACGCCGAAATTATCGCTCTTTTCATATATGCGCCCCTGTACGGTATCATCCGGCTGATAAGGAGAGTCCGTCCGCAGGTAGGGATACACATTCATCGTGGCAGCCAGGCGCCCGCTTTTATCTATATAGAGCGCCGCGAGCACTTCTTCTCCTGCCTGGACCCTGCGTGTCTGTTCATGAAAAGGAAGCAGGAGGTCCTTCTCCAGCCCCCAGTCCAGAAATGCCCCGATCTTCGACAGTTCCCGGACCTTCAGCAGCGCGATCTGATGAAGGGTTAAGGCACTCTGCCTGGTGGTGGCGATCAGCCGGTCGGAGGAATCTTTATAGAGGAAAACCTCGATCTCGTCCCCTGCCTGAAGGCCTTCCGGCACCTCCTTTTTCGGAAGCAGGACCGTGCTTTCCCCATCTGAAAGATACGCCCCGAAGTCCCGGAAGCGTTCCGCTTTCAGTACCTGTTTTTCTCCGAGTTTCATCATCGTTATTCCGTCCTTTCTCTGTCCGGCTAAGCCCGGCCTCTTTCCCTGCCGCGAAGTCCGCAGCCCGCTAAAGCAGTCTGTAGGCCCGGAAGACCTTATCCGGGGTAGAATTCCACAACTGCGCAGCTCTCCCCGCCCGCGTTCCTGAGCGCGACAACCGTCTTCTGGTCATCGGTCTGCACATACGGGCAGATCCTGTCCCCCAGCAGCGCCTGTTTCTTATACTCACAGCGCATCTCGCGGATCCGGAAGCCATCCGGCAGGTATTCGGATGCCATGGCGATATACTGTTCATTGTTCACATGATGGTTTGTGTCAAGATGGTGCCGTTCCACAGCGAATCCCTCCATCAGGATCCCGTCCGTGGGTTCCGGAATCTTCCGGTCCGCATAGTCCATCTCCAGCCTGGGGCTTAATCCGTAGATATCGATGATCTCTTTCGGCACCCGTACCGGCCGCTGCCGCTCCGTATCATACAGCACCCATATACTGTTCGCCCATGCAGCCATCTTACCACTGCCATCCAGAAGGGTAAAGTTTCTAGAGCCGAAAAAACTCCTGAACTCATACGCCCAGGTCTGGGCTGTTACAGGTTCCGCCAGCCTCGGGTAATGGTCTATGATGATCTGCCAGGCGGACAGGATCCAGGCCACATGGTGTTTTTTCAAATACTCGATTCCGATGCCTCCTGCTTCCCCCTGGAAGGAAGAGACATCCTGAAAATAGTTGACGACTGCCCCAAGGGTCAGTTCCCCGTTCTGCCCGCATTCACTGTAGCGCACCCTGCTGTGGAATTCATGTTTCATGCATCATCGCTCCTTCTGTCTGAGGCTGTGTGTGGAGTTCCTGCTTCGCAGGCCTTATCTGCAATCAGAACCTGTTTCTCCTGAAGGCACGACGAACCGGAAGCTGATTTCAAACAGGCCGTAAATAGTAGCAGCTGTTCTTAATAATAATCACATGGCGGCCTGCAGGCAAGACAGCCGTCAAAAAAAACACTGCGCGGTCCCGGGTCGATACGATTTACGGTCCCGGATCCGCACAGTGTCTCTTTATATCGGCAGGATGATTCCACCTGCTCTTTCTCTTCCCGAAAAGCTGCCGTTTCAGTCCATGGTCAGGACAATCTTTCTGATTGACGGATCATGGGTGTCGTTGAAATCGAAGGCCGCCTGGGCATCTGTAAAGTGATAGGTATGGGAGATCTTGTGATCCAGATCCACCTTACCCGCGTTGACCAGATCGATGACTTCCTGGAACTTGCGGTTCTGCAGCCTGGAGCCGCGGATATCCAGTTCCTTGGAGGTAATGCCGAAATTGGTGACTTCCGTCGGCGCGACGGAGAATCCCATGGTGATGACGCGCCCGGCGTTGCCGGTCACCTTTATGCAGGTCCCAAGGGAATCCTTCGTGCAGGCGCAGTCGATCGAAACAGTCGGACCATATTCGTCTGTCGTATACTCTTTACACTTTTCAGCCAGATCTTCCTTCAGCAGGTTGACCGTATAATCCGCGCCGTTCTGCTTTGCCTCCGCCAGCTTCTCATCCACCACATCCGCGACGATGATTTTGCAGCCATGGAGCTTCGCGATGCTGAGCATTCTGGAGCCGAGGGCGCCGCAGCCCATGATCAGAAGCTCGTCCTCCTCATTCAGCTGGGCTCTGGAGCAGGCCTGGACCGCGATCGTAGTCGGCTCGATCAGCACAGCGTCCTCGTAGCGCAGGAAATCCGGAAGGATGTAGCAGTCCTTGTCCGGCACCGCCATATACTCACGGTATCCGCCGTCGATATGGACCCCGCGCACCTGCAGATGCTGGCAGACATTCGGGCGGCCGTGCCGGCAGGCCCAGCAGTGTCCGCAGGCCGTAACCTGGTCGATGATGACGCGGTCGCCGACTTTTACCTTCTTTGCCGTCGGTCCGGCTTCCACAACCTCTCCGACGATCTCATGCCCGATCACGCGCGGGTAGGTGGCAGCGGCATTCTGGCCGTGGTAGATTCCCACGTCCGAGCCGCAGATACCTGAAGCTGTGATCTTTACCAGTACATTGTTCTTCTCGTCGATCACCGGCATATCCATGTCGATGATCCGCAGATCTTCGGGTTTGAAAATCTGTACAGCCTTAATTTTTCCCATATATGTCTCTCCTGTCAGTCAGGGGTTCTCCTTTCAGGAGCTGCCCCGGTAGAATTATTCCGCTGTTGTCAGCGTCCTGTGATCAGATTCGCTACGCCGACGGAGATCGCCGGAACATAGGTTGTCAGTGCCAGCACGGTAAAGTTGGAAATCATAAAGGGAATCAGCGCTACCACGTTCTCCGACAGCTTGTTTCCGGGTCCGCCCAGATCCTTTGATGTCTTGTCGCCGATGGAAGTGGCCGCGAACAGGCAGACACCGACCGGCGGCGTGCACAGTCCAAGCACCAGGTTCATGACGACGATGATGCCGAACTGAACCGGATCAACTCCTACAGCCGTAGCCAGCTGCAGCAGAACCGGGAAGAGGATCAGGATGGCGGCGATGGTCTCCATGAACATACCGACAAAGATCAGGAAAAGATTGATCAGCAGCAGGATGATGTACTTATTGGAGGTAAGGCCGAGCATCGCGTCCGCGATCATATTCGGAATCCGTTCCTTGGTAAGGATATAGGCGAAGACATTCGCAAAGGCAACCAGCGCCATAATGGCGGCCGAGGAGGAAAGCGTAGTCTTCAGGCACCCGTAGAAGGACTTGAGATTCAGCTTCCGGTAAACCACAAAAGATACGATTGTTCCGTAGGCAATGCAGACGATGGACGCTTCAGTAGGCGTCATAACACCGCCCATGATACCGAACAGAATGATCGCTACCATGATGATGGCCCAGATGGCTTCCCTGCCTTCATGCACAATTTCCTTGAAGCTGCTCATCCGGTCCCGTTTCGGATAATTATGTTTCTTTGACTCATACCAGCAGACAAAGCACATGCCGGCGCCCATGAGGATGCCGGGAACGATACCGGCCATGAACATCTTGGATACGGACAGGCCTGTCATCGTTGCCGCGATGATCATCGGTACGGAAGGCGGGATAATCGGGCCCATACAGGAGCTGGCCGCTGTTACCGCAACGGAGAAGGGGACGTCATACCCCTGTTTTGCCATCATCGGGATTTCAATGCCGCCCAGGGAAACCGTATCCGCGAGCGCGGTTCCGGAGATTCCGGCAAATACCATGGAGGCGAGAACGTTCGCGTAGGCAAGGCCGCCGCTCAGATGACCGACGATCGCGTCCGCGAAGCCGAGGAGCTTATCCGAGATACCGCCCTGGTTCATCAGGTTTCCCGCAAAAGTAAAGCCCGGGATGCAGAGCAGGGTAAAGGAATCCATACCGGCGAAGAAACGCTGTGCAAACTGGATAATCGGCATGCCGGTTCCGAGGAAATAGACCAGTGAGGCGACTCCGAGGCTGAAAGCAACCGGGATTCCTACGAACAGGCAGACGACAAATGTGATAAATAATGCAGCTACCATTACGCGATCCCCTCCTCTTCTTTCATAGCCTGCAGTTTTTCTTCCTCGGTCATGGGGCTTTTATTCCAGTCCGCAATCATAAGAATGATGCGGAAAATGCAGCTGAGAGAAAGAAAACCGAACATCAGAACCTGGGAAAAATAGATATACTGCATCGGAACCTGCATGGCTGTGGAAACCATCTGGAATTTCAGGAAGGCAAATCCCGGAACAGCAAAGATCAGAATATAGACGCTCAGCGCAAGCATCACAATCGTCACCAGAAGCCGGATGACCTTGTTCACAGAATGGAATCCCTTTGCCTCCAGGGTATCATTCAGAAACTCAACGAATACAAATTCATCTTTGAGAATGGCAACGCCGCTTCCGAAAGCAACCATGTAGATGAATGTATATCTTGCCAGTTCCTCTGTCCAGGACGGAGCGGAAGGCAGGAAGTTTCTGGAGATAATCTGGATCAGAACACAGGCGCAGAAAGTAAGAAAGAAGCAGCTGCCGATCACGCTGAGGATCTCTCTGTAGACAGCAACAAACTTTTTGAAAGCTTTCATCTCTGTTATCTCCTTCATAACATTGCGGTACGATCTTGCGGGCCTTCCCCTCTTTTGTCCCTTCCGGAGCAAAACCATGGAGAAAATACTCAGACCATACGAATGCAAACATATTGCCGGCGGCCCTGAGACCGCCGGCTTGCCTGGCAGCAGATCTGTCAGGCAGATCTTTCAGCTGATATTACTCTTCTGTCTTCAGAGCTGCGATCTCATCGTAGATCGCCTTCTGGCTCTCGGTCAGAGTCGGAAGAACGCCGCCGACCATGGCTTCAGCAAACTCATCAACATCAACATCAACGAACTCCATGCCCTGCTCCTGAAGCAGCTCTGTGAACTTTTCCTCGTTCTCAAGGAAGAGCTCATGCTCAACTTCCTGCGCATGCTTTCCGCCGTCAAGAACGACCTGCTGCAGATCTTCCGGAAGCGCGTCGAACTGAGCCTTGCCCATCGCAATGTAAACCCAGGAACGAAGGTGAGCGGTCTTGATGAGGTACTTCTGTACTTCATAGAAGGACTGGCTCTCGATGAAGGCCATCGGGTTTTCCTGTGCTTCGATGGTGCCCTGCTGCAGAGATGTGAAGACTTCATTCAGAGCCATCGGGGTCGGCTTAGCGCCGGTCGCTTCGAAAGCGGCAACGGTCATCGGAGACTGCGGGGTACGGATCAGAAGATTCTTCATGTCGGCAAGACTTTCGATCTTCTTGTTGGAAGTGATATATCTCGGGCCGCGGGTGAAGTAACCGAGAACTTTCATGCCGCAGTCTTCCATCAGCTGCTCGAACTGGTCGCCGATTTCGCCTTCCAGAACCGCTTCCATCTGCTCGTCAGACTGAATCAGGTAAGGCATGCCGAGCATACCCAGATCCGGCTGATAGGTCTGCATGGACTCGCCGGTATAGGTGATGTCGCATCCGGACTGCTGGAGGATGGAGGTAAGCATATCGATCTCGGAACCGAGCTGGGAGTTCGGATAGACTTCTACTTCGATCGCGCCTTCGGATTTCTCCTCAACATACTCTTCAAATGCAAGAGCTGCCTGATGCCAGGAGTCGTCCTCGGACTGGATGTGTCCCAGAGTGATGGTGTAGTCCGCCGCCATGGCCGGAACTGCAAGTGCTGCCGCAACCGCTGCGGTGATGATAGCTGCCGTAAACTTCTTCATAACTTATATCCTCCTTAAAGATATAATTATCTGCTGCGGTTCACACTTCCATGCACCAGGATGTAAACCGCGGCTATTATGCATGTTCTCCGACATGCAGGTTACCTTTGTCTGCCGGGGCCGGTACTCATACCGGTTCCCTGTCAGGCGGGGCGCTTCCCGCGCCCGCCTTTCTTCACCACTACTGTCAGTTTCTTCAGAGCCAGAGCCGTCTCCTGGGGATCGAAGACCGCCGTTTCCGCTGCAAGCTTTTCGCCAAGCATCCGGATCAGCCCTTTTGTATCATAGACGCCTTCTTCGTTCTGAAGCAGGAGGGTGACATCACGGTTCGTGAATACGCTTTCCACCTCAAGAGGAACATCTTTCATCCCTGCCCTGTCCATCGCTTCCCGCACAAGCCTGTACTGCCTGCGGCTCAGCTCCCTGGGGTTTTCTATCTGATTGTCCTGCCCGTTCATATGCTGCTTCCAGAACTTCCCGGAAAGTTCCCGGATACTGCCGGAATAGCCGAAACAGTTGATCCCGTATACACAGGCGCCTGTAACAACAAAGCACAGGATCGTGGACTGTTCCTGCCCCTTCACTACTGTCCCCGGATAGACCATGCTGATCTTATTCCTCCTGACGAAGATCAGGAGAGTGGAAACCAGCTGGGTCAGTTCATTCTTCCGCCCGTTGCTCAGGACCGGCTCCCGGATCTGCTTCGTTCTGTCGCCCGGGCCGTATTCCCTCTTTGCAAAGCCGGTAAAGATGGACTTCACGAACTCCCCGTAGCTCATCCCGTTCCGGGCAGCCAGCATCGGAATAATGAAGATCAGCAGAATCGCCAGGATAAATGGCAGGATCGTCTGAAAAGTAATGTTCATCTGGTCGCTCCATTAAGACTCTGTCCGGGTATCTGACAGATCAGATCCTGCAGGCTTTGTCCTGCAGCCGCTTTCCCTGCTCCGGACAAAGCCGTCAGATATCAGTGCACGTATTTCTTAAGGGTAGCCCTGACCGCGCCTTTTCCTGCAATCAGTTCCAGGAAATATCCGAGCACTCTGTCAGCAAGACCCGCTTCAAACAGGTTCACGCCGAAGATCCTGTCATCCTCCAGAAGTTCTCTGAGCTTTTCTTCTGCTTCTTCCTTTGTGACGGGCTCTCCGAGCCTGAAGGATGCCACATAGGGGCAGACCTGATCCAGCAGCGGATCCGGGCTGAGTTCGAAGCGCTCACCCTCATCGTCGACGCCCATCAGATAACGCAGCCATCCTGCATAAACCAGCGGGATCAGCTTCAGGTCCATGACGTCCTTGTCATCCGCCTTTATGTAAGCCTTGATCGTCTCGCCGAAGCGGATCGGAAGCTTCTGGGAGGTATCGCAGGCAATTCTCTGCGGCGTATCAGGCATAAAGGGATTCGGGATACGGATGTTCACGACCGTATCGATGAACTCCTTCGGCACCAGGATGCCGGGATCGATAACAACCGGAAGGCCTTCTCTGTAGCCTGCGCCCATGATCAGATCCCTCAGTTCGCTGTCCTTCATCTCATCGCTCAGCTTGGTATAGCCCAGCAGGCATCCGTAGATCGCAAGGGAGGTATGAAGCGGGTTCAGGCAGGTGCAGACCTTCATCTTCTCCACCTTGTCCACGGTCTCTCTCTCGGTAAAGATCACGCCGACCCTGAAAAGCGGCGGGAGGCACATCGGGAAAGCCTACACATTGACGAAGTTCTCGGTCACCTCCGCATTTACGTTAGGGGCGACCTAAGTCTTCTTTGTGGTA
>ODAI011427323.1_pt1 | contig 19031 bp, 18 predicted proteins | sample 1539321 | NCBI WGS metagenome assembly ODAI01 (sample SAMN02144231, study PRJEB22623) | gut metagenome | biome: sheep rumen | host: Ovis aries | place: New Zealand
ACCGGAATGTCTGTCCTTCTTTGTCTGCCGAAATATTCAGCATTCTTTCCATATAATCAACGAATATTCTTTCATCATCGCAAATTGCTATATTGTACATTTTAACCCACCATAATTATTCACATATCACCGCGAACATTTCCTACAGCTACATACTGTATCTTTTATATGTTTTTCATTCTCTTTTAGTTTCTTTTGAGAAGTATCCATAGGAGATAAATATAATATCCAAATAATCATAGAGAATGCAATAAATCAGTGAAGGGAGACAGAGAACCGTCCCCTGTCTCCCTCATCAAGTATCGATTCCGCATCATGCTTCAAGGCAGGATTTACTCATAAATTCAGTGTAGCTGTTTTTCTATGGCAATGCCTCCAATTCGCCTATGGTGTAACGGCATTGTTGTTACTTGTCATATCGTGATCCTCAATGAAATCATAGATTGATATTTCTACGATCAAAACAATTTTTTCCACCGTGTTTGGATCATGGTATAGCTTTTAAAATTATTCCACACATTCCAGTGAGTTTTTTGGGTTGTTTGGTTGACGAAATGTTGACATATAATAGTCTCAATTCATCATTCGAGCACAATTCTCACATAGCTGCTCGCATTCTTTCATCTCAAAATAATCTGGCGAACGAACAACACCAACATAAGGAATTTTTTTCTTTTTACATATTTCAATGATAGTTTTTCTTCTATCTGCCGGCATACGATTCCCCAAATAAACTTTGGTTATAGGAAAAAATCTCTTGGTAAAACCCTTCTGGTTTCTATCTTGAGGTGGCAACATCAACCGCCACTCATTCTGGTACGCCCAATCGATACTTTTTCTGAGTACTCCATTTATGTACAAATCTCTAATGGCCTGATCATTCCAATTATTATCATAGGCATCCATGATCGCTTTTGTTATAGGCCGTCGACGTTTTGAATATATGACTGGACGGATATTGCTTAATACTTCTACGTATTCTTCATCTGGTTGAACAGTATATTCCAAACAAAACCCCTTATGCTCATTTGCATAGTTTCCTCCCCACATAAGTTGAGACATTGGAGACGTTGTAAAACAGCATACACGAAATGTATTTTGTAGTTTACTTTTAAAATCGTTATATTCATTTTCTATCGCAGTTCTTAATGCAATAGAAATCTCTTTTTCCCCCATTTTTATTGTCCAGCTTAATCTAAAGTTTTCTGCCTGAAGTCTTTCTAATTCTCCATACCCATCCATAGCGAAAATACCTTCAATATTTCCCCTCTCTTGAATCATAGAATACGCATATTGGACTATAGCATTCCCCAAATCCTGCGCTGAACTACCTGTTATGCACCCGCATTTACTCCATTGAACCAGTTTTTTCAACCTGTATATTTCAAATTCATCAAACGAAATACTAATTTCTGAATCAAAAACATCGTCAAATATGTCAGGACTATTCAAAAAGACTTCATTTGTTTCCAATGCTATTTCAGAGTAATTCTTAATTATTTCATTACCAATGTCATCTTTCTCCTTTTGAGATTTGTCAGAAAAATACTTATAAAATTTCACTGGTAAACTATATACAGACCTATCAGCTAACTCTTTAAGATCCATTTTCTCAATACAATCTATTCGCCATATATTTCCATTAACAACACAATAGTTTTCCATAAAATCAGCACTTGATTGCTGTAATTGATTTATTGCATTGTTTATGTCCATTGAATACCCACCCCACTTTTTCTATCTAAATAGCTTTTATACCTGCAATAATCTGTATGGATTTCCGGCCAGTTCTTCCTTTAATATATCTAATACAGCTTCTCGTGATTCCAAATAAAGATCCGTATCTGCATCCATCAAAGCTGCATATACTGTAGTCTTGATTAAAAACTCTACTGCTTCATCCCTGGAACACCCTTTGTCATTCATAATGTATTCCACAAGGAACGCCGCTATATTTCGCATAGCTTTTTTCTGATCAGCACCTGTAATCATTATCCAACCACCTGCCTTTTCACCTTATCAAAACTCAAGGTTTTCACTGCCTCATTGGTCCTGAAGAAATATTGTTTAGGTAAATTCTCTGGCTTTAACTCAGCAATCACCTTATCACATACCTCGTCAGAATATCCTGATTCTTCCAGTTCATCATAGTATTCATTTATAATCGTGGTTGTTTCAGCATCCGCTGTAGGACCTATCACGATATCATAATCATGCGTGCAACCATCACACTTGCGGTTCTTAAGGATAAAACGCAACCACTCTTTATCTGCTTTTTCGAATACCTTAACATTCAATCCAGCCGTTTCTTCGCTGAATAGAAGATTATATCTGTATGCTATTATCGGCTGTATCTTTATACCCTTTTTGTTTTTGAGAAAGCTTTGACGTTTCTCTGCGATGCTCTTGTTCCTGACTGCAAGCCTTTCCGCGTGTAAAGGAACTGCTGTTGCATAAAATCCTTTGCCAAAATCTTTATAGCCTTTCCCAGCAGAAACGTCTATCTCGTCAAATTTATATATTGTTCCATGATACAAAGGCTTCAACAAACTCTACCTCCCTGCATTTCTATATAGTCCTGTAAATCATCGATAATACCCTGATTCCCGGTAGAATTGTAGTTTTCATAGCAAACATCAATATAACTCAATACATCATATTTCTTGAGCAGATCCGATAACTCAGAATATGTTTTCTTCCAAGCTTCCGCTAAAACCGGTATTAAAACCAATTGCATATTAAGTACTTCTTTATCTCTCATACTCATAACAGAAGTCCTCCTATCATATTTTTCAAGTGCTGGCAGTTTTTAACTGCTCAACATCTGCCTTAAATTCCATAAGTTCCAGGACGTACTCCGGCATTTTTCGTTTTCCAGCTTCCCAGTCAGTAACCGTCCTATATGGTATATTATAGTAATCACAAAATTCTTTGCGGTTCATCCCCATATCTGTTCGTAATTTTTTAATCTCGTTAGCTGTATCCATATCATATCACCCATTTCTATCAATACTATAATAGCACTTTTAACGCATTGCATCAATAAATATTTAAAAAACTGTACCCCGAAGCCTTTCACCCCAGAATACAGGTAAACAAAACTTTGATTACCCATAATTATAAAACGGGGCAAATAGCCCCGTTCTGTGAAGTCTTTAAACATTATTCATCGCAGGATTGCCGCAGCCATTTCCAGTGCTTCCTTTTCCGACAATTCAGGATTTTCATCCATATAATGCTCTGCGAGTTTCTTAACTGAAGAATCTTCAATCCAACGTTTGCATTATACACAATTACTCAAGATCAGATCTATAAAGGCCATACAATACTCTTCGTACTTGTTATTGTGCTTAGAATCGTAGAATTTTATAAGATCTACCCAATCTTCTTTATCATACTCAATATCATCATCCATCAACTCAGACACATCGTAAGCGTTTTTTCTATTTCGAACCAAAAATGGAGCATTAAGGCCCAAATGGTTAATTATTGAAAGCTCTACCGAGTGCATCGGATGATTTGAATTATGATACGGCTCTACTTCACCGTTTATCCTATAGTGCAAAACCTTTTCAACATCAGCAGAAGTTAATAACGGAAAACGCTCATCAAACCAATTCTCTTTTCTTTTATCACAATGCACTAATGATAAGGAAAGTTCATTTTCCTGCCCGGAACACGAAGCAAATAGATTACTGTAATCAAGTTCATCGTCGAGTCTTAATGCTCTGGGTTTAAAATGCTCTATGATCGATTTATTAGGGCTAATTCTTCGCATACAATAACAGCAAATTGCTCCCTGTTCAGTAACAAGATCATTTCTTAACCTCATTTTCAATCCAGCATCACTGAAATCATCATATACCGGCTTTCTCCCGTTATTATTCTCAAAAGACAATTTCCACGCATCAAGCCACGCCGGCGAATCACCCTTGTCAATTTTACGCATTACTCCTCCTCTTTCTCGAAACCATAACCCTAATACCGGACACAGAATTATTATGACCATCTGTTATATCATCAATTTTATTCGCCAATTCAAGAGTCATATCATAATCTCCGGCATCGTACGCACTATACATTTCATCGACTAGTTTCTTTACGCCAGCAGACATACTTACGGTATGCATTTCTTCTTCAAGAATAATATTTGAATCCCATCCCAAAAGGGACTTTCTCCTTTCCACTATAGCTTTTCCGTCCTCATTCCTGACAGCAAATATCTTCATATCGGCCGGAATATCTCCAAGGACCTGCGGAGAATGAGTCGTAATAATAAACTGGATATTAGGAAAAGTATTTCTAAGAATTCCCATAATCTTACGTTGCCATTCTGGATGGAGATGAAGATCAATTTCATCGATCAATACAACTCCCTGCCCATGCAAGGAATCTATTAATACGCTTTCGTTAGCAATAGCAAGTCTACGTGCAATATCACCAAACAAAGCAAGCGTGCACTTCTCACCATCAGACAACTGATTTATATTAAGAACATTACCGTCTTTCTCAAGAACCAAAGTATTGTTCTTACGCTCACACCTAACATTTTCAAAATTAGGGAACATAGAAAGCATAGCCTTACGTACTGCATCCAAAATCGGATCACTTATTAATCTATCAATTCCCGCTTTCCGTGTAGTAGCAATTAACTGATTCTCAATATCTTCCCGCTTTCTAAACCACGAAAAGAAAGAAACAAAATCAATCTTATTATCAATAGCATTATCAAAGGCATTGAGTTGACGATACTCCTGGTCCTTATACTCCAAAGACTTCTCACCGACAAGCCGATTAACACCATAATTAACAAAAATCGGCATTTCTTTGGAATTAGTTTTCCAATCTTTAGCAGGATCATCTTCCTTCACCGGATCCGCAAGATATAAACGTGAGAATAAATCCGTAAACTCCACTAAACTTTTTTGATCACTAAAACGTGATCCATCTCTATTGATTCTCCTCATAATAGAAATTTCTTTATTATCAATTGAAAACTCAACATCGATTTTGGAAAAGGCCCTGCTGTCAAAAATGTCATCCACTTCCATTATCGCAAGAGCCTTTTTGGATTCCGTGACCTTACGAATAATATCAGCAAAAATCAGATCCATCGCACGAAGGATTGACGATTTTCCTGATCCATTAATACCAAAAAGCACCGTACTGTTACCGTCAAAATCTATACATGCCTTTTCAAATCCTCTGAAGTTTTCTAGTTTTATACTCTTAATTCTCATATTCTTTAATCTCTAAATCCTTAACTATTGTTTTCTCTACACTATGTAAGTATTTTTAATAGTATCCTACCTAGCCTTATTATATAAATTCAACTCAATATCAAAAAAATGGCAACCATAAACCGCCATAGACACATGCAAGTCAGAAAGATGTGTTATCCCTTATGGTAACTTCTATACGTCTTCTTAATCCCTGATCCAAGTCAGTATAATCGCATTACCACTATGGATTTTGCGCAACATCAAATTGCCAAAAAACAGACACTAATTAATCAAGACAATATCATTCAAATCAAACAAGCTTTCTCTGATAAAAACAACATTTACTGATCCATATATATTTTTTTCACAAGCATTCGGCATTTCATTTCTAAGCCGTGAAAACAAGTTTTCAACTCTTGTTTTATCGTACAGTTTAGTGGCGCTTGCATAATCTTCTTCACTTACATAATATAGTATTTCTAGTTCATGTGGTTTTCTAAGAGTTGCATTATTCAACCATTCTGCTATAACTTTCCACCAATACATATCAGTATCACCCACTGAAAGTCCATACATAATAATCTTATCAGCTAGATGAATCATTCTTCTTACTTTTAACATATTTACATAGTAAATAGAATCATTTAATTCCGGCTTCAACATTATTTTGATATTTTCATTAATGTCAGTGTCTTGAGCAGAAAACTCAATTTGACTTTCATTATCTACTCCCATAATCATACCACTATCAATTTTTCCATGAATGTATAACGGGTCTTCATATGTTATTTTGCCGTCATAACCATTATTATTAATCACATTAATTAATCTACAGATAATATCCGTATAATTGAAAGAAATAAACTGTACATTAATATCATCATCATCTGAATGAGCATATGCATAATAATCGCTGTGTTTAAGCATAACTTCAAAGACCGCCGTTTTACTCACAGTCTACTATTCACTCTCATCAATTACTTTAAGCAAGAAAACGGGGCATAATGCCCCGCCTTCATCGCCTAAACTATTTCACCTTGAAATAAATCTCTCCATTACCATCTTTATATCCATAATTATAGGTATAAGCGGCTCCATCCGTATTATAGATCTTAGTACTGAAAATACCGTCTGAATCTAATATATAAGTTCTGTTAACATTCAAAAGTCTCGGTTTCAAACAATAAGTCCCTGAGCCAAGAGAATTCACTTTAATAAATCTGAACAAATTATCCGAACACATAACCTTAAAGCCGTCAACTGTAAACTCAGCACTTATTGGCATATCTTCTTTAAGAAGGACATCTTTAGTTTTATCATATGGGTCGACAACTCTGTATAAGGAAAAAGCGTTCCTTTGTATAAATAAATTGTGTCCTAATCCTTCCCATTCCAGGAAGTTATCAAATGGTACTGTTTTTTCTCCGGAGGAAATTCTTAACTCCACAGGACTTGTGCGTGAGCCTACAACACCTCCTCCACTGAATCCTATCTGAGTATTCTCCGGGTATGTAATCTTACAAGCCCCTACCTCAAATTGATATGCATAGGATCTATATGCCTTAGTAGTAATATCTGCTACACCACTATCATCAATTGAATAACCCGCATCTTCAAAACCACATCTAAGAAGTTTATCGTAAGAAGGCCACAAGATGGTATTCTTTGAAGTGCTGCCCACTTTATCTGTGCCACGCAAGTTAATTACTCTGTTATCCAAGCACAGTACTAAAACATATTCAACGCCATAAGTCTTATCAGGATCCATTCTCAAGGATTCATTATATTGGAAATGAATAGTAGTGCCTTCTTTATTTGTTTTTCCATCTGTACCTACTCCGTTTTCTCTAAGTGGCCTGTACTGAGACCAGTAAAATCCATCTATCAATTCATACTTATTATTCTTGTCCGGAGTAGGAATTCCATCCTTGTAGTTTGATATAGAAGCATCAGGTTTGTATCCTATAGTATACATAGGTATCGCATACGCATAATTGTTCAACTCATTCCTGATACTATAATACTGTGAATTATATGAGCTCATTTCTCTGAGCCAAATAGCCTTTGCTTCGTCTTCAGTAACAGGTCTGTTCGCTCCATATGGAGGGATAGAAGTGTCATAAACTGTCCTATTACGCAAACTAGCACCTGCCGGCGAACTCCAGTAAGTGTAAAAGTCACTGACCACAGCACTGTCAGACAAGAAATAATTGCATAAATAAGTGTCAACTACACTACTGGTTTTAAAATTATCACTTGATAATGTAAAATAACGGTTCCACTGGCTACCTCTCTGGAAATTAGGCTCCTCTGGGAAGGGAGAATCTATAGGTCCTTCAATGGTATACTCATCATAAACATAATCATATTTTTTACCGGTCTTATTATCGGCTCCGGTATCAGTCGAACTAAATCCCGCATGCTCGGCAATAGTCCTGATCTTTACATAATCACCTTTTTCAAGGTTCTTAGAGAGACTTAATGTGAAATATTTATATCTGTAATCAATATTAAAGGTTGAAGGATTTGTGTAAACAATATCCGAAGAAGCTCCGGTCTTATCCTTTATCGTAATAATAATATTTCCACTGTATGATTTTTCAAACTCTATCCTCGAGCTGTAGGGCAAAACATAGTCATCATCAGAGGGTAAAGCAAAGAATCTGTCTCCGTTCTGTACTGAAAGTGAAGGCTTAAACTCATAAACAGTACCTGCTTTAGCCTCTCCACCGGAAGGTGAGATAGACGGATGGTCGAAATTAACAACCTCGTTTACTCTTCTTACCTTTATTTCGATGGTTTTTGTAATAGAATATACTCCGGATTTAGAAACATAAATTGTTGCATTTATACTATTTTTCTGATCTGCACCCGCAAACACCTCGATCCAGGTATCAGTGATATTATCTGAAAAAGTATTATAAACAGGGGTTGAACCATCATTAACATAAGTGGTAGTGGAAATACCGCTTTCATTGACTTTACTAAAGCAATATCTTGCGCCTGAACTGCCTGTCTGATTCTCAAAATCGACTGCAAATGAAACCCCGCTCCTATCTCCGGAAAGCAGAATATCAAAAGGAATACGGAAAGGATTTGCATAAGGATCAAGAGGCTGATTGGGCTCAATAACTGCTTCTTCATCGGCAACTATAACCGCCAGGTCATTTTCTTCGTACAGCTTTATTGCTTCGCCGTTACGAGATGCTGCAACAAAAGCGGTTTTCATATTTCTTGTAGAAGTAGTACCGGCAGTCTTCTTGTTAAAGCCAAGATCAAAGCTGACAGTATAGTCCCATGAACCGCTTGAGACTCCGGGTGTTGCTTTAAATTTATTTACGCATTCTGATAAAACATATCCTTCAGCCTCAGTATATCCAACCGGCTCTGTAGTAACTTTCGAAACATATGTTTTAAAGTTCTCTGCATTATCAGGAATGATCTTCTGGTAAGTAAGTACACCGTTAGAATTTGCAATATCTCCTGTAACCTTGATCAGGAAGAACTCATTATTTGTGTTTTCGATGACCAATGTACCGGTATCATCAACAAAATTACTTGCAAAGCTGGCATCAATAACAAGATTGTTTAAAATATTTGTGATATTTTGAGTTTCCTGCTGAAGCCCGACTTCCGAACTGCCGGTACTGTAGCTTTTGGTAGTCGTAACTATTGCGGTTCCGATACCAACTGAAACAATACCCATTATTGCGACTGTAACAATGAGTTCAACAAGAGATAAACCTTTTTCGTTTTTTATAAACGATCTCAATAGTTTCATAACAATCCTCCGTTTACGATAGTCAGGATTTGGTTAACACTACTTTTCCGGTCAGTTTCTGTATTTCAATCTTATAAGATCTATTTGCTTTTTTAACTATTATATCACTGGAAGGTCTGTCACTGCCATCTGCATTTTTACAGCCTACAAAACTTCCGGCACTTCTTTCAAAAACATAAAAAACCGGCGTGTCCTCATTCTCGCTTGATAGCAATTCCAAACCACCACAATTTACGCTTGTCAGGTTTTTACCTATCTTTTTAATAGTATAATCCCCGGCAACAACATCAGAACTCTCTATATTGTAACTATCGGCAGGATAGTTTAGCTTCTGAACCATAAAAACTTCTCCTGCACTATTAGCATAGAAAGCTACAAACCCATTATTTTTTCCCATCGTCTGGGTTCTGCACCTGTTTAAACAAATCTCCATATTGCTGGCACACTGAGTTGCAGATCTTGTCGTAGCCATTCCGAGTCCGATGGACAAAGCCCCGACCAAAACCGACATAATGGCCACCACAACTATCATTTCAACCAATGATATTCCGGAATTATTATATCTTATTCTTGAATCATTTTTTGTTCTCATATCAGCTCTTAATATAATTATAATATTTTACAGACTTAGAATAATCCAATTTTTTATCATCGTTAGTAACAGTTCCGCCCCAATTAAGCTGAGGAGGCGTTATCTGAAACGAAGTCCTGATCACGGAAATATAATCTGTTTTAAGATCCTTAACAGTTATTTCAAAATCATTAATATAATAGCTCACAACCTGTTTATTGGAATCAAACACCTGAAATGAGCCAAGCGGAACAGTTCTTAAGGGATACGATGCTTTTCCAAAGCTTGGACTTATAGTACAATCCAAGGTTCTTCCGTTAACATCTATCGTAAAATGATTGGCAGACACATAACTTATATCATTACCGAACAAGCTTTTCATGTTTAGCTCAGGGGAAGGATTACCTTCACTGTCAGTCCTATTCCAATGGTTATCCCAGGTCTTATCAAACTCGTCTTTAAAACTTAAAAAATAAGAAGTTGCTCTGACATTTTCATCTAAGCTCTGCGAGTAGTCAATAGCTGTAGCAACATATGCATTTTTTGAAGCTTCGATAACATCCTTTGTAAGTGAGGATTTTAGCCTTTCAACAACAATCTCCGCCTCGTAAAAGCTCTCTTTCGTCTTTAGATCATAAATCTTTGTTTTATAGTTCTCACCGACAATATAAATAAGTATAGTAGCAAGTATGCTCATAAAAGCAACTACAACTATAACTGTAATAAGCGTGGATCCCCTATCATTATTCAGATTGTTTTTTTTCATGTTTTTAGATGAAAAAGTTTTCATACAATACCTATTTCAAAATAGTCCCAAATAATTCAGCGGGAACTTCCTGTGAATTGAAGATCGGCTTTGGATCTAATACCTTAACTGTTATCTTATACATCAAAACAGTATCCTTGATCGTATCCGTAAGTCCATTTTCTATAATAAAAATGTCATCATTTCCGATAAGCTTATACTTACCTTCTAATGTTGTTAACGATAATTTAGAACTGTCGAACAGATTCTTTCCGTAAGTACCAAGATTTCCAAGGTTCTGATCAATGATATCATAAACAATCATAGGACCGGATGAACTGCAATTACCGAAAGTAACTTTATAATTATCTTCGGAATTTTTTATCTGAGTATTGGATTTTGATCCATCCTTTTGTTTAAACACATATAGATCAACTGATTTTTTTGTTGTCCCATCATCGGCCATGTATTTATTGTCAAAAACAAAGGAATCTGTCAAAGTATAACCTGAGCGCCCAAAATCATAGGCAGGGTAATAATAGAAAAATATCTTTTCCAATCCAGTCGAAGCAGCAAGCTTTGTATCAAGAGATTTTACTACACTAGGCATACCTGCGTCATTGTGTCCGGGGTAATCGCATGTGCCGGTAAAAGTATACTTAATATCAACCTCGCCAACGGAATTAATATCAAAAGTGATTGTCCTTCTGACTTTTAAATCACTGATAGAATCTTTATTCTCAGACAAAACAGGATCAGAAGCTATAGCCGTTTTGATATAAATATACGGATCGTATTCATTGGAATCCTCGCTGAAGACAACATCATAGGAAGGATTAAAATACGGGGTCTCTTTGTATTTATTTTTTGTAGCAGTATCCGTAAGTGTGTCGCCGGTATTATAATCTATCTTTTCATCCTCAGAAACCGTGATCACTACATTATAGCTCTTGGAGTCCCCGCCGCTTAATTTAACATTTTTAAGCTTATACTCTCCGGTCAAGGTGCTGGGAAAGCTTTCGATCGTAGCATTATCAATAAAAGCATCATCTTCAAACTTCTTGTGAGTTGCTTCGATCCCATAGGCCTTAAAGGATTCCATTATCGACATGCCCGTATTGGTAGCTCTCTGCTTAACCTTTGCTACGGCGCTGTATTTGGATGTATTGGCGAAGATAGAAAGCACGGGTATAACAGCAACCGATAATATAGCTACACCGATAATAGCCTCAACCAAAGACATACCCCGGTTATTCAGTTTTTTCTTTTTATTAAAAAAACGGATCATCATACAAATAAAAATCCTATTATTCAGCACTGCCTGCTTCTTCGTCAACAAGTTCTACAGTATGTCCGCCAATAAAGATATTATCGGTTCCTGCTTCATATTCCTTGATAACAGGCGGAACATACTCTTTTCCGTTTCCTCTTACATAGTAATATCCAAGAGTTATGACACCGTTAAGTATAACGCCTTCTTCATTTTTTGTATAAGAAACACTCTCGATATTGGCTTTATAATCACTGGCAAATACTTCGGCTATTGCATCCTTCATGGAATCATATGTAATATCATTACTATAATTTACGGTACGCTTAACAAATTCAACCTGATCGGCATATCCGTCAATCTCCGCATTTACAATAGATTCCCTTGATATAGTGGCAAGGGTTTCAGGTTCGCTTATTTCAATGCCTGAAAACATAATATCCTCAGCGGCATTCTCTATAGCAACTCCTTCGAGTATAAAATCCTCTTCCCGATAATCGCTGGGGTAAGCCGTGATTACATTGACTATTTCTTTTTTTAAGGTTTCAGTATCGGCTTCATATTGATTTCTGTTGTCGTGATAAACCTGAAACTCCGATATTTCAGATCTCAAGGTAGTGTTTGAACTTTCAAGGCTATTTATCTCATCGTTGACATTTTTAAGCGGAACAAAATACACAAGAAGAAACAACCCTACGGCAAGTACAAACAGAAGTGCAAAAATATATGTATCACTAATCTTCTTCATAATTCATCATCCCTCCCATATATTATAGATCATCTGTGGACTCAGGCTCATCCTGTGCAGGAGCCTGTGTCTGTTCTGCGGGCTGTTCCACAACTACTTCAGTATCATTTGTCTTGTAAAGAGCATTAATGGTAAATCTGACGTCAACGGGATAATGAATCTCTTCATCCTCAGCTTCTTCTTCATCAGCCTCTTCGCCGGCTATCTCCGTGTTCTCTTCCGCAGTCTCCTGTGTATCAATAAGAGTTACGCTTTCTCCGTTGATCGTGAGCAAGTTATTTATGGCATCTGCCAATTTCTGTAGCTTAAACTCAAGATTATCTTCATGTTCCTCTTCAACAGAAACAACCGAAAAACGGGAAATGGAATCAAAGGTTCTAAACAAATCGATTATACCGGCCGCAGTTTCCTTGTCGTGGCAAACAATAGAAACAGTGCATGACTCCGATGTGGAATCAAATCCAACGATCTGTGCCGCTGTTGGCATCTTTTCTTCAAGTTCCGCAAAGAAAGCAAGAATGCTGTCATTGGGGTTCTCCATCAGGGCATCTCCGGCCTTGACCTGGGAATAGAGATTTCTCATTCCCTCGAAGCGGTCATAAACTTTCTTATCATCCTCGTACTGAGCCTTCACTCTGGTAAGATCTTCATTCTCCGATCTGACACCTTGTAGCGTAAAGAATCTAGGTACGAAAAGTGCCAAGCAGATGACTGCTGATAATGCAAGAAGCAGCACTCCCAGTGCCTTATAATTTGTCTTGTGCTTTTCTTTATCTTCTCTTGCCTTGCTGTAGAGACCAACGGGAGCAAAGGAAGCGCCGATGGTTGCTGCATAGCAGTGGAAACCTACGATATCTGTCGTAGCAACCCACTGAAGCTCTTCCAACTTCTTAAGTACGTGGGTCTTGATGCCCATCTCATTTGTAAGCAGTGTATTGATTCCCTGAAGGTCACCACCCATACCGCAGACAAATATACGGTCGATGGCTACGGTATATCTTGAGTTGTAGAAATCTACAACACGGGATACCGCATTGATGAATCCTGAAAGGGATCTTGTAACTGCAGCTCTTGCCTCCAGCATCGCTCCTCCGGATGAAGCGTTCTCATGATCGGCGGCATTGCTTGCTGCGGTATCTGCAAGAGTCTCAAATATGCAGAGATTATCCTTTACATATTGGCATGCATCATCATATGACTTGCAGCCAAATGCAGGTCTGTCCGCAACCTCGCGGATAACCTCTTCTATTCCGTAACTGATGTTTCTCTGAAGGAGCAGATTCTGATGATCTACGATAGTGATGGAGGTCTGTGTCTCCTCAACCTTCAGGATCATGTTGCAACGGTTAACAGCTTCATTCTTAAAGCACTGATAAATAGAGTTACCAACGTAATCTACCTGGATCAATGTGAGACCGGCCATCTTTGCCAGATTCTCATAGGACTGAACGAGGCTCTTCTCTGCTGCTATGATGAGGACACGGTACCTTCCGGCATTGTCGCCCTCCTTTATATGTTCAAGCACAATGTTTGAAACTTCATGTGCTGATAAGTCGATAGGGAAATATTCCGACAGATTCATCTGAATCGTGGAATTGATCATATTAGCCTTGATAGGCGGAAGCATTACCTCACGGGTAAGTATCTTGCTGGAAGCAATGGTGAAGATAACATTCTTCGTACCATTCATTTTCTCGGAAATGATAGCTTCCTTAATCGCATCTGCCAAGGCGGGATTTTCTGTGTTGATATAACCATCGGATATACATCCGTCCGGTGTAGGAAATGTGGTATGACGATAAACCTTGGGGTGTTTGGTTTGATAGTCCATCTGGACTATACGAGTTACAGCATTGCCGATTTCGATCGAAATTACTTTGTTTGCCATTTGCTATTGGTCCTCACAAGATTTTATTTTCCCCTTCTCATTCCTGTTATTATGCCTCTATACATAACAAAGGAATCTGTCAGCTCTCTCCTTTGCAAAAAATCAGCAAAACTAACAGATGAAGTGAATTACCAAATTACATTTTATTACATATTTCACAAATATGCAAGAAACCGCGTGAAATTACGCGGCAAAAAACGACATATACCAATTGATCAGATATTCACCAAAGAATACTGAAAGGACAATGCCCAGAGACAGGTAGGGTCCCATTGCCAAGGTATGTCCTTCTTTGGAAACTTTCATCCTGATGATATGTATAATGGAGCCCAGTATGCATCCCATTATAAATCCCAGAAGATTCAGCTTCCATCCAAGGAGTAATCCGGTGGCGGCCATAAGCTTTACATCGCCGCCGCCGATCCCTCTTCCTTTTGTGATCAAAAAAATCGCTAATAAAACAAGACTAACTGATACCAGACCTATCACATACAGGAGCCAATTTTTGTAATCAGTTGCCACACGCGCTATGCCCAGTATCAGTATAAAAATATTGAAACCCACAGGGATTTCGTATGTTCGGAAATCTATTACGCTAAGGCTGAGCAGAGCGGAGAATAGAAAGCAATAGAGTAGGGCTTCTATTGTCAACCCGAATCTTAAAAAAAGTAAAACGTAGAGGATTCCGTTCAATGCCTCTATGATGGGGTACTGAACGGAAATCCTGGTTTTACACTTTCGACATCTGCCCCCAAGGAAAAGATAACTGAATACAGGAATCAAATCATACCACTTAAGTTGGTATCCACACTCCATGCAGTGTGATCTTTTCGTCGCTATATTCTCCTTTTTAGGTATACGATAAATCAGCACATTAAGAAACGAGCCAATCACGATGCCATAGAGGAAAATAATGATTAATAAAACAATCTGCATTTTAAAAGGCAAGTCTGTCATAATAAGCATACCTTATTTAAAGATGGTATCCATATCGTTGTTCTTATTACCCTTGCTGTTTGTGCAAGCACCCTTGCTACTCCAGGTATATGCGCTTGTACCGCTAACCTGATATGTCCACATACCACTATTCCATCCAGAAGACTTAAGAGTGGTGCTGGCAATTACACCATCACAAGCGGTTGCTGTATCTGCATCAACAGAAATATATCCTGAAGCTCCGCCCTTAACGCTAATTGACTTAGCGGTAGTCAAAGACTCATCTGCATATGCAGCCTCCATAGCAGTCTTTACAGCCTGAAGATTGTCCATATCAGTAGACTGTCTGGAATTTTCAACATGCTTGATGAACTGAGGTGCAAGTACACCAATAAGTACAGCCATAATCGCAATAACGATAATAAGCTCTACAAGTGAAAAACCTTTGTTTGCATTCTTTTTCATAATAGAATTCTCCTTTGCTAAATAGATATTTATAAAGCACTCGGGGCCCTACTCCCAAGCGCTTAATTCTAGATAAAATAATACCACAAAAGAAGTAGTTTTTAAAACTATATTTATGACATTCGTCACATTTTTTTGCCATTCATCCCAAAATCATTTCAAAATTTTTACAAAAAGCCATAGACCATTTAAAAATCTATAGAAAAAACAACCTACATAAACCAAAAACTATATAACTTACCTGCACACTGCCATTGTTTCCACTCCAAAGTAATGCTAATAATGTACGTTTATTCACTTTCACTTATTAACTAAGGCATCTCTTTTAATCCTGTAATGATTAATATAGCTTTGATATATCAGCAAGAATATTATAATTATGACTGTAGCAAAAAAAACAATTAACCCAAAAAACAAGCCCGGAGTGTGAAAAACCAGCCTTATTTCATGTTCTCCTTCTGTGATATCAGAACACAAGAATACATTTCTGTACAAATCAAGCTTATGCAACTCGCCATCAATATAGAGCTTATAACCTTCCTCATAAGGGATTGAAAAGAAAATAACGCCATCTTCTTTGACATTAATATCTCCCACGAGTTTACCTTTTTTGTAATATGAAACGTCCATCATTTCATCATTCAACAAACTCAATGCCCTTTTCAGTTCCTCAGAATTGCATTCTTCAACATGAACCTTTCCAATAGGATAATAACTCTCTATATGAACCGTCACATCATTATTCAATTCAAACTTTCCCAAGAAAACTGCGCATGTGTACTGTCCTGCATCAAAAGTATACCTCGCTTCCTTGCCATCAACCGAGACAAGTATTTCTTTCTTATCTTTGTCTATCTCCTCTTCATAGAAATAATCCTCTATAAATAACCATATACCATTATCATTTATCGGGTTGAAAACTATATCTGTTTTCTTTATATTATCATCACATATCTCTTCTGTCACAGAATAATCAATTTCTTTAAAAACCTCTATATCCATTCCGCACAGATCACTCAATACCAGATTCTGATTATTCAGCTCATCTGTCCCCATACTTCCCTGTTCTTCTTTACATCTCTCAGAAACAACATATCCAATAGATAGAGCATCATCATTTCTTATAAACAAATCCTCTCCATCAACTATAGATTTATCAATTCCCAAACCATTTTCCAGATAATCTTCTTCACCTCGATTATTCTTTATATACCTATATCCAAACAAATCCATAACAATTGGAGTAAATCCGATATCATTAGAATAATTATATCCAGTCATGGTTCCAAGCTTATAAAACGCTCCTGCTCCAAATTGATTAAATGTTGAACAAAAGTATCCAAACCCATTATAGCCGAATAACGCCGAATCGTTGTGAGTAAAAAATGTCGAATTAAGTACTCTACCGTCCGTTTTCTCTTCTTTCATGTTTTTAGTAAAGGCAATTGCGTCGTCAGCAACCATTTCATATTTGCTTCTTGAATCATACATATAATTAATATTTAGCCTCATAAATACATCAGAAGTATTTAATAATGCCTCTATAAAGACGTATATAATAACTATAGGGATAACAATAATGCCAATCCCCATTTTTTCCATATTTATATTATTTGAATTTTTATCTGATATCCGTCTCGAAATAATACAACAAGATTTGTACGCAGTTATTATTATGAATAAGACAAATGTATATGTAAATCTTCCAGGATGCCAATTAGGTGTTCTAAAACCATGCCAAAGCATATATAGCGGAAACACCGAAAGACTCATTATAAAAAAAGCAAGCACGCATAGTGTAGCTATCTTTTGCCTAGCTTTTACTCCGGGTAACAGTATAAAAGCAACAAACAGTATCAAAGAGAACACGCCACAATAAATAAACGGCTGTCCGTTTCCATCTGATATAATCACGTCCGCCCCTGGCAAAAACATTGAAAGCAGTTTAAGCGGATTTTTTAAGAACAAGCCCATATCAGCAGAAGAATACCCCGACAAATATACGTTTGATTTATTTAAACTTAATAATGTCGGAAAAAGAAGCGGCATCACTAAACCTGTCCCAAGGATCACAGATACACCGCACTCATATACACTTCCAAATAATTTCTTAGCAAATTCCTCTTTTTTGAACTCATCTATCATTCTCAACGCAAAGTAAATAAGTCCAAAAATACCGGAAGCGAATGTAATATAATAACAGCTGTACAAACTATAAGCAAAAGATAGAATAAGGATAAGATCTATTTTTATATCAATAGATAAAAATGCTTTTATTGTAGTTTTATTTTTATTAAATTTGGATTCAATAATTTTATCTATACCAAGCAAAATGATTGGCAAGCTAATGGTTATGTTCATCCACGGCATATTAACAAAATATACCATGTTATAACTGCATGTGGCGTACAAAACACTGAATACAACTGCAAATAGATCCGGTAATTTTTTCAAAAACCTATTTGCCGTATTATCTTCAAAACTATTTGTAAGAAAATGTGACCTAATATGGCCAAATCTAAAATAAAGAAAACAAGTCAGACCACAGATACCTGTTTCAAACACTTCAATAAAATACATAACGTCAGGAAGCATTTTAAGCGGAAACATCCCCATAAGCCAGGAAAACAGTCCCGAATAAGAGGACATATATGTACTAATATTTCCGCTTCCAAGAAGAGAATAAGTCTGATAAAAAATTGTTGCATTTCCGGAAAGTACATATCTAAGTGAAGCAGACAAGGGAAAATTCAGCGCACGAAGATCAGAAATAAGAACCAGTTTTTCACTACCCGGCCAAATCTTATTCAATGCATATGCAATAACAACAATTGCAGAAGGTACAATAAAGCTTAAAACCAAAAAAATAATAAAAGATTTGTTTTTATGTCTGTTTTTATTAATTGTTGAAATCATAATACTCCAAATACGCAAAAGTTTTCCCTCCTTTCGGAGGGATTATTCTAGTTCACAACTATCACTTTAATAATAATTTAGAAATGCTATAACCCGCATTTTTCATTATGTCCAATAATTCTTCCTCTGTTATTTCCAAAACTTCAGAACCTTCTTTAGGTGTTATTGAACCTTTTTGAATTAATTCAAAAATAACACTTTCTTTTCCTTGTGTTATCCCCAAATTCTTTCCATCCTCTAATCCATCTTCATAACTTTCCTTGCGTATTAACTTTTCCCTAGTTTCAAATGTCATATCAATCATAGTTACCCTAGTTACCTCGTTCCGCCTGGCGGTCAAAAATTCATGCCAAACACCATAAATTAATCAATTCGCCCCTCCTTTCGGAGAGGCGAAGAAAATGCATTTTAAATATCGTTATTCTTTGCTTTTTACAGCTGATCCAGTGCCTGGTACATAGTAAGCATGGGTGCCATACATGCGGCGAT
>ODAI014690575.1_pt1 | contig 19026 bp, 13 predicted proteins | sample 1539321 | NCBI WGS metagenome assembly ODAI01 (sample SAMN02144231, study PRJEB22623) | gut metagenome | biome: sheep rumen | host: Ovis aries | place: New Zealand
TGTTGCAGCGCTGTGTTGCGCATTTTTGTGCAGGGTGGTTATCCTCCCGCACCATTCAAGGCGGAGAATATGGCTCTCAACTCGTATGCCACGCCAGAGGGCATGGAGATTGGACGTGCACAAGCCGTACAGGCAGAGGCGGCACGACTGGCTCCACATACCGACATGAACCCGCTCTTGCTCAAGCCTAACTCGGAACATACCACTCAGGTTGTGCTCAATGGCAAGCCTATTGGTAACCGCTCTGCTTACGACTATTTCCGTAAGGAGGGTAGGGAGGAACTGAGGCAGGCGGTAAACGATGCGTTCGACCGTCTTGCTGCCAAGTATAATCCCATCGTCATGGAGGGTGCAGGAAGTGTGTCGGAGATAAATCTGCGTGATTCCGACCTTGTCAATATGCCTATGGCTCGTCATGCGGATGCAGACGTCATACTCGTGGCAGACATCGACCGTGGGGGCGTGTTTGCAAGCGTGTATGGAAGCATAATGTTGCAGACACCAGAGGATAAGGCGAGGATAAAGGGTATTATCATCAACAAGTTTCGTGGTGACCTACGTCTCTTTGACGAGGGACGCAAGATGATGGAGGAACTCTGTGGAGTACCTGTCCTTGGCGTCGTACCTATGTTCAAGGATATCGTGATAGAAGAAGAGGATAGCGTGGAACTTGACAGGAAAAGGAAAGACCTGGACCCACCCCAGCCCTCCCTACAGGGAGGGAGCTGCCGTAAGGTACAGGTGGCTGTAATCCTCTTGAGGCATATCTCCAACTTTACGGATTTTGATACCCTTGAGAGAGATGAGAGGGTGAATCTTTTCTACACAAATAATGTTAAGGACATAGAGAAGGCGGACATCATCATCCTTCCGGGAACGAAGGCAACGCTTGATGACCTTTATGAACTCCGCCGTAATGGGGTGGCACAAGCAATAATACGTGCTCACAAGGATGGTAAGACCGTCATAGGAATATGTGGTGGCTATCAGATGCTCGGACAGATGGTGAGTGACCCTGACGGAGTGGAAGGTAGTGTGCCTTGTCTCCCAGGTCTTGGCATCCTGCCTCTTGAAACGGTCATGACAGCAGATAAAGTCACACGTCAGGTAGAGTTCGACTTTGAGGGAAACCGATGCAAGGGCTATGAGATTCATCAGGGAAGGACAAGGAAGAGTACTCTCACTCTAAATGGCGAGGGCGAACGACACGAACAATTTGTGGAAGAAGATTTGCCTCTCGTTTATATTCAGGACAAGTGTCTTGGTACTTATGTTCATGGCATACTTGACAATCCTGCTGTCATAGATTATGTGGTAAGTCCTCTTGCCAAGCGTGCCAGCGAAGCACCTGTCATGACGGCCGAGGAATTCAAGGATAAGCAGTATGACCTGCTTGCCGAATACGTCAGGCGATATGTGGATATAGATAAGATATATGAGATATTAGCCCCCCGTCCCCCAAAGGGGGCGGCCTCCGGATAAGGGCGGTAGGCAATTAACAATTAATAATTAACATTATGATGAAGTTTTTAGACTTGTTGTTGTATGTTATGTATAAGGCTCAGTATCCTGGCTATCTTGAGGATGTAAATATTTTTGGAGCAAAACTTCTTTTGTCATTTCCACTTTCTGGATTTTATTGTCTTGTGGTTAATGAATTCCTGATTTTGGTTGGTGTCCCAGCTTTGATTCTAAAAGAACATGCATATATATCTATAATTGTGAATTTGCTATTTGTTGCTATTATTTTTGGGATTTATAGAAAGAGGCCACTATCCTTAGATGAATCCAGAGCTATAATGCAAAGATATAAATTGGATATGAGACTGATATGCTTCGTATTTGCATTTTTGTTGATAGCTTGCCCAGTATGTTTATTAGCCATTCATTTCGAACATCTGGGAGTATATAATATAAGATAATAGTTAAACATTTTCATTTCCCCAATTCCCTACATAGTAACTTACTCCCCTCCCCATAGAGGGGGAGGGGTTGGGGGAGAGGGTCCGGAAAGGATTGGTTCGTTTTATGCTTAAAGGACACGGAGACGATACATATATATATAAGGATATAGACATCAACTTCAGTTCGAATGTCTATAATCATTTTGACCATGAAGGATTGTTCTGCTACCTTGCGGACAGTCTTGACAAGGTTGTGTCTTATCCTGAGCCAACGCCCGTTTCGCTTGAGGCGGAACTGGCTATGATGCTTGGCTTGGGTAAGGATGAGGTGTGTGTGACTAATGGCGCAACAGAGGCAATATATCTTATTGCCCAGACATTCCGAAGGAGTAAGACGGCAATACTCATGCCGACGTTCTCCGAATATGCGGATGCCTGTCGCATACACGAGCACACGCTATGTTCCATCTATGCACTCGACCAGATACCTGAGCGTGTGCAGATGGTGTGGTTGTGTAATCCTAATAATCCTACAGGAAGCGTAATAGACAAAGATGAGTTGATGAAATGCTTCCGTAAGCACGAGGATGTCATCTTTGTGCTTGATGCCAGTTATGCGCCATTCACGCTCAAACCGCTTGTCACGCCAAAGGAGACAGCAGAGTTGCCTAATGTCATCATGATTCATAGTATGACCAAGGAGTATGCCGTTCCGGGACTTCGCATCGGCTACATTACCGCTAATGCTGCCCTCCTGAATAACATCAGGCTTCAGAGGATGCCTTGGTCGGTCAATCAGGTGGCAATAGATGCTGGTCATTATCTCCTTGCACATGAGGACGAATATCGGCTCGATGTGGAGACACTCGTGGCAGAACGTGAGAGGGGGGCAGAAAGATTGCAGAAACTCGGTTGTATAGAGACATGGCCATCCGACACACATATATTATTATGCAAGTTGAGAATGGGAAAGGCTGCCTCCTTGAAAGATTTTCTTGCTCATGAGCACAGAATATTGATTCGAGATGCAGGCAATTTTGAGGGACTTGACAGTTCTTTTTTCCGTATCGCAGTACAGAAAAAAGATGAAAATGATGCCCTCATTGAGGCGATAGAAGAGTGGCTGTTTTTATGAAATCTAACGACAATATTGGGAGAAAACAAATAATAATTTGAATAGTTGTTCAAAAATTATTCTTGCAATATCGTTTTGATAGTTCCGATTTCTGACAATAATTACAAATAACCATGTCTCAAATGCACACTTCTTTTCAAAATAAGACATAAGAAAACGTCTCAAATGTAATTTGGGATGTATTTGAGTTGTAAGTGAAAGTGTAATTGTGGAAATGCCTATATCTTTGCAGTGTTCAAAATTTAATAATAGCTTTTTCTTTAGTTCATCATTACGTATATCCTTATACCAAATATTTATACAGAGTGGTCTGTTAAGACTTTTGGGAAATAGTTGCTACTTCGTTGAGAAGTGGCAACTTTTTTTTGTGTGGATATTTTGTCAATAGAGCATTAAAAGACATGAAATGCTTACAAAATGTTTGGGAGTTATCCTTCGTTAATCCTTCGTTAATGGTTCGTTAACCCTTCCTAATTCTTTCCAGATAATTCGTATGACAAAATGTAAGTGGAGGCTTCGTAAGGAAGCATCATATTGCCATTTTTGTGATTTTTTCATTTTCTGTATTTGGGATTTTGTGTAAGAAGTCATTTGTTTTTACCTAATTCCTGTCAATATAAGCTATGCAATTTTTGATAATATCTATTGATGTGTGTCAACATGTTGTGTTCTATAAGTTAAAATAAGTTGTCTATTATGGAACAAAAGGGCTTTTCCCCTCAAAAATCTTTGGTTGTTTTTTTTATAATGCTTTAACTTTGCACCGCAAAAAACAATGAGCGAGGAGATTCCGAAAACCTCGTCCAGGTGAAAAAAATTCTAATTGATAAAAAAGAGTAGGAAAAACAAAAACGAAAAAATCTAACAAAAAAATTATGAAAAAGATTATTCTTACTGCACTCGTTGCAGTTTCTTCACTTTGCGCTAACGCTCAGCTTTGGCTTGGTGGTTCAGTAGGTTTCAAGAGTGTATCTCCAGAAGTAGGTGATTCTTATACTACATTCAAGATTGCTCCAACAATTGGTTACTCACTTGATGAAAACTGGGATCTTGCTCTCGAGGTATCTTATCTTAACAATTCTGATAAGTCAGGTAACGCTATTGAGGATGAATTTAAGATTGCTCCATTTGCTCGTTTCAACTTCGCAAAGTGTGGTATTGCTACATTCTTCGTTGATGGTGGTTTTGGCTTTGGTAAGGCTAATCTCGTAGCTGGTGGTGATGTTACAACATTCAACATTGGTGTTCGTCCAGGTGTAAAGGTTGAGCTTTCTCCAAAGGTAGACCTCGATGCTAAGCTTGGTTATCTTGGATATAAGAATGTAAAGGATCATTACAACCAGATTGGTCTTGCTGCTGATGGTGAGGCTCTTTCATTTGGTCTTACTTTCAAGTTCTAATTTGAATATTATCTAAGGACTTTATACGACTGGTAGAATCTACGGATTCTGCCAGTCTTTTTTGTTTGTACATGAAAGAATAAGCCTGTTTGTGAATTACTGAATGGAAATTATTCGTAATTTTGCAATCTATTATTAGATTTGCCCGCCAAAGGGGTTCAACGAATTTAATTCTTCATTTGACATTTATGAGTATCATTCCTCTTTTGCTTGGTTGGTTGCTTGACCTTATATTTGGCGACCCAGAACGCCTGCCGCATCCGATAGTATGGATGGGGCGATGGATTGCCATGGGTGAGCGCATACTTAATAGGGGAGTGCATCGAATGGTGAAGGGGGCTGTGTTCACTGTTATGAGCATCGTAATGGTTTATGCCCTTGTGCGCCTGATACTCACCATTGTGAATGTGTGGGTGTACTTTGTGTTTGCCACTCTTCTTATCTTCTATTGCCTTGCCGGTCACACCTTGCGCAAGGAGGTGAAGATGGTGTTTGAGGCTGTGGACAGGAGTGTGGAGGACGGACGTAGGCAGGTGGCACGCATCGTAGGAAGGGACACAAGTGAACTGACGGCACATGAATGTCGAACGGCTGCCCTTGAGACGCTTGCAGAGAACCTTTCCGACGGAGTCATTGCCCCTATCTTCTGGTTGGCTATGCTTGGTGTACCGGGTATGGTGGCTTACAAGATGGTGAACACATTCGACTCTATGATAGGTTACAGAAATGAACGTTACAAGGACTTCGGCTGTTGGGCGGCAAGGATAGACGATGTCGCCAATTATGTTCCTGCACGACTGACGGCTCTGCTCATCATCGTGGCATATAAAATAATGTGTATGGTGGGAATGGTTAAGGGTAAGAGTGCTGGATGGAAGGAACTATTGGGCTTCGTTGCCTTCTTTGGTTCAAAGCATGCTTCGCCTAACTCTGGGTGGCCGGAGGCTGCCTTGGCAGGATTACTTGATTGCCGTTTTGGCGGAGGACACAATTATTTCGGACAATATTTCTATAAGCCATTCATTGGTACAAACGAGCGTAAACTGACAACGAGCGACATGCGCTTGTCAGTACGCATATCGCTCGTTGCTGAGATATTGATGGTAGTTATACTATTGCTATCTCTTCTCGTTCCTTCTCTTTTTCATCTGCATTCTCTTTGAGCCTCTTGGCTCCTATAAAGAGCAGGTAACGGCTTATGAGGAAAAGAGGAATGAGGAGCATCCATGCAATGTTGATGGCTTTCTTGTCCTGCAAGGCAGTTGTGCTGAGACCTTCCACTCCGTAGCTGAAGAGTGTGAATGCCAGTACGAAGCAGTAGAGCAGGTGACGGGCAGATAGAACCATGTAGGAGAAACAGATTGTCTGTACAGCCTTGATGTGAAGGTCCTTGAATATTGTCCATCCTGCATAGAAGCACGTTACTATGGCAGCTGCCTCTGCAACTATCTTGAGGTAGAATCCGTAAATCTCAAACTCCTGTGCCATAGCTACAACAATGGCGTTTATTATTGCTACAATGGCATCGAGTACGAAGTAACTGCCGAATCTGGCGCTCGGTATGCGTGAACCTAACCATACGATGTGACCTGCAAACAGCACATATAATGTTGTCTGAAGCCATATGGATACGTCAAGGTAGTACAACTTGGCGATTGTGGCAAACTGGCCAAAGTGTGCATGGAGAGTGTCGAAGTTGCTCATGAATGGTTGTCTGAGTGCAAAGATGACGCTCTCAATCAGCATAATAATGGCGATAATCTTAAGACTGTCTCTTAGTTTCATAAGGCTTTCTGTTTTTATGGTTTGGTGCAAAGGTAAGAAAAAATAAGTTTTTAAGTTTATGAGTTCGTAAGTTTTTTAGTTATCGTGGAAAACTTACCTCTTTGCAAACTTGAAAACATACTTTTCCTGCGCGAGAACATAAAAACTAACAAACTTAAAAACATAAAAACTTACAATGCTAATAACATTTCTTCTATATTTTGCAGTACTATTCCTTGTTTCCCATCTTGTGGGAACGAGGGGAAATGATGCCTTCTTCCGTGGCAATCGTCAGTCTCCTTGGCCGTTGGTTGCCTTCGGTATGGTCGGTGCGTCATTTTCGGGAGTGACCTTCATAGGCGTTCCGGGAATGGTAATGACGGGTGACATGACCTATCTGCAGATGTGCATAGGCTTCTTCTTCGGCTATCTTGTCGTGGCTTTCGTTCTCCTCCCTATATATTACAGGATGGGGCTTACGAGCATCTACGGCTATCTGGACAAGAGGTTTGGGAGTGTTAGTTATAGGACGGGTGCATGGTTCTTCATCATCTCCAAACTTAGTTCGTCGGCAGCCAAGTTCTATGTGGCTTGCCTTATACTCCAGCAGTTTGTATTTGACGACTACGGCATACCTTACTGGCTCACGGTCATCGTGACGCTTGCCTTCATCTGGCTCTATACAAGGAGTAGTGGCATCAAGGCACTTGTGTGGACGGATGCCCTTCAGACTCTCTGCCTTATCGTGGCACTCGTGCTTATCATGGTGAAGGCTGTTGATATGCTTGGCATGGATTGGGGTGAGGCTTATGGTGCTGTGGTAAGTAGTCCTCACTCACGCATCTTTGAGTTCTCCGACTTTGTTAGTCGTCAGAATTTCTGGAAGCAGTTCTTGAGTGGCGTGTTCGTGGTTATTGTCATGACAGGTCTTGACCAGGACATGATGCAGAAGAACCTTACTTGTCGTGACCTTCGTTCTGCCCAAAAGGATATGTGCTCGTATGGTGTGCTTTTCATTCCTGTTAATGCCTTATTCCTTACCCTTGGCATCCTGCTTCTTGCGCTCTATGCTCACCTTGGTATGGATATTCCACAGAAGGGTGACGACCTCCTCACGGGGATTGCAGCCACTGGTGTAATGGGAAATGCCGTCGTGGCATTCTTCACCATAGGTGTTATTGCAAGTGCATTCTCAAGTGCGGATAGTGCGCTCACGGCTCTTACCACATCATTCTGTATCGACATCCTCGGCAAGGACAGTACGGACGAGCAGGGTGAGACGCTCAGACGCAAGGTTCACATCATCATGGTGGCTGTTTTTATCTTTTTCACCCTCCTGTTCAAGTGGGTTGGCTCAAACAGCGTCATCGACCTTATCTATACGCTTGTCAGTTACACCTACGGTCCTCTCCTTGGACTTTATGCCTTCGGAATGATGACCAGACGGATGCCACGTCCTCGTTTTGTTCCATTCATAGCTATAGCCTCACCTCTGCTTTGTTACGCACTCGATGCGTTCACTCTTCAGCACTACGGCTATAAGTTTGGCTACGAACTCTTGATGCTTAATGGTATGCTCACGTTCATGGGCCTGTGGATGGTGAGTAATAAGAAATGAGTAATGAGAAAAAATACTAACTAAACAGAATATGCAAAACAAAATCTTAATTGCTCTTGCTCTTATGGCAAGTGTTACGAATACTGATGCGCAGGATAGGAACTCAAAGGTTGCCGAAAAGGCGATTAATGAGGTCGTTGTTACTGGTACAGGAACTTTCCGTAGGGAGAGTAACTCGCCTATTGCTGTGAAGGTGATAACTGCAAAGGAACTGAAGGATGCACAGGTGACAAGTCTTCAGGAGGCGCTTGCCAAGCTGACTCCCAATGTTACCACCCATACGAGTGGAATGGGTACTTTCGTTAATTTCAATGGTGTGAGCGATGACTATATCCTTATACTTGAGAACGGAAAGAAGGTCGTTGGCGACGACCGTTGGAATCGCATAAGCATTGCCAATATCAAGCGAATAGAGGTGCTGCAGGGGGCGGCAAGTGCTCTTTACGGTAGCGATGCCATAGCCGGAGTTATCAACATCATCACGGATGATTCCAAGGATGCTGTCGATGTGTCCAATCGTACCCATGTGTCAAGCAAGGGACGTGTGAGTGAGGATATTACCCTTGACTTCAACGTCGGTAAGTTCTCGTCACAGACATCATACAATTATCAGACGGCGGATAACTGGCAGGTAAACAACAAGCAGGAATTCTTTGAGACGGATAATGTCACGGGCGAAGACAGACAAGTGCTCAAACTCACTGGAAGACCTATGAGTACGGCTTTTGCAAGCCATAATGTAAGTGAGAACCTACAATGGAAGTTCAATGACAAGCTCTCTATGTATGTCCGCGGCAATTATTATGACAACATGACTAATCGTCCTCGCTCTGCCACCTACTTCACACAGTCTAAAATAAAGACAAAACTGAATGACGGAACTACACAGTATAACTATACGTATAAGGAGAAGGCTGCCTACACATACGATATTCACCATAATTCCTATCTATATGGTGCCGGGGCAAGGTATGAGTTCAGCAAGAATGCCCATATCTACTTCGATGTGTATTCCGACAATTATGTGACTAAGTATGACTATTGGCAGACGGGTGAGACGGAAGAGAATGAAGTTACCCGTAAGCGTACCCATTACGTCAATGAGACCATGAAGGGAATCTTCCGCCTTTCAGAATGGAACAAACTGTCGGCAGGAGTGGAACTGGTGCAGGAGTCGCTTGATAGTGAGAGCGACAATATTGACTTTGAGACAACGAATACATACAACGTATTTGCGCAGGATGAAGTGAATATATTCAAAGGACTTGAAGCTGTTGTCGGGGCACGATACACTTACAATGACAACTTTACATCGCATGCCACAGCCAATGTTGCGCTTTTCTATCATATAGGAGGCTTTCGTGCTCGTGCCGCTTATTCTGGAGGCTATCGTACGCCGACGCTGTCTCAGCTTTATGCTACAGACATGGCAAAGACCAATGCCCGCTTCACGCTCAACAATACCAACCTTAAACCTGAGACGAACGATTTCTTTAACCTCAACATGGAGTATAGCAACACGTGGATGAGTCTTAGTGTTACAGGGTTTGTGAACAAGGTACACGACATGATTAACTATCGAGTGATGTCGCAGAGTGAGATTGATGCAGATACCCATCTTACGTCTCTCTATAATGATGGATGGACAACGATTCGTCAACGTGATAATATAGATAAGGCAACGGTTAAGGGCATCAATGTGAATGCAAAGTTCTTCCTCCCTTATGGCATAAGCGTAGGCGGTGGATACACTTATACGGATGCCAAATCCGAGACAATGAACTTTGACAGCAAGACGCAGGCTTATACCTTGGTTACTACGCCTGTGGATAAGAGTGTAAAGAATGTGGCAAGGGTAAACCTTGCGTGGGATAGAAGCTGGAGTAATTACCATGTGAATCTGTCTCTCAACGGTCATGTTCAGGGCGAACGATACAGTAGTACTTATGGCTTTGCTCCTAAGTATCAGCAATGGGATTTTGCTACGCGCCACTCTTTCTATGTTAATGACTTGGTACTTGAACCTGGTATTGGCGTGGAGAATATATTTGACGAGAAGGATAGTTCTTACTGGAACAGCAACTTCTCTACGATAAGCCCTGGACGTGCTGTGTTCGTCAGCTTTGCCCTAAAGTTTAGACATTGATTACGATTCTTGATGTTTATGCCTAATAAAGTAATGGAGCGCGCCAACGACATGATTGGTGCGCTCCATTATTGTTCTTGGTGCCTATACATGTTTCTTGTCTCTCGGACTATTGATAGACAGAGAGGCGACACTTGGCTTTCGTTCTGACTACTTTGTTATCTGGGCATTTTAACTTAAAAATTTAATTCATAATTCTTAATTCATAATTTATTCTTATCTTTGCGCAATACTAATAAAGCATAGGTTATTTTATCATGAGAAAACTATTCATCGGTGCTTTGGCACTTACATATTCCTTGTTTGCCCAAGCCATTGACTTGGCTAAGGCTACCATCGTGTATGACAAGGCGGATTGTGCACTTACGGCTAAGATGGCAGGTGTACTTGCTGACGACATTGAACGTGTGACTGGCGTTCGTCCTGCCATATCCACAGAGACTGTCAAGGGCAATAGTATCGTACTTGCTACGCTTGGCAAGTCACGCTTTGCCAATGGTCATACGGAACTTGCTGGCGAGTGGGAACGCTATGCCATCGACTCAGACAAGAAGACCGTGCGCATCACGGGTAGCGATGCACGTGGACTTGCGTATGGCGTCTTCCATGTAAGCGAGAAGATAGGCGTGAGTCCTTGGTACTGGTGGGCTGACGTGCCTGTGGAACGTAAGAAGAAGGCTGAGTATGAGGAGACGATGGTAAGTAGGTCGCCAAGCGTGAAGTACCGTGGCATCTTCATCAACGATGAGGACTGGGGCTTGAAGGTATGGGCTGCTAAGACCTTTGAACCAGAGTTGGGCGATATCGGTCCTAAGACATACGACAAGGTGTGCGAACTTATCCTGCGTCTGCGTGGCAATATGCTTGCTCCTGCCATGCACTCATGCACGGGTGCTTTCTATACTCATCCAGAGAGTCAGGTGGTGGCAGATTCGTGGGGCATCATGATTACGACAAGCCATTGTGAGCCTTTGTTGTTCAATAATGCCTCCAAGCAGGAATGGGACACGCAGAAGGATGGCGAATGGAACTATGTGACTAACGGCAAGCATATACTTGAGAAACTTGACAATCGCATTAAGGAGACTGCTCAGTATGACAATATTTACACAGTAGGCATGCGTGGCTTGCACGATGGTGCCATGAAAGGACCTAAAAGCCCTGAGGAGCGTGCCCGTGTGCTTGAACAGGTGATAAGTGAACAGCGTAAGATACTTAGCAAGTATAAGAAGCGTGCGAAGGACGATATTCCTCAGATATTTGTTCCGTACAAGGAGACGCTTGATGTGTACGATGCTGGTCTTGACCTCCCAGAGGACGTGACCATAGTGTGGCCAGATGATAACTACGGCTACATGAAGCGTGTGAGCAGTCCAGAGGAACGTAAGCGCAAGGGTGGCAGCGGAGTGTATTATCACATCAGCTATCTTGGTACGCCTCATGATTACCTGTGGATGAACACCACGCCTCCTGTGTTTATGTACGAGGAACTGAAGAAGGCGTACGATGCAGGTGCTGACCGCTACTGGCTTCTCAATGTAGGTGACATCAAGCCTATGGAACTTGGCATACAGACATTCATGGATATGGCTTGGGATATGGAGTCGTTCACGTATGAGAAGGCTTATAACCATCAGACGGATATGCTTTGTGACATATTTGGGAAGTCTTTGGATAATTCTGATGGTAGGTTGAAAAAGATATTTGGCTCCATTTTAGATTTTTACTACCGTCCTGCTTGGGACAGAAAGCCTGAGTACATGGGATATGAAATAGAATGGGACAGCAAGGAGAATGAACGAATGCACGATGCTCCGTTCGACATGGATGTAAGTAGATTCTCTCCTAAGGCTCACTACTCTTCGAGATATATGAATTATGGTATGCTTGAGTCTATGATAGAATCTTTTAGTAACGAACTGCCAGACAGTTTACGTAATACATTCTTTGAGTTGATTGGTTATTCTGCTTTGTCTGCCATAAATAATGATATGAAGTTCTTGGCGGTATGGGAAAATCATCAGACTGGTAGTGATAAGTCGTATAAGGGTGCTCAGAAGATGCAGAATAATATAGATTCTTTGCTAAAGAAATACAACACTATGCTTGATGGCAAGTGGAATGGAATGATGTCGGAAGTCCCACCTGGTCTTCGTGCACAGTATCAGAAGATGCCTGAGTTGGTTACTGAACCTACGGATAAATACAAGTTGCCAAAGGATCAGCTATACACAACGTATGACGATGAACTGAAGTTGGACAAGATTACTCCTGTGCCTCCTTTCCGAATGATAGAGGGAATGGGTACAAACTGGAATGTTCTCCAGCTGGGCGATGCATACGACAAGGTGGAAGACCCGACAAGTCTTTCTTCGTCACACATCGATATTCCTTTCGTGTTAGAGGGCGACAGCGTGAAGCTTCAGATTAGTACCGTTCCTGTGTGGCCGTTGTATCGTGGCAGGAGCAACCGATTTGGAGTGAGTGTGGACGGCTGCAAGCCCGTTGTCTGCGAGAATAAGATAGTGGAGTGGTCGTACCCATGGAAACTGCAGGTACTCAACAACCGCAAGGATTACCTCCTCACTCTTCCTGTTGACAAGACACGCACATCGCACACCCTCACCTTCGTCATTGGTGACCCGGGACAGATGATACAGATGGTGACTTACTCTTCGTTTTAAGCATGTGGATGCTTGGTGTTGAATAATGTAATAACATTGTAACACCTGTTGTACTCCATACATACAAAAGAAAGTGGTATATTTGCATATCATAACTTCCTTTCATGGCACATAATACTTAATGACTTATGAAAATACTTGTCGTCGATGATGAACAGGATATCTGTGAGATATTGCAATATAATCTTGAAACAGAAGGGTATGAGGTGGTTGCTGCCAACTCTGCTGAAGAGGCTTTGGAAATTCTCAACAATGAGAAGCAGAGTGGGGAGGCATTGCCTAATCTTATTCTTCTTGATGTGATGATGGGGGAAATGTCTGGGTTCCAGATGGCTCGTAAACTGAAAGCTGATGCCGACACAGTAAACATTCCAATCATATTCGTGACTGCTCTTGACGATGAAGATAATACTGTCAAGGGACTCAATATCGGTGCAGATGACTATATTTCAAAGCCGTTAAGTATGAAGGAGGTGAAAGCAAGGGTTAAGGCTGTGTTGCGTAGAGCAGCTCCTTCGCAGGTTTCACACGAAGAAGATACTTTGCCTTCGTCTTCACCTGAGATTCATTACGAAACAATCGGCCTTAATCTTGATTCTAAGACGGCTACTCTTGACGGGGTGGATTTGTCTCTGACTAAACTTGAATTTGAACTCCTCTCACTCCTTTTGCAGAATCTTGGTAAGGTTTTTTCAAGAGAGGAGCTTTTAAGTCGTTGTTGGCCACACGATGTGTATGTACTTGACCGTACTGTGGATGTCAATATTACTCGATTGCGCAAGAAGATAGGTCGTTATGGGAAACAGGTAAAAACACGCATTGGTTATGGCTACTGCTTTGAGAAGTAAATCGTTTCAGCTGAACCTGCTGATGAGTATTGGAGGCATTTTCTTGTTGTTTGCAATATGCTTCAGCGTTTACCAGTACAACAGAGAAAAAGACTATAAGATTGACATCTTGCACTCCCGTTTGCAGATGTACAATTATGAGATGATGCAGTCGTTGGGCGAAAAAGGTATGCTCAACGACAGTCTTTTTCGTGATTACACACACACTCACAGTATTGACAGAATGCGTGTGACTGTCATTGATATAAAGGGACGCGTACTTCAGGACAACGACTATGAGAATATAGATTCTCTCTCTAATCACCTTCAAAGAGCGGAGGTGCAACAGGCTTTGCACAATGGCAGTGGATATGATATAAAGCGTACTTCACAATCTACTCACGAGACATACTTCTATTCTGCAACAAGGATGGGTAATCTTGTGATTCGTTCTGCTGTTCCTTATTCTGCCGAGTTAACGGAGTCGCTTAAGGCTGATAATACATACATCTATTTTGCTATTGTGCTGACTTTGTTACTTGGTATTGCGCTCTATCTCAATACTCGACGAATAAGTCGTCATATAGGTTATTTGCGTGAGTTTGCCATAAAGGCAGAACAAGGTGACCAGTTGGACCATGAATTGGAACGCAGATTACCTGATGACGAGTTGGGTGAGATTTCACATACCATCATTACCTTGTATTGGAAACTACGTAACTCGGAAGAGGATAAGGTGAGAATAAAGCGTCAGCTGACACAGAATGCCGCACACGAGCTGAAGACTCCTGCTGCAAGTATTCACGGTTATCTGGAGAGTATTCTTGATAACCCTGAAATGCCACAGGACAAGCGTCAGCACTTCCTGGAACGTTGCTATGCTCAGAGTGAACGAATGAATAAGCTTCTCTTTGATATGGCTCTGCTCACAAAACTTGATGAGATTCCTTCAAGGCAGATGGCTGATTCTGAAAAGCTAATTGATGTTGTACCAATAATCAACAATGTGCTTGAAGATACAGCTTTGCAATTAAGTGAGAAGGGCATAGAGTGTGTTGTGAAAATGCCGTCACGAGTTATTATCAGTTCTCCGCTTAATGACCCCGAGGCAAGCATATATAGTATATTCCGTAATCTTGTTGATAATGCCATTGCCTATGCTACTGGTGCAACACAAATAAAGATAAGCTTCTCAGATGATGAGTTTGTCTTTTCGGACAATGGTGCTGGTGTGGCAACAGAACATCTGCCACATCTGTTTGAGCGTTTTTATCGTGTCGATAAAGGTCGCTCCCGTAAACTTGGTGGCACAGGTCTTGGCCTTGCAATAGTAAAAAATGCAGTAGCTGTACACGGAGGAACAGTTACTGCACTTCATACTCCCGGAGGAGGCTTGACTATTAGGTTTACGCTCTAGTTTTTCTTGCCTTGCTCTCAACTACATTGAGAACATAATCGGCAAGTTTCTCATATCCATTTATTGTGTCGATATAGAATGCTCCTAACTGATAGTCATAAGCACCTTGAGACAGCTGTTGGATGTTTTCTTCTCTAAGGTAGGAACGAAGCTTGTTGATGTCATCCTCTACCTTATAGCTTTTTTCTATGTCGTGCCCTTCGCCTTCTGGCTCATTAAGCGTTGATATCATCAGTTCAATGGCATTTCCAACCATCTGCTCTATTTCTTGTATGTTTTTGAGCTGAGTCTCTGTGAAGTGTACCTTGCATTTTGTACGCTTGCGTGAGAGAATGCGTGAGATGTTGAATGCACAGTCACCTATACTCTCAAGGTCATCAAGTTCACGAAGCATGCGCTGCACCTGATGTTTTGCATCGTCAGAGAGACGACCTTCACTAACCTTCTGTAGATAGTGGGCAATCTCATATTCCATATTGTCAGTTATGTCCTCGTATCGTTTTACCTTCTCCAGTTTCTCGTTGAAGTCGTCATCGTTGTCAATATTATGCATCTTGAGAAGATAGTTAAACTGTTTCTGACAACGCTCTGCAAATAACACAATCTCCTTGCGTGCCTGAAGTAATGACAATTCCGCCGTGGAAAGAAGTCCTGCTGTGATGAACTGTAATTTCTCTGGTTCGTCAGTATCTTTCTCTGGTAACACGCGACATACGAACATCTCTATTTGCTTTACAAAACCAATGAGCAGAAATGTATTGATGAGATTGAACGCTGTATGGAAGGTAGAGAGCTTGAACAAGTCGTTTCCTCCACCCATAAAATTATTTACGAACCAACTGACAGCGTCACATGCTGGGTAGAATATGATAAGTACAACAGCTACTCCAAACACATTGAAGAACATATGTGCAAGTGCTGCTCTGCGTGCTTGCGTGTTTGCTGTGAGAGATGCCATAAAGGCTGTGATGGTGGTACCGATATTCTGTCCCATGGCAAGTGCTGCTGCCTGTTCAAAACCGAAACCAGGAATGTTCATTCCAAAGAGCATAAGAGTGATTGCCATTGTAGCTGCTGATGCTTGTACAATCATAGTGACCAAAGCTCCTACGATTACGAATAGAATGATTGTGAAGAATGAATCTTGTGGTACATGTGCAAGCATTCCTGCTACCATGTCACCTATGTTCATTGCTGTTGCTGCTTCCTGAAGGAATGACAATCCCATGAAGAGAAAAGAGAATCCGAAGATGAACTCACCAATGCTTTTCCTGTTGCTTTTTCCGCTGAAGATAAGTGGCATTCCAATGGCAAGCAGAGGAATGGCAAATGCGGCAATGTTTACTTTGAATCCTACTGCGGAGATAATCCAGGCGGTTACGGTTGTACCGATATTGGCACCCATAATGACTCCAATAGATTGAGAAAGTGTCATAAGTCCTGCATTCACAAAGCTGACGACCATTACTGTTGTAGCAGAAGATGACTGGATAAGTGCTGTGATAAGAATACCCGTCAAGACTCCCATTACTCTGTTCTTTGTCATGGCGGAAAGAATGCCACGCAGACGATCTCCGGCAAACTTCTCAAGTCCCTCAGACATTGTTTTCATACCAAAAAGAAACAACGCAAGAGAGCCAATAAGTGAGAAGATGTTAATGATTAAATCCATATTTTTTCTTCGTTCATCTTTTATGGCAGGTTCAAAGAAAACAGAACATGCCTTATATCTGGTGCAAAGATGGTACAATCATATTACGGATGTATTACACAGATGTTACAATCCTGTTACAAAGAGGTTGAGAAATGCCTTTGTAACACCTTTGAAATAGTTTTGTAACATCGCATTCCTACATTTGTGATGTCATCAAGGTGCGAATCAATCTCTTTGATGAAAGTTACAATGAACAAAGAAAAAGCAGATAGAGTTATTCGGATAATAAATTGGATTCGTTTCGCAATCCTTGTGCTGTTTCTGACATTTGTGTTTGTCGGATTAGCAAATGCATGATATATGTGAGTTATGAGTTACCATCCAGAGGCAACTCATAACTCTTATCTTGTGACTCTTAACATATTCTGAGCCTCACCCATATCCATCGTGGAAGGAGACTCCAGAAGAATACGAGGATACGGTATTTCCAGTCAACTGTTACGACAGACTTCTTGGCAAGCACGCCCTTGAGTATGTCACGTGCAGCATCGTTCACGTCGAGTTGTATAGGATAGTTGTCACCCTTGAGCAGAGGTGTGCGTACGAATCCTGGACGTATGTCCGTTATCGTGATGTTCTTGATGCCACGTATGTGTATCAGTTGTGATAGGCACTCGAGATAATGTCGTGTGTATCGCTTGGTTGATGAGTAGGCAGGTGCAGCTCCCAGTCCCTTAGTACCTGCAATACTGCTGATGACAGCTATCTGTCCCTTCTGTTCAGGATGCTTGGCGTAGTAGTCGAACATGGCTATCACCATGCGAGTCATTCCGAGAGCGTTGGTCGTGATGGTAGATAACTCCTTCTCTGCATCCAGCTCGATGTTCTGATAGCCTATGCCCGAACTGTGGAAATATAGGTCAATCTGTCCTCCCATCTTGCCAATGAGGCTATTGAGCCCATCTACGGCATTGTCGTTGGTTACGTCTATCTCCTGCGTGGCGATGATGTTGATATTACGGCTCTGCATCTCCTGCAGTACACCGATTCTGCGTCCTGCAATACCGACCTGCCATCCGGCAGCAGTCAACTGCTCTGCCACGGCACGTCCGATACCCGATGTTGCACCAACTATTATTGCTTTCATCATACTCGTTTGTTTTATTGGTATGTTTATGTCGTTTAGTCTATAAGAACATAAACAAGAAAAAACATGTTTTCTTTTGTTTTCCTGTGTTTTCTTTTGTTTTTATAATTGGCCGCTTGGCGGCACAGCTATACGTTTTTAACCGTACAGGTTGAAAGAACTCATAATTCATAACTCACAACTCACAGTTCCCCTTTGAAATATTTCTCATCAAGCAGTTTCTCCATCCATATCATGTCGTACCACTCGCCAAACTTGTAGCCGCAGCGATGGAAGTGTGCATTCTTCTTGTAGCCAAGCTTCTCGTGGAACTTAGGGCTCTGGTGCGTGAGATGGCTATTAGGAGTGTCAATCCATGATATGCAAGCGTTGATGTTGATGAACCCGCGACTCTGCAGTTCAGCCTCCAATGTCTCGTAAAGCTTTCTGCCTATTCCCTTACCATGAGCATTCATATCTACATAGATGCTTGTCTCAACACAATGGTCGTATGCCCTGCGAGCCTTGAATACGCCAGCATACGCATAGCCAAGAATCTTTCCGTCCTTTTCTGCTACGAAGTATGGATATTTCTCTAAAGTCTTGATTATTCTGTTGCGAAACTCCTCGACGCTTGGCACTTCGTATTCAAAAGTGATTGCCGTATCTATAACGTATGGAGCATAAATCTCCACAAGTGCCTTAGCGTCCTCAGGCTTTGCCGTCCTGATTGTTAATCCATTGTCTTTTGTATTCATGTTGTTTTTGATTATGTAATCTCTGTTCTTTTCAAAATCCGTTACAAAAGTAATAATAATCTTTTATTCCGTCAAACTATTGTCCCTTGCTTATATGTTATATGTGCTAAAAAACATCATTACCACGTTTTTCGTTAAGATGCAACATCACTCCACAAATTGAGGAGCAAAAAAAGCAGAATAAATAATCAAGATGTATTTTTTTTACCTTGCGTGCTTATAAGCTTGTTGTATAGAATAAAAGTGATGAAAAAGTATAAATTTTGCTGTATTTCGTTGAAAAATGGATTCCTTTTCTTTATTTCGTGGAAAATTAATTAATTTTGTAAGCGTATTATCATAGAATAAGGCGTAACATCGTCAAAATACGAAGTATATTAAAGAATAGGCATCATGTCATACTCCAAATTCACAACAATCAGAGGTACACTCTGGAATAAGTATAACGTCCATTTTAATGCCAACGAAGATGTAAATATCATCGTTGGTATCAATGGTAGTGGTAAAACCACCCTGCTGAATGAGTTATATAAGCTTGCACTGGAAAATCTCGAAGATAAAAATCAAGTTATATATGTGCCGTCTATCGATAA
>ODAI010452107.1_pt1 | contig 19021 bp, 13 predicted proteins | sample 1539321 | NCBI WGS metagenome assembly ODAI01 (sample SAMN02144231, study PRJEB22623) | gut metagenome | biome: sheep rumen | host: Ovis aries | place: New Zealand
ACTACCTGTGTGTTCTCACAGGTATCATCAAGGGTAACATCGCCCTTGGTAGCATCCGCCATTACCTCAGCCATCATGTTCCATGTACCGACGTCTTTCCAGTCGCCCGAATAGCGCACCGCCTTTATGGAACTCTCCTTTTCTACTACTGCATAGTCAAAGGAGATCTTTTCCAGCTTATCATAATTTTCAAGGAGTTCATTATAACCGGTATAGCCTGTTATCTCATGTACCTTATCTATAAGGTATCCCAGCTTGAATGCAAACACGCCCGCATTCCACAAAGCACCCTTTTTCAGGTACTCCTCCGCTGTCTTTTTATCAGGTTTCTCCTTGAAAGACTTTACAAGGCTTACTTCAGCCTTTTCATCAGGTATGATATACCCGTACTTATCCGACGGATAAGTAGGCTCTATACCCATAAGTGTAAGCGCAGTATCACCCTTCTGCACATGAGCTTCCAGAGATCTTACGCACTCATAGTAACTGTCATCAACATAAGGATCGACAGGACATACTATAACACACTCATCCCTGTCGGTATCCTTAACATCGTGAAGGAATTCCGCCGCCAGAGCTATTGCCGGGAAAGTATCCCTTCTGCAGGGCTCTATACATATAGATACCTTATCATTGAGCTGATTCTTTATCGCACTTACCTGTGAACGTGATGTGGCAATAGTTATACCCGCTCCGCTCACAGACGATATCTGACGATAAACACGCTGGAGCATCGACTCATAACAGCCATCGTCATTTTTGAAAAGACGGATGAACTGCTTGCTTTGTACATCATTTGAAAGCGGCCAAAGTCTTTTTCCGCTTCCGCCCGACAGTAAGATTATCTTCATTACCCAACCTCCAAACAACCGCTTTGATATTTAAGAACAATACTCATAACACCGTGAGGTACTGATCAAAAAATATCATCTGCGGATCTATATAACTAAGTACACTACTTGTTCTTTCTTGAGCATCACTGGACCTTTATATGTATATAATTGTACAACAATAACTAAATTCTGTCAAGTAATAGGCGGTTAATAGTAACGAATCACATTATCAATTAACAAAAATTATACAATGTGTGACCATCGTTATGCTGTTATACGTGTTATTTTTCTTCATTAATTGTTTATGAGAATGCAATTATGGTTATTCCATCTTCGTTCTGGAAAGAATGATATGAAAATATATAGTCTAATTTATGCACATAACATTACCAATAATTTAAGGATGTTATTATTTTTGAAAATATAGTCATTTCGAAACGTGTTATATTATCTATAGTGATGAAAAAACGCAGATATATTGACTTTTGTCAGTTCTTGTGATATAATGATTTAACAAAAAGATATTTAACTTATTCTAATTCAAACGCACTGACTAACTGAAGACATCTTCGCACATATAAAAATATTAATTTTATCTTGTGCTTGAGGCCCAACCATTTCATAATACAGCAGGACATAAGTCCGGTGCTGTATACTCATCCAATGATGCAGGAGGAGAACGTTAAATACCGACTGCAGAACCATTAATTATCTAAGGATAATGGGGGATTAAAATGATCAATGCAAATGTACAATCAGAAGCAAGTGTTCTGGCAGCTAATATCGAAATGACATCTTACAGTGAAAAAGTACTTCACGAAAGCAATATTACCGTTACATCAGGCAAACTTTACAAGGACAAACCTGTGTACGATACTGTCAAGAGGGCATTTGATATCGCCTGTTCCTTTATGGCACTGACGGTACTGGCACCTATGATGTTGATAGTCATGGTACTCATAGTTATAGATGATTTCGGAAATCCGATCTATACACAGGAAAGAGTCGGCAAGAACGGTAAGCTGTTCAAGATATACAAATTCCGTTCCATGTATAAAAAAGCCGATAAGAAACTTGAAGAATTGAAAGCTATGGACGAATGTAAGGGCGCTACTTTCAAAATGAAGAACGATCCCAGGATCACCAAGATCGGATCGATCATCAGAAAGACTTCCATCGACGAGCTCCCTCAGCTGATAAATATACTCAAAGGAGATATGTCCATAATCGGTCCGAGGCCCTTCATCCCCAGAGAGCAGGCTAATCTTCCCGAGGACAGGCTTCTTGTAACTCCCGGACTTTCATGTTACTGGCAGATAGGCGGCAAAAATTCGCTGACTACCGAAGAACAGATCGAACTGGACAGAAAGTACATAAAAGACCGCTCTGTTTTTGTTGATCTCAAGATCATCATCAAGACCGCATTATTTGTATTCAAGAGCAGCAATTCATAATTTAAAGATCATAAAACGGTGCAGATCCGAAGTGAATTGCACCGTTTTTTTCTATTTATATAAGATGATATTTTTAGTAAAATCACACGGATTTATTCATTAAATTTTATCATTTATTGCTTGAATTCCTCCATATACATCTGTTATAATTAAAAGAGTTTGTTTAATGCAAATTTTGGCAGAAATCATGTGTATCACATAACCACATTCAGGAGAAAACGGTATGAAAAAAGTAGCTGTTGTAGTGTGTCCAAATATAAGGAATTTCGGAAGTGTATTGCAGTCCTATGCAACACAGAAAGCTGTTGCCAGGCTGGGATATGACAACGAGTATATCAAATATGTAAAAACCAAAAAGACCGCCTACAAATATCTTATCCAGCTGCTTATACCTTCTATCATGGCTGAAAGATGGTCTTTCGTTAAAAGAAAGCTTTTCCAGAGAAAGCACAAGGATTTTATAAGCAGGCGAAACAAAGCTTTTGACAGGTTCGTTGAAAAGTATATGACAGCCTCCACAAAGTATGTGGGATATGATGCGCTCAGACGTGCCGCAGATAAATATGACATGGCAGTACTTGGCAGCGATCAGGTATGGAACCCCATCAACAGCGGTTCGGATTTTTATACCCTCAACTGGCTTAACGACAGCACCAAGAGAGTAGCATACGCACCCAGCTTCGGTGTATCCGAGGTACCTTCACTGCTTCGCGGCCATTATAAAAAGTTTCTTTCCAAGTTCGACCATATATCTGTACGTGAAAAAAGAGGACAGGTAATAGTAAATGATCTTATAGGCAAAAAAGTCCCTGTCGTTTGTGACCCGACGCTTCTTTTCAAATCGGAGGACTGGGACGATATACTTCCCGAAAAGCCCGTGGCTGAAGGAAAGTATATATTCTGCTACTTTCTCGGCAACAGAAAAGAGCCCCGTGAATGTGTTCTTAAACTTGCCAAAAAGACAGGGCTTCCTATTGTGATGATGCCCTTTTTCGGAGAGATATCGGAGCTTGACAATAAGCTCAATGCTAAGTTCGTCGATGACCCTGATCCTTCCCATTTCGTAAGTGCTATTAAAAATGCAGAGTACGTTTGTACCGATTCATATCATGGCACTGTATTTTCCATAATATACCATAAAAGAGTGCTGGTGTTCCGCCGTCACAGTGCCGACAGCAGCAAAAATACTTTCTCACGCCTTGAATCCCTGCTTTCGATCGCAGGCATGAAAGACCGTGTAGTAAACGATGTCTGGGAGGACAGGTTCCTTACCGATACCATAAACTACGATGAAGTTACCGCAAATATCGACAAATTAAGGAATTATTCCTGGAACTATCTTTCCGATTCCCTGAAGAACTGAAATGACAATAAGTCGGGTGATAAATAATGAATATACTTGAAAGTGTAAAAAAGGATTGCTGCGGGTGCAGCGCCTGTATGAACAGCTGCCCGCGCAATTGTATAACAATGCAGCCCGACGGTGAAGGCTTTTTGTACCCGAACGTTGATGAAAAGCTGTGCGTGGACTGCGGCAGATGTGTAAATGTCTGTCCTGTGCTGAAAGAGAAAAAGACTGATAATAAGCCCAAGGCATATCTCGTTAGAAACAGGAACAAAAATCTGAGAAGCACTTCGACATCGGGAGGCTTTTTTGCAGCGGCTGCCGAGTTCGTACTCGATCAGGGCGGCTGTGTCTTCGGTGCGGGATTCAATGAAAATTTCGACGTCGTCCACAGCTATATCGAAGACCCCAAGGATATCAGAAAATTCAACAGATCCAAGTATGTACAGAGCGAGATAGGACTTACTTACAGAAAAGTAAAGGAGTTCCTGGAAAAAGACCGTACCGTACTGTTTTCAGGCACACCATGCCAGGTGGAGGGTCTGCTAAATTACCTCGGACGCGATCACGATAAGCTGTATACTATGGATATAATCTGCAAGGGCGTTCCCTCACCGAAATTCTGGAGGAAATACCTTAGCTGGCAGAAAAAGAAAAGCAAAAAAGCTATACGCGAGGTAAGGTTCCGTGAAAAGACCTACGGCTACGGCAGTACTACCATGAGGGTAATATTCAGCGACGGCAGCCAATACGATGAACCCTATGATGTTGACCCAATGCTGCAGTTTTACAGCAAGGAAATGATATCAAGGCCGTCATGCCATAACTGTCACTGCAAAGGCAAATTCAGACGCAGCAGCTTCACCGCAGGCGATTACTGGTACGTAAGCGGCGCAGCACCACGTATGGATGACGGCATAGGCGTATCGCAGGTACTTGTCAATAACGAGAAAGCCGCAGCCGCATTTGAGAAGATGAAAAAATATCTGGATACCGAGCCGCTGGATTTTGACAATGACAGCGCTATAAACGGAGGGATGATGGTAGGCTCTGCCAGACCCAGCCCACGCAGAGATGAAATGTTCGCTGACCTGGACAATATGTCGGTATATGCCCTGCAGAAGAAATATTTTCCATCCACCTTCAAGCTGAAAAACAGGATCAAAAGGCAGATACGTCCTATAATGTATAAAACTGGTCTGCTGAAGCTCTATAAAAAGCGAATGAGAAGGATACAAAGCGAGAAAAGCTTTGAACGCCAGAACCCGGAGGCATAGATATAATGAAAACGATCTCGGTGTATACCAGAGGCTTTACCCATGCGGCAAGCTATTACAGGATATTGCAGTATACCGAAAAGATAAAGGATGCAAAAATAACCAACAGGTTCACCATGACCGAGAAGATGTACCGCAGCTATACTGATGCGCCTAACCTCTTCAACAAGATAAGATACCACCTGATGTTCTTTTTCAGGAACCTGGCAAACTTCACTGCTGATATGGTATCAAAGCCTGATACTGTGGTGATATCCCGCGCAGCAGTACCAAAGGTCTGCTTTTTCCCGCTCAGCTTTATGTATGAACGGGTTCTTAAAAATTCAAAGGTAATATGGGACTTTGATGACGATATCTTCGGCATAAACGAGATAACCAAAACCGAAGCAAGACTTCTGCAGAAGTACAGCAGCGAGATAATCGTCACCAGCGATTATCTGAAAAATATGCTGAACAAAAAGTGCCGCGATAAAGTCACCATGCTGCCCACCACCGACGGTGATCTTATGGTGGATGAAGAAACAGGCAGGAACTGCCCGCGTGTGCAGACTTTTGACAAGCATATAAATATACTTTGGGTAGGGGCTTCATCGGGACTTAAACACGTACACAACGTTGTGGAGGCTCTCGATAAGGCGGCTGAACGTGTCTATAAAAAGTCAGGCAGGACTGTAACACTCACTGTTATATGCAACCTGCCCCTTGAACATGATACCGAATACCTTAAAATAAAAAATATCCGCTGGGCAAGGGATATCGTCCTTGATGAGATCCTGAAAGCACATATCGGCATAATGCCCCTGCTGAACATCAAGCGTTCACTTGGTAAGGGCGGCTTCAAACTTGTACAGTATATGGCGGCAGGACTTCCGTCAATAGCCTCAGATGTCGGCTACAACAGCAGCGTTGTGACCGATCACGAAACAGGTATACTTGTTGATGACAAAGATAATACCGATGGCTGGGCAGATGCCGTTGAAGAACTTTCCGCTGACCTTGACAGCTGGAAAGATTACAGCAGGGCTTCCAAGGAAAAATGGGAGGAAAACTTCTCGTTTGAACGCAATCTTGCGGTGTGGCATGATATGCTCACAAAATAGCCCCCCGCATAAAGGAGTTACTTTTGATGAAACTGGTTTTTATACACGACGGTCCGCTTTTCTATGATAAAGACGGCAACTACTACGAATTCGCCTATCATGAGCTTTATGAAAGATATTCATATATGGCAGATAAGATAACATTTCTTATACGCACAAAGCCAGTTGAAGGCAAGACCTTCACCCTTGTGCCGCCCCAGATAGAGGTAATAAGCGTTCCTAATTTCAAAAGCCCGAAGACTATCCTTGTGAATAAGCCCAAGGCTGAAAAGATAGTTGAAAAGTGTGTAAGGGAAAATGACGTTTTCGTACTCAGGACACAAAGCTCCATAGCACAGCTTGCGGTAAAGTATATAAGGAAATATAACAAACCCTATATAGTCGAAAGCGTCGGCTGCTCGTGGGACAGCTACTGGAACCACGGTCTGCTGGGCAAAGCGGTGGCACCTTATATGTATTATAAGACCCGCAGCATAATCGGCAAGGCTAAGTACGTATACTACGTTACAGGCAAGTTCCTTCAAAGACGCTACCCCACAAAGGGATATACAGTAAGCTGTTCAAACGTCGTTATAGACGAGCCTGCTGATACCACACTGGTCAAGCGCCTTGAAAAACTCAAAGGCTTTGACCCGCATAAAAAGCTGATACTCGGTACAGCAGCAGCCCTCGATACCCGCTATAAAGGCCAGGAATACGTTATACGCGCCATTAAGCCCCTTACTGAAATGGGCTATGATGTTGAATACCACATGGCAGGCGGATATAACGGCACTAAGCACGACTACTTTCTCCGCGACCTTGCAAAGGAACTGGGTGTAACAGACAGAGTAAAGTTCGTGGGCAACCTTTCGGCTGATAAGATGCCGGAGTATTACGATTCGCTGGATATATACGTCCAGCCCAGCAAGCAGGAAGGACTTCCCAGAGCCGTGATAGAGGCTATGAGCCGAGGCTGTCCCGTGATAGGAACTAATATCGCAGGAATACCCGAACTTATCTCAAAGATATGCCTTTTCAGAAAAGGCAGCGATACCGAGGTCATCAAAGCAGTTGAGAGAGTTCTCGGCACCGACCTTGAAAAACTGGCTAAAAGAAATTTTGCCAAGTCAAAGGAATTCAGCAGAGAAAAGCTGATAAAAAAGCGTGAAGCATTCTATGATGTATTCCTTTCCGAATACGGTAAATGATACCTCACTAATATATCAAAGGTGGTTTTTATATGGCTCATGCCGCAGGGATAGTTCTTTTTAACCCTGATATAGAAAGGCTTGAAGAAAATATCTCAGCAATAAGCCCCCAGGTGGGCAGCCTTATCCTTGTGGATAACGGCTCAAAGAATATTGACGATATCAAAAAACTCATAGCAGGATACGGCAATATCACTTATATACGCAACGATGATAATTATGGTATAGCAAAAGCTCTTGACCAGATAATAAACAAAGCAGATGAACTCGGTGCTGAATGGGCGCTGACCCTCGACCAGGATACTGTCTGTGAACCCGATATCATCGAAAAATACGATACATTCACCAAACGCGCCAATGATAATGTGGCTATAATAACCTCAAAATACAAGGACCGCAGCGTGGAAGTAGATTTCGGCATGACACAGGAATACGAAAAAGTCAGCTTCTGCATAACCTCGGGTGCCTTCAATAACGTTAGGTGTATAAAGGCTGTGGGCGGATTTGACGAAAAACTCTTTATAGATATGGTGGATTACGATATCTGCTACGCGCTCACAAGAAACGGCTATAAAATAATAAGGCTGAATTATACAGGTTTTCTGCATGAAGTCGGCAGAAGCACATCCAAAAAGTTTTTCGGCAAGGATATCATAATCTTCAATCACTCCCCTCTCAGGAAATATTACTGGGTGCGCAACAGCATCTACCTGAAGCGTAAGTATAAGCTGGGGTTCAGATCTGATGTCAGAGTGGTAAAGAGGATGATACAGACCCTGCTTTACGAGAATGATAAATTCCACAAGCTGAAAAGTATGTTCAAAGGCGTGGCTGACGGCTACAGAATGTAAAGGAGAGATCTCATAAATGGCACCCATCGTAACGGTCTGCATCGTAAGCTTCAATCACGAAAAATGGCTGAGGAAATGTCTTGGCAGTATATGTACCCAGAAGACAGATTTTGAATACTCAGTGCTTGTCCATGACGACTGTTCAACTGACGGCTCTATAGCTATAATCAAAGAATTTGAAAAAAAGTATCCCGATAAGATACATACTATCATACAGGAAGAAAACCGTTACAGCAAGGGCATTAACATCGTGCAGAAGTACGTAATACCCGCTATACAGACCAAGTATTTCGCTATATGTGAGGGTGACGATTACTGGTGCGATGAAAACAAGCTTCAGAAACAGGTGGACTACCTCGAAGATCACCCCGAATGTAATATGACCTTCCACAATGCCAATGTCGTTGATACCGAGGATAATTTCATAAAGACCTTCTATCCCAGAAGGATGTGGAACGATAAGGCACTTTACAAAGCCCTTGAAAAGCCGGAAGGCACAGATATATCCGTGGAGGAGCTGATAAGACTGGATTTCACTCCTACTGCCTCGATCGTCGGCAGAACAGAGAATCTCCGTCCTATCCTTGATTTTTCAACCTCCCTCGATCTTGTTGTAAGGCTCGTAACCACCTATGACGGCTGTGCGCATTACTTCAATGAGATAATGAGTGCTTACAGAACGAATAATCCCAACTCAGCATCGGGCTCTATAAAGACATCTCCCGAAAAGCTTAAAAAGAACTTCTATGACCGCCATGTGGGACTGCTCAGAGAATTCGACGAATTCACAAAAGGCAAATTCCATGACGAGATAGAACACGTCATAAAACGCAAAAGTCTTATATATTATCAGCACCTCAATGACCTTAAAGGCATGAGATCGACAGGTGTTTTCAATGAGCTTCTCCCTTATGAAAAACTGAAATATGAAGTAAAGGATAAACTGCCCTTCATCACAAAACTCAGAAAGAAAAAATAGCGCGGCACAACCGCATCAGATGCTTTGACACCGCCTGCAGATCAGGCGGTCACAAAGTATGTTCGATCTCTTACGTATGCCTACGGCAGATGACCCGTCTTCATTCATCTTCGGTCGGGATACGTAAGAAAAAAACATATCATCAGATAAAGTCGGATAATAATTAATAATAGGAGAGATTTATGAGTATAGGCGAGAGTACCGTATTATATTTATCAGTATTTCTGCTTACGTGCCTTTTTACAGATCGGGCAGATAAAAATTTTGGTATCAACAAACGTGCTGCTGTATTTTTTTCCGTGATCGCATTGTTTATCCCGTCACTGCTCGCAGGTGTACGTGCTGATACCGTAGGTAAGGACGTTCTTGAATACGCTGTGCGAACCTTTGATCTGGCAAATTCATCCACATCCTACAGTTATATGAGAGAGTATACCACCGAGCCACTGGGCTATGCTACTCTGGCATATATCACGGCGCGTTTTTTCAATAATACAGGATACTTCCTGTTCACCTCACAGGTGATGGTAATACTTCCTGTATACATCATAGCATATAAGAAACGTAATCAGATCCCAATGTGGCAGACGATGTGCGCTTATATGTTCCTGTTCTATAACAACTCCTTCAATGTTATGAAGCAGAGCGTTTCAGCAGTGTTCATAATGCTGGTATACCTTTACATGAAGGAACACAAGAAGGCAAAAATGATAATATGCTTTCTTATCGCTTTCTCCTTCCATTTCTCGGCAGTATTCGGACTTGTTTTCATATATATGGCAAAATTCCTCAACGGCAAAAGAAACAAGAATACTAAGATCGCTTTAGTGGCAATAAGCCTGTTTGTCCTGCTGGATCTGAGGGGAATAAGCAGCTTCCTGCTGGCGAATTCACTGCTGCCTGAAAAGTATACCAGAAATATAGAAGCCGTGTTCAGTATGGATACCAATGTTTACCTCAGGATAGTCGGCTTCAATACACACGTTTTCTTTGACTGGGTATACAAATTATTCCTTGTATTTACACCGCTGTACCTTATGAGAAAGGTCGATATCAAAGTTGATAAAAACATTAAGATACTGCCTGTTATAGGACTCGCCTTCTACTCATATGTACTTATGATGTTCAGGACAATATACGGTGTCAGGATATCGCTTTACTGCGATATGTTCCTTATACTCCTGGTACCCATGATCACCAAGGTGTTCAGGCGTGAGTCCCTCTCCGACAAGATCGCCGTAAACGGATTCTTTGTAGTATTCATGGGCGCATACTGGTTCGTATGGGTAATGATATACGGTTGGTCAGCATCCAACTATTTCCAATTCAGATTCTGACCATTAAACCGCAAATATGCTAAACGATATATTTATTTCTTACATTCAGTGCCCGCAGAACTGCGCTTTTGTGGCTGTGAGCGCTGGATGTCATGATGTTTTTTACCATAATACACCGCGCCGCGGGCGCTGAAAAAGAGGAGAATAGTTTTGAGTTTGGAAAAAGATAATGCAGAACTGAAAGTCGATAACAATACCGATGCTTCAAACAGCCAGGCTGAAAAATCAGTAGTTATCAAATCTCTGTTTTTCAAGTTTCTTGAACGTGCGGGCTATCAGGGCATAGCCTTTGTGGTACAGCTTGTACTCGCCAAGATACTCGGACCCAAGCAGTACGGTATCATCACCCTGCTGACAGTATTTATAAGCATTTCACAGGTGTTTGTACAGAGCGGTCTCAACACCGCACTGATACAGCGCAAGGATGTCAAGGAAAACGACTATTCCTCGATATTCCATATCAGCCTGTTTATCGCAGTGGTACTTTACATTGTACTGTTTTTCACAGCCCCCTTTGTTGCGGCTTTCTACGATATGCCCCAGCTGAAAAACCTGCTGAGGGTGCTGGCGCTGGTACTGATACCGGGTGCATTCAACTCGATACAGAACGCTAAGGTCGCACGAGAGATGCGTTTCAAGGAACTTATGTACTGTACCATCGGTTCGGTAATCATATCGGGTACTGTTGGTATAGTTATGGCTTTATGCGGCTGCGGCGTATGGGCACTGGTAGGACAGCAGCTCTCAAGCCGTATATCCGTATGTATACTGCTTCTCCTTATAGTTAAGTGGAGACCCAAGCGCATCATCGAATGGGACCGCGTTAAACTCCTGTTCTCCTTTGGCTGGAAACTTATGGTATCTGCTCTGATAGACGTTATCTACCGTGAACTCCAGAATCTTGTAATAGGCAAAAAATATACAAAAGAAGAACTGGGATACTGTAACCGAGGCAAGCAGTTCCCCGAGATAATCATAAACAATATCAACGGCTCGATACAGGGAGTTATGCTGCCCGCACTTTCAAAGCACAACGGCGATAACAGCAAGATCAAAAGCATGATGCGAAGATCCATCGTTACCAGTTCCTTCCTGATATTCCCCGTGTGTATGGGCATAGCAGTGGTCGCAAGCCCACTGATCCATTTACTGCTGGGCGATAAATGGATGCCCTGCGTACCCTTTTTACAGGCATACTGCTTCGTGTACGCATTCTGGCCTGTACATACCGCTAACCTGCAGGCTATCAACGCACAGGGCAGGAGCGATATGTTCCTTAAACTGGAATTCATAAAGAAAAGCTACGGTATCTGTATACTTGCTATCACCGTATTTGTCTTCAATACCCCGCTGGCTATCGTACTCGGTCAGTGCTGTTCAACACTGCTATCCTGCTTTGTTAACGCATCACCGAACAGAAAGCTGCTGAATTACGGCTATAAAGAGCAGATGACGGATATACTCCCCTCACTGGGAATCGCTACAGTCATGGGCACACTGGTATACTCCATAACATTACTGCACATGAAAGATATACCCACACTGCTTATACAGATACCCCTGGGTGTGATAACTTATGTGGGACTGGCAAAATTATTTAAACTGGAATGTTTCGATTACATATTGAATATGGTGAAAAAGATTTTGGGAAAAAATTCGATCTCAAACGCAACATTGAAAGAAATATTCTCAGCACGTCTAAATAAGATCTTGAAAAGAGGAAAAAGAAAGTGAAAAAACTGTTATTGCTTGGCGGTTCAGCGCAGCAGGTAGTTGCCATAGAGACCGCAAAGCGTCTGGGCTGCTATACTGTTCTCTGCGATTATCTTCCCGATAACCCGGGTCAGTACGCTGCCGATAAATTCTATCTCGTAAGCACAACGGACAAGGATGCCGTGCTGGAAGTAGCAAAAAAAGAGGGCGTTGACGGCGTGCTTGCATACGCTTCCGACCCCGCTGCACCTACGGCTGCTTATATAGCAGAAAAAATGGGTCTGCCGGGAAGCCCCTACCGTTCGGTTGATATCCTCTGCAATAAGGATAAATTCAGGGCATTCCTTGCCGAGAACGGATTCTGCACCCCTAAAGCAAGGGGCTATGAGGATACAGCCCCCGCTGAAAAAGACCTCAAAGATGGCGTATTCACTTTTCCTGTTATCGTCAAGCCCGTCGATTCCTCAGGAAGCAAGGGTGTCGGCAGGATAGATACAGCTGAGGAAATATCCGAAAAGCTTGAATATGCTATGTCATTTTCAAGAGGTCATAAAATAATCGTGGAAGAATTTGTGGAAAAGTTCGGCTACCAGATAGCAGGCGACGGTCTTTCTATCGACGGCAAACTGGTATTCAGATGTTTCGCCAACGATCATTTCGACCCTAAGTGCGAGAACCCCTTTGTGCCTGTTTCCGCAAGCTTCCCCTACAATATGCCAGATGATGTCCAGACCAAGATACATAACGAGATACAGCGTCTGCTGACTCTCCTTGATATGGGCACTACCACATATAATTTCGATATGCGTATCGACAAGAACTATAATGTATACCTCATGGAGGTCGCACCCCGTGACGGCGGAAATTATATCCCCGATATCATAAAGTACTGCACAGGTGTTGATCTTGTAGAGTGCGCTGTTAAGGCGGCAATGGGTATGTCACTCAGCGATGTGAAGATGTCCCCCTATGACACATTCTACGCTTACTACGCAGTACACAGCTATCAGAGCGGCATTTTAAAGTCGATAGATATCGCCGAAGATGCAAAAAAGAAGATCGTTGAGGATCACATCATAGTAAAGCCCGGTGACAAGATCACCACTTTCACAGGCGCGAATACCACCCTCGGCATACTGCTGATGAAGTTCGACAGCCTTGATGAAATGCTTGAAATGATGGATAATTCCGAAAAATGGATTAGTGTAAAGGTTGACTGAGATGAAAGAGATAGGCGGATATATCGAATTTGAAAACTACTTCGGCACAGTTTACCACGAGGGCGCAGTACCGCTGAACTGCGGCAGGAACTGCCTTGCCTACCTTATAGAAGCCGAGGGTATCAAAAAGATCAGGCTGCCCTATTTTCTATGCAGCTCGGTAAAAAATGTCTGCCTTAAATACGGCACCGAGGTCGGATACTACCATATAGATGAAAACTTCCGACCCGTAATTAACGACCTTGCCCCCGATGAATGGCTGTATATCGTCAATTACTACGGTCAGATCTCCAATGAGGAAATTAGCGGATACAAGCAGAAGTTCAGCCGTGTGATCTTTGATAACTCACAAAGCTATTTTCAGCTTCCCGCCGAGGACGTACCTACGCTGTATACCTGCCGTAAATATTTCGGTGTTCCCGACGGCGCTTTCCTCTACACAGAAAAAAAACTCACCCGCGATATCCCCCGTGATGAATCTTTTGAACGCATACATTACATATTGGGCAGGTACGAAAGGAACGCAGGTGAATTCTATAAGGAATCATCGGATAACAACCATTTCTTCGCTGATGAACCCATAAGACAGATGTCAAAGCTCACAGCTGACCTGCTCAGGTCTTACGACTATGACCGGATCATATCCCGCAGAACGGAAAATTTCAAGATTCTCCACGAACGTCTCGGCGGTATAAATAAGCTGAATATCACCGTCCCCGAGGGTGCATTTATGTATCCTCTCTATATCGAAAACGGATCGGAGATACGTAAAAAGCTCCAGCAGATGAAGATATTCGTACCAACTCTCTGGGGCGATGTATTCGATAACTGCCATGAGAACAGTCTTGAATATACTTACGCAAAAAACATCCTGCCCCTGCCTGTCGATCAGAGGTATGATGCGCAGGACATGGGATATATCCTTGAAAAGCTGGAAGAAACAGGAGTACTATAATGGATCTTAAAGGTAAAAGACTTCTGATACTCGGCGCAACTACCGTCGAGATCGAGATAATAAACGAAGCAAAGAAACTCGGTGTGTATACAATCGTCACCGACAACCACACCGACTGGTCACTGTCACCTGCAAAGTATGTGGCTGATGAAGCCTATGATCTCAGCTGGTCGGATATGGACGCGCTGGAAAAACTATGCAGGGAAAGAAATGTTGACGGCTGTCTTGCAGGATACAGCGAAAGACGAGTTGAGTGCCTGACAGAATTATGTAAAAGAATGGGCTTTTACTGTTACACCGAGGGTGCAGATCTGGGAACGATATTCAGCAAGGATAAATTCCGTGAAGCCTGCATAAATGCAGGTATCCCCGCAACGGCTGCATACGATATCAATGATGAAAATATCAGTTTTCCCGTTATCGTAAAGCCTGTCGATAATGCGGGAAGCAGAGGTGTATCTGTCTGCAAAGACCGCGAAGAACTGAATAAAGCATACGAGAACGCCTGCAAAAGCTCCATCAGCGGACGGGCTATCATCGAAGAATTTCTTGACGGTGATGATCCGAGATACGAGCCTGTATTTTTCTACACTATCCACAACGGCACAGCAACACTTTCCAACTCCCTTGACAGGATAATGGTAGATTTCGGCTTCGGCGAAGGTATAATAAAGCAGGCAGTCGGAAATGTATACCCCTCAAGATATCTTGAAAGCTTTATAGAAAAGCAGGACGCGCAGTACAGAGAACTGTTCCGTTCACTGGGTATGAAAAACGGCTATGCGCTTATGCAGGGCAAGATGAAAAACGGCAATTTTGTCACCGTTGATCTCGGTTATCGTCTTGAGGGTTCACTTACCTTCCATTACTCCGATTTCATCAACGGCATGAATGTTATACAGATGATGATACGTCATGCGCTTACAGGAACAATGGGCGATGACAGTATCATCAATGAGAAAGATGTTCCACGCTTTGATAAAACAGGCGTTACACTTACACTGCTCGCCACTAAAGGTACGATAGCAAGTATCAGCGGACTGGACGAGATAAAGGACGAAAAGTGCGTTATCTATGTTTGTCCCAAAATGAAAGTTGGTACTGTGTGCAAGCTTCCTGCGGATTACTCCCAGGTGTTCGCTCGGATCTATATGTGCTCGGATGACAAACAGGAACTCATGGATACTATCGAGAAGATCTACAGTACCGTAAAAGTACTGGACGAAGAAGGAAATAATATGCTGATAGGGAGATACGATGCAAATGAACTCAAATGATAACAACTATTCAAAGCTTATAGATAAGTACGTTACAGGCAAGATACTTGTAACACGTTCATCCATGCCGGGGTATGAGGAGTACTGCGAGGAGATACGCGATATATGGGATACACGCTGGCTGACCAATATGGGTCCCAAGCACAAGCAGCTCCAGGCAGGTCTTATAGAATATCTCGGAGTTGAGAAACTCGACCTGCTTACAAACGGTCACATGGCGCTGGAGCTCACAATGCAGGCACTTGGTCTTACAGGAGAGGTCATAACCACCCCCTTCACCTTTGCCTCCACCACCCATGCCATAGTCAGGAACGGTCTTACCCCCGTTTTCTGCGATATCGACCCTGAGGACTTCACCATGGATGTTACAAAGCTGGAGTCCCTCATAACCGATAAGACCTCAGCTATCGTTCCCGTTCATGTATACGGCAACGTATGCAACGTTGAGGAGATACAGCGCATAGCCGATAAGCATGGACTTAAAGTCATCTACGATGCCGCACATACCTTCGGTGAAACTTATAAGGGCAAAGGCATAGGCTCCTTCGGCGATGTTTCATGCTTCAGTTTCCATGCCACAAAGGTATTCAACACCATTGAAGGCGGTGCAGTATGCTTTAAGGATCAGGCTTTCGGTGACAAGATATACGATCTTAAAAACTTCGGTATACACGGTCCCGAGATCGTTGAATCCGTAGGCGCAAATGCCAAGATGAACGAATTCTGTGCCGCTATGGGAATATGCAATCTCCGTCATGTCGATGAAGAGATAGCAAAGCGCAAAGCAGTTGTTGAACGTTATCACGAAAGACTTGACAGCACCGACGGCATCATGCTTAACAAGATCTCCCCTGATGTAAAGCCCAATTATGCTTACCTGCCTGCTGTATTCGATGCTGATAGATTCGGCAGCAGCCGCGATGAGGTCTTTGACGAACTGGCTAAGCATAACATATTTGCAAGAAAGTATTTCTACCCGCTTACAAACACCTTCGACTGCTTCAAGGGTAAGTTCGATGCTAATGATACACCTGTTGCATTAAAGGTCAGCAAGTCGGTTCTTACTCTGCCTCTGTACGCAGACCTTACCACCGAACAGGTCGATGTGATCTGCGATATCATCCTATCGTGCAAGAAGTAAATGATGCAATTGAAATGACACATTTCAGACCCGAATAGGAGATCACCATGATAATAACATCTCCTCTGTTATATACATTGGTGAACTGAACAAAATATTCTGACAAATTAAAAAGCCGAAAGAACGTAAAACGCGCTCTTTCGGCTTTTCTGTGTTCAGTATTATTATGCCTGTTCTGTAAGACTTATTTCAGCCTTTCAGAAATCTTCAGCTCCAGAGATTTTGTCTCATCAGCGATCATATCAGCAATTATCTCGCTGCCTTTGACACTGAGGTGAGTGTTATCTATTGTTGTCCTGGATTCATCTAAGTAACAGTGCATCTCAGCAGTAGCTTCGGCACCGCCCTTGCTGTAAAGCTCATAATACAGGTCCTTGGTCTTGGTAGTCATATCTATAACGGGGATATTGTACTTTTTGCCGAGCTTTACTATAGCATCTGCATAATTGACATGACCCTCGAAATCAGGTCTACCATCCTTGTGACGTCTGGTTATAGGTGTTACCAGTACGGGTGTTGCACCCTTTGCCTGTGCTACCCTGACGTACTTGTTCAGCAGTATCCATTCATAGGAATACTGTCCGTTATCATTTTTACCCTCATTGTCAAGGGTGGAGAAATCAAGATATGGGTACGCTGCATGATTAGGCTCTGCAGTTCTTTCATCATTATGACCGAACTGAATGAACAGGTAATCACCCTTGCCGATAGAATCACACATCCTCGTGTACTCGGGATCATTCATAAAGCTGCGTGAGCTTCTGCCAGCCCTTGCAAGGTTTGTGACCTTCACGCCCTCGAACTGCTGTGCAAGCTTCATTCCCCAGCCGCAGCTGCCCTTAGCTGCAGTAGATTCGGGTTTGTACTCACATACAGTGGAATCTCCGACAATAAATACATTTCCTGAAAATACAAAATCGTCACTCTCATAAGCACCTGCAACCAGAGGTGCCTCGGGCTGTACTGTAACGTTGAATGATCTTGCATTTAGATTATTCAGTACCCACTTACCATCTACCTTAGCGACAATGACCAATTTGTAGGTCTGACCTGCTGTCAGCTTAGGTGAAATATAGCTTGTCCTGTCACCGGGGATATCCTGAGTGATAACCTTCCATTTACCTTTAAGGTAAACGCCTATGCCGTACTGCTGAGCACCCTTAACTGCTGTCCATGAGAGCTTGAACTGGTGTGTTGGCTCATTGTGTTCAACAGATTTGAGGACGGGATACTTACCTGCAGTGCTCTGGGGAGTTACAACGATAGCATTAGAAAAATCAGTTACCCATTTTCCTTCAGACATTGTAATTACTGATACCCAGTACTGTGTACCTTCGGTAAGACCGTTCAGTATAAACGAAGTATCATCACAATCATAAAGAAGAAGCCATCTGCCGCTGACATATCCTGCAATACCGTACTTTTCAGCGCCCTCAACTGCATCCCAGCTGAGTTTAACGGCGTTTTCGCCCTTGGCATATTTCAAAGCAGGAGCAGTATATTTAGGCTTAGTGATCGTGATGTGCTCTCTGCTGATCTCTTCACCGCATTTGCTGCAGTATACTACCTTATCATAACTGCCGTCATGGAAATAAGTCGGCTCGACCTTATTTTCCACAACTTCACTACCTGCAGTGTGTCCAGCTGCTTTAATAACAGTATTCGCCTTGGTTATCTCGTTTTCACCGTTTTCATCAGCGAAATACTTATCGTTATCAGCATCATACCAGTATTCGATATTACCGGCTTCTGTACAGGTCGGATTGGAAGCTTCAACGTAAGAAAGACGAAGCTTAGGGATATTAACGTACTTGGTGTAGCTGTAACCCTTGCCGTTAAATACCACCCTCGCATTATATTCTACCTTACCGTCATGTGTGTAAGTTGGTTCGCTTTCGATCTTCTTGGTTGCCTGAGTATCAAAAACTACTACGTCACCACAATTCTTGCAAACGAACTTAGCACTTATATTGACATCATCGATCCATGTCCAGACAGGCGCAGAATAGCTGTGACCAAGTGCATCGACGGTCCATGAATTTTCAGCTATCTCTTTGTAAACACCGTCTTCCAGTTTATAGTACTTATTATCGGAACCGATATAATACTCGGTATTGCCCGACTCAGTACAGGTAGCTTCATGAGCATCTATCTTCGTATATGTTGCCGCAGGATTCTTCCATATAAAAACGTGATCCATACGTTTGATATATTTAGCGATCGAACCCTCTACCTTATCAGCACTTAAATCCGCCCAATAGAAATCATCGCCACCTATATAACGACTCTCAAAACGATCGGAACCAAGGGATGCATAATAATATGTGTCATTGTATTTAAAAAAGAAGT
>ODAI010748491.1_pt1 | contig 19021 bp, 17 predicted proteins | sample 1539321 | NCBI WGS metagenome assembly ODAI01 (sample SAMN02144231, study PRJEB22623) | gut metagenome | biome: sheep rumen | host: Ovis aries | place: New Zealand
TAATATTTGTGTGCAAAGGTACACAAAAAAAAGAAAAAATTGCCGATTATCAATAATTATTTGTAACTTTGCACCCGATATGCCGATACATATACCTATTAATATACTCGATTTCATCTTCAAGGGGATGATGATCGGGATGATTGCCTCAGCGCCGATGGGGCCTGTAGGCATACTATGCGTACAGCGCACGCTGAACAAAGGGCGCTGGTACGGTATGGCCACTGGCTTAGGTGCGTCGGTGAGCGACATCATCTATGCCGGTATTGCCGGCTTTGGTATGTCGTTTGTGATGGACTTTATTACCAACGACCAGAACCGCTTCTATTTGCAGCTGGTGGGTAGCGTGATGCTGCTCTGTTTCGGACTTTATACCTATCGCTCTGACCCAACGAAGAAGATGCACCAGTCCGGACAGGAGAAGGGTACGGTGTGGTACAATACCTGGACGGCCTTCCTGGTGACGTTCTCCAACCCATTGATAGTCTTCCTCTTCCTGGCCATGTATGCGCAGTTTGCCTTCGTGCTGCCCAACCATCCGTTTGAGATGCTTGTAGGTTTTGCCAGCATTGTGGGTGGCGCACTACTCTGGTGGTGGGGACTGACATGGCTGGTGGACAAAATCCGCACGAAGTTTGATACCAACGGCATCCGTATCATCAACCAGGTGATCGGTGTGGCCGTGATTATCGGAAGTATCATCATGCTGTTGGGTACAACGACTAATCTGCTGAGATTTTAGGAACGTATTGTTACGGATTATTTCAAATCACGATGTTTATAGCTAACGAACTGAGAAAGAAGAATATAGCTGAATATCTGCTATATATGTGGCAGGGGGAGGACACGATCAGGGCATTCGACTGCTCACTGACAAGGATTAAGCGAGAGTATGTGGAACGCTTCGACTATAATGAGGAGCAGAAGGAGGAGGAGATTGACTGGTTTGGCAATCTGATACGGATGATGAATCAGGAAGGTTGCCGTGAACGGGGACATCTGCAGATCAACAAAGTGACGATGCAGACCCTCATCGAACTGCATACCCAGTTGCTAGCCTCGCCGAAGTTCCCCTTCTACAATTCGGAATACTACAAAGTGCTGCCCTTCATCGTGGAACTGCGCAATCGCGGTGCCAACAAGGAGGAAAACGAGATTGAGACCTGTTTCAACTCGCTCTACGGGGTGATGATGCTTCGGTTGCAGAAGAAGGATATCTCTCCCGACACGGCCCATGCCGTGAAAGAGATCACCACTTTCATAGGCATGCTCTCAGACTATTATAAGAAAGACAAGGAAGAAGGACTGAAGTTCGAATGAGGATATGAAGATACTGATTACGGGCTGTAACGGCCAACTGGGAAACGAGATGCAACTGCTGGAGAAGGAGAATCCCCAGCATACTTATTTTAATACAGATGTGGCCGAGCTGGACATCACTGACCAGGCAGCCATAGAGAAATTCGTTGAAGATAACGAGATTGACGGTATCGTGAACTGTGCTGCCTATACAGCGGTAGACAAGGCTGAGGACAACGAGACCCTCTGTCAGCGCCTGAATGCCGAGGCTCCTGCCTACTTGGCCCATGCTGTCGGACAGAGAGGCGGTTGGATGATACAGATATCAACCGACTATGTGTTTGACGGCACGAAGCATACTCCCTATGTGGAGGATGATGAGACCTGTCCCAATAGCGTCTATGGGCGTACGAAACTGGTGGGCGAACTGAACGTACAGAAACTCTGCGAACGCTCGATGATCATCCGTACAGCCTGGCTCTATTCTACCTTCGGCAACAATTTCGTGAAGACGATGATACGCTTGGGGAAGGAAAGACCGGTGCTGGGAGTCATCTTCGACCAGATAGGTACTCCGACCTATGCCCGTGACCTGGCAGTGGCCATCATGACAGCCATCAACGAGGGCATCGTACCTGGCATATACCACTTCTCGAATGAGGGGGTCACGTCGTGGTACGACTTCACGAAGGCCATTCACCGCATTGCCGGTATCAAGGAGTGTCAGGTTCGGCCGTTGCACACGGCAGAATATCCCACGCCAGCCAACCGTCCCCACTATTCTGTGCTCGACAAGACCCGCATCAAGACTGTCTACGGCATCGAAATACCTTACTGGGAGGAGTCATTGGAAGAATGTATTAAGAAATTATGAATCAAGAGATAGATAGAAGAAGAACATTTGCGATTATCTCGCACCCTGATGCGGGAAAGACGACGCTGACGGAGAAGTTCCTGCTCTTCGGAGGACAGATACAGGTGGCTGGAGCCGTCAAGAACAACAAGATCAAGAAGACCGCCACCAGCGACTGGATGGACATCGAGAAGCAGCGCGGTATCTCGGTGTCGACCTCGGTGATGGAGTTCGACTACACGCCGGAGGGTAAGGACATAGAGTATAAGGTGAATATCCTCGATACCCCGGGTCACCAGGACTTTGCCGAGGATACCTTCCGTACGCTGACGGCCGTCGACTCGGCTATCATCGTGGTCGACGGTGCCAAAGGTGTGGAGACACAGACCCGTAAGCTGATGACCGTTTGCCGCATGCGCAAGACCCCCGTCATCATCTTTATCAATAAGATGGACCGTGAGGGGCGTGACCCCTTCGACCTGCTCGACGAGTTGGAACAGGAACTTGAGATCAAGGTACGTCCGCTATCGTGGCCCATCAATCAGGGAGCGAAATTCAAAGGAGTATACAATATCTACGAGCAGAAACTCGACCTCTTCACGCCCGACAAGCAGAGAGTGACGGAGAAGCGCGAAGTGGATATCAACAGTTCTGAGCTCGACGATATTGTCGGCGAGCAGGATGCCTCTAAGCTGCGCGAAGACCTCGAACTGGTGGACGGTGTCTATCCGGAGTTCGACGTGGAGACCTACCGTTCTGCTGAGGTGGCTCCTGTGTTCTTTGGCTCGGCGCTGAACAATTTCGGCGTGCAGGAGCTGTTGAACTGTTTTGTCGAGATCGCCCCCTCTCCGCGGCCCACTAAGGCCGAAGAGCGCGAGGTGGAGCCCGAGGAGAAGAAGTTCACGGGCTTCATCTTCAAGATCACGGCCAACATCGACCCCAACCACCGTTCTTGTATCGCCTTCTGTAAGGTGTGCTCAGGTCAGTTCCGTCGCAACCAGCCCTATCTGCATGTGCGTCAGGGCAAGACGATGCGCTTCACCTCGCCCACGCAGTTCATGGCACAGCGCAAGTCAACCATCGACGAGGCGTGGCCGGGAGATATCGTGGGCTTGCCTGACACGGGGGGCATCTTCAAGATTGGCGACACGCTCACCGAGGGCGAACAGCTGCACTTCCGCGGACTGCCCTCGTTCTCCCCGGAGCTGTTCAAGTATATCGAGAACGACGACCCCATGAAGTCGAAGCAGCTGCAGAAGGGCATTGACCAGCTGATGGATGAGGGCGTGGCGCAATTGTTCGTCAACCAGTTCAACAACCGCAAGATCATCGGCACCGTGGGCCAACTGCAGTTTGAGGTCATCCAGTATCGTTTGGAGAACGAGTACAATGCCAAGTGCCGCTGGGAGCCTGTACATCTGTACAAGGCCTGCTGGATAGAGAGCGATGACGAGCAGGAGTTGGACAACTTCAAGAAGCGCAAGTATCAGTATATGGCAAAGGACAAGGATGGACGCGACGTGTTCCTCGCTGACTCGGGCTATGTGCTGTCGATGGCGCAGGAAGATTTCAAACACATCAAATTCCATTTTACAAGCGAGTTCTAAGAGATTAAAGATTAAGAATTAAAATAAAAAGATGATGAAAAAGTTAATGATGATTGCCGCCATGATGGTGGCTACGGTGACAGCCAGCGCCCAGTTTGAGCCTGGTACTTTCTCGCTCCAGCCTAAGTTGGGTGGTACGGGAGCCATGTTGAGCAATATGCCTGTACTCGATACCCAGGGTGCGGGCGGAGTCAACCTGAAGTCGGACAAGACGGCCACGGGCGGCTTCATTATCGGTGGCGAAGCAGAATACCAGTTTACTAAAGTCTTCAGCCTTGCTGCTGGTGTGAACTATGCCCAGCAGGGAAGTGGCTGGAAGGACAAGTCGTTCAGCGTCAATGGCGTGAGCGCCGACTTGAAGGATGCCAAGATAGAACTGGGCTATGTCAATGTGCCCATCGTGGCCAATGCCTATCTCTTCAAGGGCTTTGCCCTGAAGGCCGGTGTGCAGTTCGGATTCCTCACCAGTGCCAAGATGAAGTTCACCATCAAGGCAGAACAGGGGGGTCTCAACCAGACGGTCAATAATGATGTGAGCATCAAGGACGGCTGTGAAAAGATGGACATCGCCATCCCCGTGGGTGTCAGCTATCAGTTCAAGGTACCCATCGTCATCGATGCCCGTTACAACATCGGCCTGAAGAATATCAGCAAGGAAAGCGGTGAGAACTTCAAGAACCAGGTGTTCCAGATTACCGTTGGCTATAAGTTCGCTCTCTAAATGACACGTGAACAAGATATCAAGAATGCCGTAGAGACGATGCGGCGGGGTGGGGTGATACTCTACCCGACGGACACTGTGTGGGGTATCGGCTGCGATGCCACCAATGCTGAGGCCGTGAAGCGCGTCTATGAGATCAAACAGCGCGACGACTCCAAGGCGCTCATCTGTCTGGTGGACTCTGATGCACGTATGCAGCGCTATTTCCGTCAGGTGCCCGATGTGGCGTGGCAGCTGATAGACAGTCTGAAAGAGGTTGGGGATTACAAATCCCCAACAACGGATCACAAATCCCCAACAACGGCCAAGCCCACGACACTGATACTCGACGGTGCCATCAACCTGGCAGAGAATCTGATTGCCGAGGACGGCTCTGTGGGTATGCGTATCACCAGTGAGCCCTTCTCGAAAGAACTCTGCTACCGTTTCCAGAAGGCCATCGTCTCTACTTCTGCCAATATCAGTGGCGAGCCCGCTGCTCAGAACTACTGCGACATCGACCCTCGTATCATCGAGGCTGTCGACTATGTCTGCTGGAGTCGCCGGCAGGAGCATAAACCCCACAAGCCCTCAGCCATCATCAAGCTGAAGGAGAATGGTGAGGTAACGATTATCAGGAAATGAACAGCGAGGCAGCGATAGACAGAAAGCCAACGATGTTGGAGCGCCTGCACGAATGGCGCGTGGAGCACGTCAGCGAGAGGATGTTCATGATCATCCTCGCACTCGTCGTGGGCTTCTTCGCCGCTGTTGCTGCCTATTCCCTCCACTGGATCATCAATCAGATCGTGATGCTGCTCACCAGTCAGTTCAATCGGACGGGAGCCAACTGGCTCTATCTGGTCTATCCTGTGGTGGGCATCTATCTCACGTCGCTCTTTGTGCGCTTCATCGTCAAGGACAATATCTCGCACGGCATCACCCGTATCCTCTATGCCATCTCGTCGAACAAGTCGCGGCTGAAGTCCCACAACTGTTGGTCGTCTGTCATTGCTTCGGCCATCACCATCGGCTTCGGCGGATCAGTGGGAGCCGAGGCCCCCATCGTGCTTACCGGCTCTGCCATCGGCTCAAACCTCGGGCAGGTGTTCCATCTTGATCGTAAGATGCTGATGACGCTGGTGGGCTGTGGCGCAGCCGGAGCCATTGCAGGCATCTTCAAGGCTCCGATAGCTGGACTGGTCTTTACGCTCGAAGTGCTGATGATCGATATGACGATGTCGGCCCTCTTGCCTATCCTGGTGTCGTGTGTGACGGCTACCTGCTTCACCTATATCTTTAGCGGCGATGCCTCACTGTTCTCGTTCCATCTCGACAGCGAGTGGTCGGTGCAGCGTACTCCAGCCTGTGTGCTGCTGGGTATTACTTGTGGTCTGGTGTCGCTTTACTTCATCCGTATGATGAGTTTCTGCGAGGGAATCTTCGCCCGCTATACCCATCCTCATGTCCGACTGGCCATCGGGGGCAGCATCCTGAGTCTGCTCATCTTCCTGTTCCCCGCTCTCTACGGCGAAGGTTACATCAGTATCAACATGCTGTTGAACGGCCGCACGGAAGCTGACTGGAACCAGATACTGAACAACTCGCTCTTCTCTGGTCAGGGCAACTTGCTGTTGGGATATATTGCGCTGGTGATTCTGACCAAGGTCGTGGCCACCTCTGCCACGAATGGCGGTGGAGGCTGTGGCGGTACCTTTGCACCCAGCCTCTTCGTGGGCTGCTTCACGGGCTTCCTCTTCTCGCGGCTGTGGAACATCCACGAGATAGGTGTCTACATCCCGGAGAAGAATTTTGCCCTGATGGGCATGGCCGGTGTGATGTCGGGCGTGATGCATGCTCCGCTGACGGGCATGTTCCTCATTGCCGAGCTGACGGGGGGCTACAGTCTGCTGATGCCGCTGATGATTGTCTCGGTAGCATCTTACCTGACCATCATCATCTTCGAACCTCATAGTATCTATGGCTCTCGTCTGGCCAAACAGGGAAAACTCCTCACTCACCATACCGATCATGCAGTACTGACGCTGATGAACCTCGACTCCGTGATAGAGCGCGACTACCTCAGTGTAACTCCCGATATGGAACTGGGGCAGATCGTCCACAAGATCAGTCGTAGCCAGTCGTCAGTGCTTCCGGTACTTAATGCCGAGGGTGTATTGCTGGGCGAGGTAGAGATTATGAAGATTCGTAATGTGGTGTTCCGCACCGAACTCTATCACCATTTCAAGGCCGGACAGCTGATGGTGGAGCCTAAGGCCACACTGTTGGAGTCGACACCGATGGCTGAGGTGATGCGTACGTTTGATGAGACGCGTGCCGACTGGTTGCCCGTTCTCGATGCCGACCAGCATCTGAAGGGCTATATCTCTCGTCAGCGTATCTATACGATGTACCGCAAGATGGTAGCCGACATGTCAGAAGATTGAGAAATTGAGAGATTGAGAGATTGAGAGATTGAGAGATTGAGAGATTGAGAGATAGAGAAATTGAGAGATTGAGAGATTGAGAAATTGAGAGATTGAGAGAATGAGAAAGAAAGATTTGAGAATCGTATTCATGGGCACACCGGAATTTGCCGTGGCGACACTGAGGGCACTGGTGGAGAATGAATATAACGTTGTGGCAGTAGTGACACAGCCCGACAAGCCTGTGGGCAGGCATCAGAATGAGTTACAACCCTCGGAAGTGAAGAAATTCGCCTTGGAGCACCAACTGCCTGTGCTGCAGCCAGTGAAGATGAAAGATCCGGAGTTCGTGGAACAGCTGCGTAGCTTCGAAGCCAATCTGCAGGTCGTGGTAGCCTTCCGCATGTTGCCGGAAGTGGTGTGGGCGATGCCGAAGTATGGCACATTCAACGTGCATGCCGCATTGTTGCCCGAGTACCGTGGTGCCGCCCCAATCAACTGGGCCATCATCAATGGTGAGAAGCAGACGGGGGTCACCACCTTCTTCCTCGATCACGACATCGATACAGGCCGCATTATCATGCAGAAGCCTTTTGATATCCCCTTCGATGCAGATGTGGAATACGTCTACGACGGACTGATGCAACTGGGTGCGGACATTTGCCTGGAGACGCTCGAAAAAGTGGTTTCCTCCGATGGACATCCCGACTCAATACCCCAAGAACGGCTGATCACTGCCGGATGCGAGTTGCATGCTGCTCCTAAGATATTCAAGGAGACTTGCGAGATATGCTGGAACCAGCCAGCAGAGCGTGTCTATCATTTCGTCAGAGGGCTTAGTCCTGTGCCGGCAGCGTGGACAACCCTCTGTGATGCCAACGGCAGGCAGACCATCCTGAAAATATACAAGACGGCACTGACGGAGAAAACCACACAGGCTGCTCCCGGCACCATCGTCGTCGACAACAGATGCCTGTATATCGCAGCCCAGGGAGGTGAACTCCTCCAGATTCTTGAGCTCCAGCTGGCAGGCAAGAAACGCATGTCGGCACGAGATTTTCTCAACGGCAATAAAAATTTTGAGTCTTACATAATAAAATGAGTCGTCCATGCGTTACTATGGTATATAACATTTTAAAAATATTGCCTATGACGCATTTTACTCCAGACGACGTATTGTCAAACTTTACTGAAAAAATCCAGCCCAAGGCCCTGACCCTTGAAATCATCCGTCAGATAGCACATGCCTATCATGGTGAGTCTAAGACCGATAAGCTGGTTCTGAACTGATATGACGAAAGTATCCCCTTCATTACTCGCTGCCGATTTTCTGCACCTCGACCGCGAAATAGACATGATCAACCGCAGTGAGGCCGACTGGCTCCACCTCGACGTGATGGACGGCTCGTTCGTTCCCAACATCTCCTTTGGATTCCCCGTGCTCGAGGCTGTGGCCAAAGCCTGCAAGAAACCCCTCGATGTCCACTACATGATAGAGAGTCCTGAGCGCTACATCAAGCAGACGGCCAAGCTCGGTGCTATGATGATGAATGTCCACTACGAGGCTTGCGTCCATTTGCACCGCACGGTACAGGAAATCCATGATGCCGGCATGAAAGCCGCAGTCACCCTCAATCCTTCGACGCCTGTCTGTGTGCTGGAGGATATCCTTGGCGATGTCGAGATGGTGCTGCTCATGAGTGTCAATCCCGGTTTCGGAGGACAGAAGTTCATTGAGAACACGATTGCCAAGACCAAGCGTCTGCGCCAGATGATAGCAGAACAGGGACTTCAGACGCTCATCGAGGTTGATGGCGGCGTGCAGGGAGAGACGGCTCCACGCCTCGTTGCTGCCGGTGTCGATGTACTCGTCAGTGGCAGCTATGTGTTTGGGGCTTCCGACCCGCTGAAGGCTATCAGCAGTCTCCGTTCACTCTAAGGTCAGATTGACGTGGTGCTGGCGCGACAGCCGGCGCAGGTTATTGATGGCGTAGCGCATGCGCCCCAGTGCGGTGTTGATGCTGACGCCTGTTACCTTGGCTATGTCCTTGAAGGGCATGTCCTCGAAGTAGCGCATGTACACCACCTCCCGCTGGTTGTCGGGCAGGGCGTTCACCAGGCGTCTCACGTCGCTCAGTACCTGCTGGTTCGACATGTTACGTTCGTGATCCATCTCCAGTACCGAAGCTACCTTCAAGTTCTGCAGGTCTTTGTCCCTGGGTGTCTCCACGATGTGACAGCTCTTCAGGTCCCGATAGTGGTCAATAATCACGTTGTGGGCGATACGGGATATCCAGAACATGAATTTACCACTCACCTTGTATTGGCCGTTGTGCATCTTGGTGATGGCTTTGACGAATGTCTCCTGAAAGAAGTCATTGGCCAGCTCCTCGTCCTTTACCATAAACAGGATGTAGGCGAAGAGCTTGTCTTTTATACGACTGAGCAATTCATCGAAAGCTCTGTTATTACCATCTAGATAAAGCAATGCCAACTGTTCGTCGGACATTTCTTTCCATGTACTCATACGAATCTCTAATTAGTATTGAGTATAGCTGTTTCGATAGGCAATAATAGTTTAATGAGTTAATAATCGGGGGCAAAAGTAGGAATTTTTTCCCGAACCACCAAAAAAAAAGATGAAAAACTGTGCTGTTTGGTGCTTTTTTATTACTTTTGCGGCATAAAACTTAAATGTATATGATGAAATTATTCGTTCCCGGACGCCTGTGTCTGTTTGGCGAACATACCGACTGGGCTGGTCATTACCGTACGATGAATGCCGACATCGCTCCTGGCGCAGCTATCGTGACAGGTATCGAACAAGGTATCTATGCCGAAGTAGAGAAGTCGAGCATCTTCGAGCTGTATAGCACGGCTCCTGAGATAAAGAATGTGTGGCAGGATTTCTCCTGTCGTATGGACGAAACGGAGCTGAAGCGCATCGCCAAGTCTGGTTCCTTCTTCTGCTATTGTGCCGGAGTGGCTTCCTATATGCTGGAGTGGTACAAGGTAGGCGGTGTGCGCATCAAGATTACCGACATGACGCTCCCCATGAAGAGCGGACTCTCCAGCTCAGCTGCCATCTGCGTGCTTGTCGCGCGTGCATTCAATCTTTTATATGGCCTGAATCTCAACACACTGGGCGAGATGAACATTGCCTATCTGGGCGAACTGCGTACCTCCAGCCGTTGCGGACGTCTGGACCAGGCCTGTGCCTTCGGTGTGAAGCCAAACTTGATGACTTTCGACGGCGATGAGATCGAGGTGCGTTCCCTCAATGTCAAGCAGCATCTCTACTGGGTGTTTGCCGACCTCTGCGCCGAGAAGGACACCATCCGTATCCTTTCAGACCTCAACAAGGCCTATCCCTTCCCCAACAGCGATGCCGAGCGTGCTGAGCATGAGGCTCTCGGAAAGCGTAATCTGGAAATCGTAGAGCGAGCCGTCAAGTGTATGGCCGAGGGCAATGCCCAGGAGCTGGGTGCCCTCATGACGGAGGCCGAGAGAATATTCGATGATATGGTGGCTCCCATGTCGCCTGCCCTGAGCTCGCCCAAACTCCATAGCGTGCTGCACGACCCTCAGATCCAGCCCATGGTGTGGGGTGGTAAGGGTGTGGGCTCCCATGGCGACGGTTCCGTGCAGTTCCTCGCCCGCAGCGAAGACGATCAGCAGCGACTCGTAGACTATCTCAACGAACGTGGCATGAAGGCTTATAAATTGACATTGAAGCCTGTCCACACCGTGCGCAAGGCCATCATTCCTGTGGCTGGCTTCGGCACTCGTCTGTATCCTGCCACAAGGGCCCTGAAGAAAGATTTTTTCCCCATCCCCTGTCCCGACGGTATGGTGCGCCCTGTCATCCTCATTCTCCTGGAAGAACTGGTCAAGAGTGGTATTGAGGATATCTGCCTTGTGCTGGGGTCCGAGGAGGAGCGTCAGCAATATTCTGACTATTTCGAGCGACCTCTTCCTGAAGAGCATCTGCGCAAGCTCAACAGCGAGGCCCAGGAAATGGAAGCCCGCATCCTTGATATCGGCAAGCGGCTCCACTACGTCTATCAGAAGGAGAAGCGCGGCTTTGGCCACGCTGTCTATCAGGCAGCGCAGTTTGCTGGCAATGAACCCGTATTGCTCCTGTTGGGCGATACCATCTACCGCAGCAATTCCAACAAGCCCTGTGCCCTTCAGATGGTTGAGGAATACGAGCGTTACAATCAGCTGATGGTGAGCATCCATCCCGTACCTCTGGCTGATGTCAGTCATTACGGCATCCTCTCTGGTGTCTGGGAGGACAAGGATCGCTCGCGCCTCAGTGTCTCGGTGATGTGCGAGAAACCCAAGCCCAGCTATGCCGAGGAGTTCCTCGGAGTACGCAACAAGTCCGGTGTGCGTGAGTATTACAGCGTGTTCGGACAGTATATCCTCACGCCCGAGGTGTTCTCACAACTGCATGAGGATATTATGCAGAAGGAGATCGATGGCGATCATGTCAGTGAGATAGAACTGACCTCTGCGCTGGAGGCTGTCCGCCAGCGTAGTGGTATGATGGGTGTGCGTCTCGACGGACGCATGTATGATATGGGAAATCCAGAGGCTCTGCGCCGCTGTGTCGAGGAATACGCTATTTGACGTATTCCTCGGCACGGCGCAGCAGATACTGTCCGTAGTCATTCTTCGCCATAGGCAGTGCCAGCGCCTTCAGCTGCTCCTTACTGATCCAGCCACGCTTGTAGGCTATCTCCTCCAGACAGGCCACCTTCAGGCCCTGTCGCTTCTCTATCACCTCAATGAATGTCGAGGCTTCAGAGAGGGAGTCGTGTGTTCCCGTGTCCAGCCAGGCAAAACCGCGCTGCAGCGTCTGCACCAACAGGGTCTTCTGGCTCAGATACGTCTGGTTCACTGTCGTGATCTCCAGTTCGCCGCGCGCTGAGGGCTTGATGCTCTTGGCAATCTCCACCACACTGTTGGGATAGAAGTAGAGGCCCACCACGGCATAGTTCGATTTCGGCTTCAGAGGCTTCTCCTCGATGCTCAGACAATTACCCTCGTCATCAAACTCAGCCACGCCGTAGCGCTCTGGATCGTTCACCCGGTAGCCGAATACAGTGGCGTGGTTGTTCTCCTCCGCATTCTTCACCGATTGTTTCAGCATGCCCGTGAAACCACTGCCGTAGAAGATGTTGTCGCCCAATACCAGACAGACGCAGTCGTCGCCGATAAACTCCTCACCGATGATGAAGGCCTGAGCCAGACCGTCGGGTGAAGGCTGTTCTGCATACTCGAAGCGCACGCCCAGGTCGCTGCCGTCGCCCAGCAGTCGCTTGAAACCTGGCAGGTCGTAGGGGGTTGAAATGATCAGTATCTCACGGATGCCTGCCAGCATCAGCGTTGAGATGGGGTAGTAGATCATGGGTTTGTCGAAGATGGGTATCAGCTGCTTGCTGATGCCTTTCGTGATGGGGTAGAGACGGGTACCTGACCCACCGGCTAATACGATACCTTTCATAAGCTATAAATTGTTTGATGGGTGCAAAGGTACGAAAAAAAGTGAAAAACGCAGCGTGGATGGCGAAGAATTTGCAAGGCGGCAGCAAATTCTTCACACTTCGCTATTCACTTTTCACTTTTTTTCTGTACCTTTGCACACGATTTATAAACATTCATCAAGAAATTATGGGATTTTGGAATAAAATTTTCGGTCGTAAGGAGTCTGAGCAGAAGGTGGGAGGCATGGAGGATTTCATGACTCTTATCCGTGTCTATTTCCAGGCTGCAATGGCTGCCGACCTTGGTATCACCAACCTGGCAGCACTCCCCGACCTGCGTGTGTTTAAGACCACTCTCAAGGTGCCCACTGTCAACAATAAGCTGGGTGTCGGCGAGCGTAGCCGCTGTAAGAATATGCTGAAGTCGATGTATGGCATGGACGACGATTTCTTCCGTGAGATTGACTCCAGCCTGCGCAAGCGCTGCAAGAAAGTGCAGGATGCACAGACTTACCTCATCCAGTTCCAGGGTTTTACCCAGGAGCTGATGATGCTCACGGGCAACCTCATGAAATACAAGCTGCGTCTGCCAGGATTCATGAAGAAAGTTCTCTATGGCATGACGGAAAAGACCGTCGACGATATCTTCAACAAGAACGACTTTACCGATCCGGCAGTGCTCAAGTCGGTGGTTGCTGTCAGGCAGTATGCCCAGCGACTCGGCTTCTCGCAGAAGTGGACCACCAATTTCGTCTACAAGGTTGTCATGCTTGCCAAGAAGGAACCACGACCCTCTGGCGATGAGAAGTAGGAGAGTGGAGAGTGAGTGCGAAAACGTTAAATAATTATAACTATTCACGCTTCAATATTCACTATTCACTATTTTTGCATACCTTTGTGCGACAAAATGTTAAGTCATGAGTTCGAATGAGAAGATGATAGCCACTTTCGAGACCCGCGTCAGGCAGATGCTCCTCCGTTTTCAGGAACTGAAGAAGGAGAATGAGGAACTGTATGGGATGGTCGAGAAGAACGAGCAGGACATCCGTGACCTGCAGGCCAGGCTCTCTCAGGCAGACCGTGACTACAATGCCCTGAAAATGGCTAAGATGCTCACTATCACCGATGGCGACCTCGACAGTGCCAAGGCCCGTGTGCAGAAGCTCATCAGGGATGTCAACAAGTGCATCGCAATCCTTAGTGACGAACAGTAATCAACGGCTGAGACGATGGCAGAAGTAAACAACGAGAAACTACATATCAGGCTGCATGTCTATAATGAGGACATCGAAGTGACGGTCAAGCGCGAGGACGAAGTGTTCTACCGCAATGCCGCCAAACTCATTACCGACCGCTACAACGCCTATGCGCAGGCTTATCGCAACAAGAAGAGCGAGCACACAATCTCGCTCATGACCCTTATCGATATCGCACTGCTCTACGAGCGCGAGAAGGGCAAAAATGATACAGCCCCCTACGATGCTATTCTCTCAAAGTTGACTTCTGAAATCGAAGAAGCACTCAAGTGAGAACAGTATCATTTTAATATAGATTTTTTATGGATTTAATTTTTGTACTTTTAATCGCTGCCGGCGCCCTCGCTCTCGGAGGTGTCGGTGGATATCTTGTGTTCCGTTACGTGCTGACGGGAAAATACAAGGAGATGATGGCTACGGCCGAAAAAGAGGCTGAGGTCATTAAGGAGAAAAAACTGCTGGAAGTCAAGGAGAAGTTCCTCAACAAGAAGTCGGAACTTGAAAAGGAAGCCCAGCAGCGCAACCTGCATTTCCAGCAGACGGAGAACAAACTCAAGCAGCGTGAACTCTCCCTCAATCAGCGTCAGGAGGAACTGGGGCGTCGCAAGAGTGAGCTCGACAGTCAGCAGACCCGCATTGACAATGAGAAGAAGCTCCTCGGCATCAAGGCTGAGGAACTCGAGAAGATGCAGCAGAAGGAGCGTGAGAAACTCGAGGAAGTCTCCGGACTCAGTGCCGAGGACGCCAAGAATCGTCTCATTGAGTCGATGAAAGACGAGGCCAAGACGGCCGCCGCCAGCTATATCAACGAGATCATGGATGAGGCCAAGCTCAATGCAGATCAGGAGGCCAAGAAGATTGTCATCAAGACTATCCAGCGCGTGGCTACCGAGACGGCCGTTGAGAACAGCGTCAGTGTGTTCCATATCGACAACGATGAGGTCAAAGGCCGCATCATTGGTCGTGAGGGTCGTAACATTCGTGCCCTCGAGGCTGCTGCAGGCGTCGAGATTGTCGTCGACGATACCCCCGAGGCCATTGTCATCTCCGGCTTCGACCCCGTGCGTCGTGAGACCTGCCGTCTGGCACTCCACCAGCTTGTCAGCGACGGACGTATCCATCCCGCACGCATCGAGGAGGTGGTTGCCAAGGTGAAGAAACAGCTCGACACCGAGATCATCGAGACAGGTAAGCGAACCGCTATCGATCTCGGTATCCACGGACTGCATCCCGAACTCATCCGCATTATCGGTAAGATGAAATATCGCTCCAGCTATGGTCAGAACCTGTTGCAGCACGCTCGCGAGACGGCTAACCTATGTGCCGTCATGGCTGCAGAGCTTGGGCTGAACCCCAAGAAGGCCAAGCGTGCCGGACTGCTCCACGATATCGGCAAGGTGCCCGACGAGGAGAGCGAGCTGCCTCATGCCATCTACGGAGCCAAGCTGGCTGAGAAATATAAGGAGAAACCCGACATCTGCAACGCCATCGGTGCCCACCACGACGAGATGGAGATGCAGACGCTGCTGGCCCCCATCGTTCAGGTGTGCGATGCCATCAGCGGCGCCCGTCCCGGTGCCCGTCGTGAAATTGTTGAGGCCTATATCAAGCGTCTCAACGACCTCGAGGCCATCGCTATGAGCTATCCCGGCGTCACCAAGACCTACGCCATCCAGGCTGGCCGCGAGCTCCGCGTCATTGTAGGTGCCGACAAGATGAGTGATGCTGAGACTGAGGCGCTCAGCGGTGAGATCGCTACTAAGATTCAGAACGAGATGACCTATCCGGGACAGGTGAAGATCACCGTCATCCGCGAGACTCGTTCTGTAGCCTACGCCAAGTAAATTCTGGTTCACAGCTTCCACCAAGTAATTTTTGGTTCACAGCCCCCGCCGCAAACATTGACGTCGGGGGCTGCAATCATTTGCGGCGGGAGCCGCAAATATCAACCACGCCCGCTGCACGATGACTTTACCCTATCCTTTCTCCCGGTTTACTCCGTCCTTTCTCCCGGTTTAAAGTATCCTTTCTCCCGGCTGAGTCCCTCATTTCTCTTGGTCAGTAGAATGCTTTGACTCAATATCAGCAGACGTCGCTCTAAATAAGCGGTAATTCATCACCCAAATGGCTATAATAGTTGTACTGTAGAATTATTTTTTCTCGAAATTCTTTTGGCATTCAAGTTTTTTTATTTATCTTTGCAACGTCAAGTATTAACAGATAGGAACAAATCGTATTTAACTACAAACTGAAGAATTAAGAAACAGACAGTAACGGAACTAACTTAACGGAAGCCCAGCCGCACCAGGTGCCGCACTTCCACAAGGGACTAAACAAACATTTTACTAACCAAGCGAAATGTGCGTCGCAATCCCGTTCGTACTTAATGGATATATGAGCTTTTAGCTCTTGCCCTTTTCTCAAGAATACCGCCAATATTCACTACGAGAGCAAGATGTCTAAGGGTTCACGCATGGCGTGAATCATGATAACACTTGTAGGTAGTAGGGCCACTTGGCGGTAGCCTTTAAGAAATACAAGTATTGGATGGTTGCCGCCTTTTCTTATTCAAATTTAAAAGATGAAAAAAAGATTATACCCCAAACTACGGTCAAGGAGAGTTCTCAGTTTTACATGGTTTCTTTTGATGGCTATGTCTATTCCCACAAAAGCACTCTCGCAGACCTACGAGATCTATGTAGGCCAGACATATACACTTCCATATCCCACACCTCCTACAGGAAGCATTGACGCTATTGGCGGGAGTACTTGTTCGAAAAGCGACTGTGTGGGGACTTCCGGATTACAAGTCAAGGTTCACAAATACTTCTCTGGGAGTGCAACGGTTTCCGTAGACTATAATTACTCCTATATCAGCTCTTACACTAAAAAAAGGGTTGTGGATCATGGCACAGCCTATTATACCATTAAGTGCAAAGCAACAAAAGTGACACTAAACAAAACCGAACTGACATTGGACATTAGTGATCTCTTTGAATTCACATATACAACAGAACCAAGTGGCTTGGAACCCGTCATAGAATGGGTGTCAAGCGATGAAAAAGTAGCAAAGTTCCCTGACAGCAGGTATGAACCAGGTGTTCTCTATCCTGAGGGAGAGGGAACGTGTACTATTACGGCCAAGTGTAATTCCGGCTATGAAAATCCGAAATGTACTGTAACAGTCGTTGACAATTACTGGGTAAAAGCAGATGTGGCAAGCGGAATCGTTGAAAAGGGCACTAAAGTCACTTTATCATGCAAAAAAGCTGGTGCAACCATTTACTACACAACAGACGGTACCGACCCAACTATTTATAGCACTAAATACACCAGTCCAATTGAACTAACTAAAAGCATAACATTGAAGGCAAAGGCATTTTTAGGTAATCAAGAAAGTAAAATAACGACACGAGAGTATGAAATTTATGCCCACAAAGAAGGTGAGGTATTTACCGCCAAGAACGAAGATGGTGTGGAAATAACTTACGTTGCATTTATAAAATATTATATGTACGTTGGTGAAAGTTTGCAACTCGCGGTTGGAACAGGCTCTGCCAATTCTCCTGCAATTGATAAGAAATATACTGGTCACTTGACTATTCCTTATAAAGTGGATGGAATTTTGGTGACAAAAATTAATGAATATGCATTTGATGGCTGCAACCTTTCCTCGATAGAATTTCCCACAGATATGAATTTTAGAATTATGTCTTATGCATTCAGGAATTGCAGAAATCTAACTTCATTAGATTTTCCACATGCGTTTATATTAAGCTCACGTTCTTTTGAAGGTTGTGAGAATTTGAAAAGCATTAATTTTCAAGGTGCGATTACTTTCTCTTCTCAAAAAGATCCAAGTATCAGTCGAAATGTTGATGATGAAGTCTTTTATGATTGTAAGAATCTGAAAGAAGTATATGCAAATTTTTGGTGGGAACCAACTGCAATAAAAGATCATGTATTCTATTGTCCTACTACTGATATCTATAGCACCGCAACTCTATTTGTTCTCCAAAAGTACATCTGGGATTATCAGACTACCAAAGGATGGAAAAACTTCAAAACAATTAAGGAGATAGGGGGGACTGATATAAGAAGTAGCATCTTGGAAAAAGCAAAGGATGCTCCCATCTATAACCTCAATGGCCAACGAATGGACAAGCCTCGCAAGGGTATCAATATCATTGGCGGGAGAAAAGTAATAGTGAAGTAGCGCATTGTCCCCAAGACAAACTTCGCTAATATCGACAGCTTGCCACTTATGCCACTATTGATGCCACTACCATTTGTTTGACAGTCAGAAGGAAAGGCATCATCAGTGGCATCAGTGGCAAGAGAAAAAGGCTACTATAAGAAAGAGGGTAGTGCTTCATAGAGTCTAAGTCCTATGAAGTACGATCAAGTACGAATCAAAGAATAGAAGAAACAGATTTCTTCAAAAAAATTTGTATATTCGATTTTAATTAGTATCTTTGCATCCAACTTTCAATAAAACGTATGGCATACACATCCATAGAAATATGCGCAGGGGCAGGCGGTCAAGCTCTCGGTCTTGAGATGGCGGGGTTTGACCATCTGGCTTTGGTTGAGTGTGAGAAGGACTATTGCGAGTGTCTGAAAAGCAATCGTCCAGAGTGGAATGTGATGTGTATGGACGTGCGGGACTTCGAAGGTCGGCCATACCACGGTCGGATAGACCTGCTGGCTGGCGGTGTGCCCTGCCCGCCATTCAGCGTGGCTGGCAAACAACTTGGTGCTAACGATGAACGCGACCTTTTTCCACAGGTGCTCAGATTGGTGGATGAGATTGAACCACGGGTAGTTCAACCTGGGGCCAGGTCCGGAGTTTAAGTGTCGGAGTTGAGTGCCTGCACACGAATAGGCACATAGAAGGGTAAGAGATCCTCTGTGTTCTTATACGCGCGCGTATATATAGCGAAACAAGAAATCAACCCACACTTCTTACACCTCCTACACCTTAGCCTGGTGTAGGAGGTGTAGGAGGTGTAGGATAAAAAGAGCATATAACAACTATATATACGCGCGCGTATCATCACGCGAAGGCTCCATAGGATTCCACGGAAGATCCCTACGATTCTACGGAACTTTTTTTTTCCTATAGCGCCTCCATAGAATTGCGGGAAGCCTCCGTACAAATCCTCTCAGGTTCACCGGGCGTCTTACTGCTACTAACGGATCAATTTTTCGCAAGATTCTGTTCTTTTCTTTTGGAACTTTCGGAATTTGTTTGTATCTTTGCAGCGGTAATCAAAAATCAATAGCTATGAGAACAAAGAGTAAAGAATCAAAGAAAGGAGCAAAGAAAGTGAGCAATCCGAAGTACATCCGTTTCGACTGGGCAGCGAAGAACATCCTCCGCAACAA
>ODAI010254596.1_pt1 | contig 19019 bp, 17 predicted proteins | sample 1539321 | NCBI WGS metagenome assembly ODAI01 (sample SAMN02144231, study PRJEB22623) | gut metagenome | biome: sheep rumen | host: Ovis aries | place: New Zealand
AGATAGAATTGGATTAATGAAAAAAGTATCGTCGGAGTAAGACGGGTACCCATATAGAAGATTTACCCCAAAGCACTTTATTGTGCTTTGGGGCATTCTATTTTATACGGTTGCTAAGATAAATCAGAATTTAGCTATATATTTTATTATCTATAAAATGTTCTGCGGCGGCTTCATATAATTCCAATGCGGACAGGGATTGGCTATTTGAAAGTTCTTCATAAAATCTAACATATTTTTGCTGTTCATTAAAAAGCTTTGTATCCCCCATGATTTTTTTTAGGTAATACTCTGCTAATCCTTCAGTCAGATCCCATGTTTCAAAAAACGCATCTATATTACCCAGAGCTTTAATTAACAGAAAAATTATAAATTCGTGTCCTATAAAATAAAAGGCATCTGTGTACGTTTTTTCTATACAAAACATATCTTGTTCGTTTGAAATATTTATTGCCTCTGCACCGCCCGCAACTGATGTAACAAGAGTTGCTATAAAATACTCGTTTTCTAAATTACCTACAAGTCTTTCAGCTTTTTCGGTAAACGATGATCTTTCAAAAAGATCAAGTAACTCCGGTATGTATTGCTCTATTTTCTTTTTTTCGGATTCCCATATATTTTCAATGTAATAGTCATAGTGCTTGACCATGATCTCTGAGATCTCAATAATTATCTCGGTATAAGGTATAAGTGCGCTCTCTATATTATCCGGAATATTGCCGTTGATAATATCGTTGCCTAATTGTATCAATCCGCTATAATATTCCTTTGCCGAAACATAAGCACAGGCAGGCTGAGAAACTATTATGCCGAACAATATACCGCAATGCTGTCCTCCGCAAACAGTCAGCAGGTCTTCATTTTTTTTGATCACAGACAGATCCTCCGGAGGATATATTTCACGATATTTTGCACCATATTCGTTATCGTAACCGCACTTTGCGGTCGATAACATATGAAAGACATAATTTGTATCTTTATTTGCAGCAAAGCGTATTTTGTTCATTTTTATTTTCTCCTTACAAATTCCGGTTTATATTCGTAACAATTATAGCATAGCATTGCTGCATTGTCAATAAAAACGCTATAGTACTTCTGACTGTAAATCAGAAATACTATGGCTTAAAACTTCTATATGAGTATCTTTCTTATGGTGCCGACGATACTTTTTTGGTATGGTTCTGCAGAGATGAGTACAATAAAATGTACGACATACATCGATATTATCCAACATGATACGTGCCTTTACTTTTTCTGAGGTATGTGATATAATATAAAGCGGAAAACGGATCGTTGGTATATGGAACGATCAGAGCTATTATTGCCGTGATATAAGGAGAGAATGTTATGATATTACAGGGTAAATGTGTTGTTATCGGAGTTACAGGTTCTATAGCAGCCTATAAGATACCGAATCTGGCGCGTATGCTGAAAAAACAGGGGGCAGATGTTGAGATACTTATGACCCCTAATGCTTGCAATTTCATACATCCATTAACTTTTGAAAGTCTGCTGGGGCATAAATGCCTGGTGGATACGTTTGACAGAAACTTCCAGTACTCTGTGGAACACGTTGCTGTTGCAAAAAAGGCAGATGTTGTAATAATTGCTCCTGCTTCGGCAAATGTTATAGGTAAGGTGGCTTCGGGTATTGCTGATGATATGCTTACAACTACAGTAATGGCGTGCACCTGTCCAAAAATAATCTCACCTGCTATGAATCACAATATGTTCCATAATCCCATAGTACAGGATAATATTGAAAAACTTCGCGGATACGGCTATAGTATTGTTGAACCCGCAAGCGGTATGCTTGCTAACGGTGACAGCGGTGACGGAAGGATGCCCGAGCCTGAGGTCCTGTACGAATACGTGCTGCGCGAGATAGCCTGCGACAAGGATATGAAGGGCAAAAAAGTTCTTGTTACAGCAGGTGCTACCCGTGAATCCATTGATCCTGTGCGGTTCATCACGAATCATTCCAGCGGTAAAATGGGTATCGCCCTGGCTAAGGCTGCGATGCTGAGAGGTGCAGACGTTACCCTTGTGGCAGGTCATACAGAGGCTCAGCTTCCGCCTTTTGTAAATTATATACCTGTGGAAAGTGCGGAGGATATGTTCAATGCTGTAACGCAGCTGTCCGATAAACAGGACTTTATTATCAAGGCAGCAGCCGTAGCCGATTATACTCCAACGACAACAGCAGATAATAAGCTTAAAAAGTCGGATAAAGATATGGTGATCGAGCTCAAACGCACAAAGGATATACTAAAATATCTTGGAGAACATAAGCGTGAGGGACAGAAGATATGTGGTTTCTCAATGGAAACCGAGAATGTTATAGAGAATTCGTCCAAAAAACTTCACAGCAAAAATTGCGATATGATATGTGCTAATTCTTTGAAAACTGCAGGCGCTGGCTTTGGAGTTGATACAAATGTAATAACAATGATTACAAGGGAAGGTTCTGAAGAACTACCGCTGATGACAAAGGAAGAAGCTGCACATAAGATCCTGGATAAACTGATGGAAATGTAAAGGAATATCTTATGAAAAGGATACAGATATTTGAAAACGGTATAAACGTTGTATTTGAAATAACCGACAGGCAGGAGATCAGGCTGCTACACTTTTCGGCACTGCCGTTTGATGAAAGTACAATGACTTCCAGAACCGGCAATTCGGGATTCAGCCTTGTTGAACTGCAGGTGAGCGGTATAGACAGGGCAGGAGAACGTCATGGCAATAAGTATATCATCACGGCACCCGGATATCGCATGAAATATAAGGATCTTAAAGATACGAATAATGCAATCGGACGTAAGCTTGAAATAACATGTTATGATGAAGAAACGGGTCTTGAAACTGTATCACATATGCAGTTCTATTCGGGCACATCCGTTGTAAGGACATGGACCGATGTCAATAATTGCGGTACTGAAAAATGGACAATTGAATATGTATCGTCATTTTCCGTGACGGGTATTGAAAAGGAAGGGCTGCTGTCACAGGACGAGAAGATGCGGATAGGCATCTGCCATAACTCATGGCAGAGAGAGCTTCAGTGGCAGTTCTACAGCCTTGAACAGGTAGGACTCGGGCTGTCGCAGCCTGCTGATTTTCAGCATTCTTCCAAGGTGCTTGGTGTGACAAATGTTGGTAACTGGTCGGCTAAGGAGTATATCCCCATGGGGTATCTTGAAAACACTGAAACCGCATCAGCGATGATGTGGCAGATAGAGCATAACGGCTCGTGGCACTGGGAGATCTCTGACCGAGAGGGACATTTGTATCTGCAGCTTTCGGGACCATCGGAGATAGAATCACATTGGAGCAAGGAACTGGAGCCCGGAGAAAGTTTCAGATCTGTATACTGCGGAGTATGTGCAGTAAAAGGCGGTTTTGATGAAGCTGTAGCAGAAATGACGAGGTACAGGCGGCTTATAAGACGCAAAAACCGCGATAATATGCGGCTGCCTGTAATATTCAATGATTATATGAACTGTCTTTGGGCTGACCCCACTACAGAAAAAGAACTGCCGCTGATAGATGCTGCGGCTGAAATGGGATGCGAATATTTTTGTATTGATGCAGGCTGGTATGCAGACGGTGTATGGTGGGACTGGGTCGGTGAATGGCAGGAAAGCAGGAAAAGATTCCCGAATGGTCTGCGTGAGGTCACTGACTATATCCGCAAAAAAGGTATGATACCCGGTGTGTGGCTTGAGATCGAAGTTATGGGTATCAAATGCCCTATGGCAGATGAACTTCCTGATGAATGGTTTTTTGTAAGACACGGGAAAAGGGTGTTCGACAGAAGCAGATACCAACTGGATTTCCGCGTACCTGCGGTGCGTAAGCACTGTGATGAGGTGATAGACAGACTGGTGCACGAATACGGTGTAGGGTACATAAAAATGGACTATAATATCGAGCCGGGCATAGGTACGGAAAACTGTTCCGATAGCTTCGGCGATGGTCTGTTGGAGCATGAGAGAGCCTATTTAGCATGGCTTGACGGCGTTTTTGAACGTCATCCGAAGCTTATTATCGAAAATTGCTCCAGCGGTGGTCTGAGGATGGACTATGCTTTGCTTTCACGATGCTCGATACAGTCCACTTCGGATCAGGATGATTATCGGAGATATGCGACTATTGCTGCTAACGCTCCTACGGCGGTGTGTCCGGAACAGGCTGCGGTGTGGTCTTACCCGCTTACTTCGGGTGACAAAGAAGAGGTCGTATTCAATATGGTGAATGCGATGCTTTTACGTGTCCATCAAAGTGGACACCTTGCAAATCTTGATCCTGAACGAAAGGCTCTTGTCAAAGAGGCGCTTGATGTTTATAAAACTATAAGGGGAGATATTGCGTCGGCTGTACCTTTCTACCCATTGGGAACATCAAGCTTTTCTGATAACTGGACAGTTCTTGGTCTGCGTACTGATGACAGGATATATCTTGCGGTATGGCGCAGGGAAGGGACGCAGAACTGTATCATTCCCGTCGGTGATGTTTTTGATGATGCAGAGGCAAGGTGCATATATCCTTCATTTAACGAGGAAAAATTTGCTTATGATACAATAAAAGGGACTCTTTCTGTGTGCTTTGATAATGCTTACACTGCACGCCTTTTTGTATTGGAAAAGAAGTAATAGCTTCTTTCAGCTGTATAGCTGAAAACTGTGACCGTTCATCGGTCAGATATTGCTGTGTTTTGTTATGGACAGAAGGGAGAAAATATGGACATTAAAATACCGCGATATGTAACTGCGGTCATAGAAATACTTGAACAGAACGGATATGAAGCTTATATCGTCGGGGGCTGTGTGAGAGATGCGATGATGGGTGTTGAACCCCATGATTACGATGTTTGCACTGATTGTACCCCTGATGATATGGTGAAAATATTCAGTGGATTCCACACCGTTGAAACGGGACTGAAACATGGTACGCTGACGGTAATGTCAGAGCATATGCCTGTAGAGGTCACAACGTATCGCAGCGACGGTGAGTACACCGATCATAGAAGACCCGATTCGGTAAAATTTGAAACTGATCTTAAAGAAGATCTGAAACGCAGGGATTTTACTGTAAATGCGATGTGCTTTAATCCCCAAAATGGTACAGTTGATCTTTTCGATGGCAGAAATGACCTTAATGAAAAGGTCATACGATGCGTCGGTAACGCAGAGGACAGATTTGATGAAGATGCGTTGCGAATTATGCGAGCGCTCAGATTTGCATCGACTCTTGACTTTCGGATAGAAGAATATACAGCTGCAGCTATGAGAAAAAAATCCCATCTGCTGAACGCAATTTCTGCTGAACGTATATTTTCAGAGCTTAAAAAGCTTCTGTGCGGTAAAGCTGTATGCAGGATAATGTTGGAATATTCCGATATAATCGGTGTTATACTTCCTGAGATCATCCCGTGCATAGGATGTGAACAAAACAATATACACCATTGTTACGATGTTTACGAGCATATCTGTCACAGCATCAAATACATTGAAGCTGATGAAGATCTGCGCCTGACTATGCTGTTTCACGACATCGGCAAACCGCAGAAGAAAGTCACCGATGATGATGGTGTCGATCATTTCAAGCTGCACCAGCTTTGCAGCGGTGATATCGCAGAAGATGTTCTTACGCGTCTTAAAAGCTCTAACAAGACTTTAAAAAGGGTGAGATCCCTTGTGATCGAGCACGATAACAGGATATACCCGAAACGTCGTTCTGTCAAGAGATTTATTTCAAAATATGACCATGAGTTTTACGTGGATTGGCTGAAAGTGCGAAGAGCGGATACTCTGGCTCAGTCAGAATATATGAGGGCTGAAAAACTGGCTGAACTGGATCAGCTGGAAAAGCTTGGCGAAGCTATCAAAGAGGAAATGTGCTGTCTTAAAACTACAGACCTTGCGATCAATGGTCACGATGTGATAGCGCTGGGATTCAAAGGTGCAGAGATAAAAAATGCACTGAATGCTGCTCTTGATGCGGTTATCGACGAAGTGATCGAAAATGAACGTGATGCCCTGCTTGGTTATCTGAAGGAGAATTTCAATGCATAGCCGAACTTTTAATTATTTGAGATGGGCGGCTCTGATCGCCTTCTGTATTGTAATATTTGTTTTTTCGAGTTTTCGTGCGGATGAATCAACTTCGCAAAGCAACAGGATAGTTGATGCTATCATTGATTTTGTTTTCACTGATTTTGAGCATAAGCCGCTGCCTGAACAGGCAGCTGTTACCTCTTTGCTTACGGTGCTTGTTAGAAAAGGCGCACATTTCAGTGAGTATGCGCTGCTTGCCAGTCTGGCTTTTATGGCATTTTATGGTATAAAAAGCAGTTTTCTCAGATGGTTCAGCGCTGTGGGATTTGCGTTCTTATATGCTTGTTCGGATGAATTTCATCAGACCTTTGTGCCGGGGCGTTCGGGTATGATCCGTGATGTGATAGTAGATACTTCGGGGGCTGTATTCGGGGCTTTGATAGCGTGCTTTATCGCTGTATTTCTTACTGCACGAAGTATCATTAAAAACTATAAAAATATGTGATATAACTTATTTTTCCGGTTTTGCGCCTTGTGTTTATAAGGCGCTTTTTTTGTACATCGGATCATATATGTTATAAAATTTTGTTATGATTATCTCACATGAAATAATGTCTGGAATTGTATGATGTGCACATTCTTTTTGCTGTATTAACTGCATTTATTGACATTTAATATTGTTTGTTATATAATAATAGTAGGTTTAGAAAGTGTGGTGTCGGCATTATGGGTAAATTTAATGTTCAGACTATTTTCAAGGCGGTTCAGAGAGGGACAGGTCTGGAAAAGCACAGTGAGTATGTCAAGGATTACTTCTTTGATGCAAATATGAGAGCCAGCATATATATGTCGATAATGGTTATTGTGCTTGAGGTCTGGATGATAATCAGGACGACACGAACACTGATCATCAATGATCTGATGGGGAAGTTTGGCCATTATTTTGAAAAATACTACATAAACTATATCATTCTTCTTCTTGCGGGTATCGTCATGTTTGTTTATGCCACCCGCTACCTGCGCCGCGGTAAAGGCAGAAAATGGCTTGGAGATCTGATAAAACTGGCATTCTCGGCTATATGTATATATTTTGGTATAAAGATATCCATACAGGATTATCAGAAAGGCGAGCAGATACTTACTTTTTTAACTATGGAGCTGTTTGTTGTATGCCTTCTTACATGGCGGCCGTGGGTCGGTTTTTCAATACTCACTTCGTCTTATGCGATATTCTTTTATATACTCTCACGTATGGAAGCTCCGAATACGGGGGAGGTCGGGGTGACACTGGCTACGCAGATCAATGGTTTTACTATGTGGCTGTCGACTATGGTCTTCTGTGTTTCAAATTATAATAAAACGCTTTCTCAGGCATTGAAGGATGAGCGACTTGAAAAGATGAACTCTCACCTTAGACGCATATCTGTTGAAGATGAACTTACCGGTATACATAATATGCTGTATTTCAGGAATGAGGCTGAAAAGCTTCTCGGTTATGTTACCACCGACAAGGAGAATGCGGTATTCCTGTTTTTTGACATTGAGAATTTCAAATCTTTCAATGAAAAATACGGTTTTCGCAGCGGAAACGAACTGCTGAAAAAGGTAGCACATATGATAGAGGATGCCTACCCGAATTCGCTGGTATCCAGGTTTTCGGATGATCATTTCGTGGTGCTGACCCATGCTGATGGATGTCGGGAAGCTGCTGACAAGCTTTCCGAAGAGATCAGCTCTCTGCAGAATGAAGTTCATCTGCAGCTTAAATGCGGCGCATATCAGATCACGAATGATGAAACAGATCCCAGCCTTGCTTGTGACAGGGCAAGATTTGCCTGCAACAGCATAAAGAAACACTTTGATGACAATTTCAGATTTTACGATAAGATGCTGGAGGATAAATTCCAGCTGAAGCAGTACATTGTTAATAGTATCGATAATGCTATAGCAAACAACCATATAAAGGTGTACTATCAGCCTGTGGTATCTACGCGAACAGGAGAGATAGTCGGGCTTGAAGCGCTTGCCAGGTGGATCGATCCAAGGTACGGTCTGCTGCCGCCCGGTTCTTTTATAGAGATACTTGAGGAATACAGACAGATACACAAACTGGATATCTGTATCATAGATACGGTGTGCCGTGATTATCGTGAAGCCTGCGAGAGTGGTGAAGTGGTAGTACCGGTATCACTTAACTTTTCAAGGCTTGATTTTGAACTTTGTGATATCGTTAAAGAGCTTTCATACAGGGCTGAAAAATACGGAGTGCCAAAGGAATTCCTTGATGTGGAGATAACCGAGAGCGCACTTGTAGACAGTCAGGGCGCTATGAAGAAAGCCATGGCCGAACTTCGTGCGTTAGGATACAAGGTTTGGCTGGATGACTTTGGAAGCGGATACTCTTCAATGAATGTTCTGAAGGATCACAGTTTTGATGTATTGAAGATAGATATGAAATTCCTTTCGGGGTTTGATGAAAATCCCAAGACAAAGCTGATAATCAACAATATTGTGGCACTTACCAAGGAGATAGATATGATATCTCTGACAGAGGGTGTTGAAACTAAGGAGCAGTTTGAATTTCTTGCTTCTATCAACTGTGACAGGGCGCAGGGGTATTTGTTCAGCAAACCTGTACCTATTGAAAAACTGCGTGAGCGTGCTGCAAAAGGAGAGTTGAAATTCTCCGAGGAATACAGACTACTGCACCTATAAGACGATTTGATGAAAAAGACATAAAAGGAGACAACATGATAAATGATATTTTTGATGAGCCTCTGGTGATCGAATGCGATAATATCAGGCTCAGACCCATAAGGGAAGAAGATGCGGATGATCTTTACGAGATATTCTCAGATGATCAGGTGATGAAGTACTATGACCTTATGCCGCTGAAAAAACGCGATGAGGCAGACAGTCTTGCGAGGATGTTCATAAGAAGCCTTAAAGACAGGTCTATGGTGCGCTGGGGCATAGAGGAAAAATCCAGCGGAAAGCTCATTGGTACCTGCGGATTTTTCTGTATCTCGGAACTGAACAAAAAGGCTGAGCTGGGTTATGAACTGAGGCGTGACCGCTGGGGCATGGGGATAATGTCCGAAGCATTGAGTGCTGCTATGAGGTTTATTTTCACAAAAACGGATATCAACCGCGTTGAAGCATTTGCAGAAGTACCGAATGTGGCATCTATGAAACTGCTGGACAAGCTGGGCTTTGTGAATGAAGGTACACTTCGCCAGTATGAAAGATGCAGGAATGCTCTGATAGATGTAACGATATGGAGCTATCTCAGGATAGACGGAAAATATTAGTATATCATATATAAAAGGCACTTCCTTTTGCGGGAAGTGCCTTGTTTTCGTTATTTTGTCTTTTCTGCGTAAATGGCTGCAACTTCATCGATGTCACCTGCGGCTATCAGTTCACCGTGTTCAAGGAGTATCGCTTTGTTGCATATCCTCTTTACCTGTTCAAGGGAGTGGGACACGAACAGCACCGTAACGTTGGACTTGAACATACTCATTATCTTGGCTTCGCTCTTTTTGCGGAACTTTGCGTCACCGACTGAGAGTACTTCGTCAAGTATCAGTATATCCGGTTCGACCTGAGTAGCTATTGCAAATCCGAGCCTTGTTTTCATACCCGATGAATAGTTCTTTATGGGTACATCGATGAATTTTTCAAGCTCTGCGAACTTTACTATATCATCGAATTTTTTGTCAACGAATTCCTTTGAATAGCCCAGTACTGCGCTGTAAAGATAGATATTCTCGGCACCCGTGTACTGAGAATCAAAACCTGCACCGAGTTCAAGCAGAGGAACAAGTCTGCCGTGTCTGATAACTTCCCCCTCGGTAGGCTTGAAAACGCCTGCTATAACTTTCAGCAGGGTACTTTTGCCTGCGCCGTTAAGTCCGAGTATACCTACACGGTCGCCTTTTTCTACTTTGAAATTTACATTTTTAAGCGCCCAGAATTCGTTGTATTTCAGCTGACCTTTCAGCATTTTTATCACGTATTCTTTAAGGCTGTCAAGTTTTTCCTGACTGAGGTTGAACTTCATGCCGACGTTCTTTACCTCTATCGCATAATTAGACATTGAGTATTCCTTTCATTATGCCCTCTATGCAATCATGCAAAGAGGGCAGATGTTTTTATATATGAAGAATAAAATTATCCTGATGTTTCTTGAACATCAGTACGCCGACTATGACGGAAAGCACACTTACCGCCGCAGGCATTATCACCCATGCGGGAGAAGCGAACATATTCTCGCCGTATATTGCGGCTCTGAAATCCTTGATTATCGCATACAGCGGATTCAGCTTGAATATCCACTGATTAGCATTCAGCTGTTCCGGTACATAGAAGATAGCGCAGGTGTACATTATAAGCATCAGCGCAACATCCCAGAGATACTCAAGATCGCGGAAGAATACCGACATGGTGGATAGTATCATGCCTGCCCCGAAGGTTAGCAGGAAAAGCATCATAAGGGGTACGATCGCTGTAAATATCCATAGCGTAGGCTTTACGCTGAAAACAAACATAGCGCCCACAAGCACTATCAGCGATATCGCAAATATAACAAAGTTGAAAAGCACGCCCGAAAGCGGGTAAATGTATTTTGGTACATATACTTTTTTTATCATGCCGGCGTGCTGCCGTATCGACTTCATGGCGTTTTTGGTTCCCGTTGAAAAACAGGTGTAAAGCAATCTGCCTGTCAGTATGTAAACAGGAAAGCTCTTATCGCCTTTCTGGAAGAATTTGCCGAATACCAGCGAAAGCACACAGGTAGTCAGCAGCGGTTCGAGCAGTGTCCATAAAATACCAAGATATGAACGGCGGTATTTTAGCTTGATGCCTTTCTTTACTAATTCTTTCAGTAAAAAACGGTATCTTTTGAAAGTTTCTATCTGTTCTTTAAACATATTTTACCTCTCGATCGGTCATGCCTGTCGGCACAACATCTTTATATATATTACCATAACGGCATTTTATTGTCAACTATTTATTCTTACAAAAAAGCAGTGGCACTCCGATGTTTTTTGTGGAAAAATAGGCGTTTGTAAAAGCTGTGCTGACATCTTGCCAAGTAGATATTTCATACTTTTGCAAGGTCGTCTGCGGTTCGCAGAAAAATTTATAACGTATAGTATTGACAAATCGGAAATCTTCGGGTATAATAAGCCATGTCAGCAGGACAAAGAAAAAACTACGAAAGGACGGTGAGTCAGATGAAAAAGATATATCAGTTTAGTAACGCAAACAACATAATATTACAGGGGACTCGCCGGTGCAGTCAGCGTTAAGCTGGAAAAATTTAGCATACAGGGTGTGTTTCCATATGGGAGCACACCTTTTTTTATGCCGTTTACTATAATTGCACCGACAGCTTAATCAATTGACAGACACAAAGGAGATAAATATGTTTGAATTAAACGGAAAGTACGGCATCGCAAAGGTATTCACCGATATATGCGATGAAACTGCCGTATCACAGATAATAGAGCTTATGAACCAGCCCATGTCCGAGGGACAGAGGGTGCGCATAATGCCCGATGTCCATGCGGGTGCGGGTTGTACCGTGGGTACTACCATGACCATAACCGACAAGGCTGTGCCGAATCTTGTGGGTGTGGATATCGGATGCGGTATGGAAACAGTTAAGCTGAAAGAGAAGCACATCGAGGTTCAGCAGCTGGATAAGCTGATATACCGCGAGATACCCTCGGGGTTCGATATACGTAAGAAGCCTCACCGCTTCAATAACAAGATAGACCTGACCGAGCTTTACTGCTATGAACACATTGATCATAACAAGGCGATACACAGCCTTGGTTCTCTCGGGGGAGGAAATCACTTCATCGAAGCTGACAAGGGCAGTGACGGTGCTGTGTATATCGTAATACACTCGGGCTCCCGTCATCTGGGGCTTGAAGTTGCAAAGTTCTATCAGGAGGAAGCATACAAGCGTCTGAACGGCTGTGCAAAATCTGATATCGATGCGCTTATTGCACAGCTTAAAGAAGAGGGCAGGGATAAGCAGATACAGACCGAGATAACCAAGCTGAAAAACACCAAGCGCACGGATGTTCCAAAGCAGCTTGCATATACCGAGGGTGAACTTTTTGAGCAGTATATACATGATATGAAGATAGTTCAGCAGTTCGCCATGCTGAACCGTCAGGCGATGATGGACGAGATAATCGACGGAATGAGCCTGCACGTAAAGGAGCAGTTCACGACCATACACAACTACATCGATACCGATAATATGATACTGCGAAAGGGTGCGGTGTCGGCACAGGCTGGGGAAGTTCTGCTGATACCCATAAATATGCGTGACGGCAGTCTTATCTGTACAGGCAAGGGAAATCCCGACTGGAATTATTCCGCACCCCACGGCGCAGGCAGGATACTGTCACGCTCAGCGGCAAAGGCTCAGCTTACGCTGACGGAGTTCAAGCGTGAGATGAAGGGCATATACAGCACATCGGTAAGCTCGGCTACCATTGATGAGAGCCCCATGGCGTACAAGAGCATAGATGATATAGTCGGCAATATAGGCGATACCTGTGAGATACAGGATATCATCAAGCCCATATACAACTTCAAGGCAGGCGAAGCCGAGGAGCACGGACGTACAAGAATGAGATAGGAGGACATATGGAAGAGAAATTCATACCATACGAAAAGATGAGTGCGAAAGAGCGCAGAAAGATTGATAACAAGCGCCGCGGTACATGGGGCGGTATGGTACCTGTAACACGGACAGTTCCGAGCGGAAAGACCTATACACGCAAGATAAAGCATAAAAACAGCGCTTTTGATCAGTGAAAAACATATAATAATGCCCCGAAGCGAGATCATGGTGATCGCTTTGGGGCATTGTAATGTTATTTCTGTCTGTAAGTGCTGAGGAAGTCCTTCATCTCTGCCATCGACAGTTTGAGCTGATCGATGCAGGGGAGGTATACTATCCTGAAGTGGTCGGGCTGTTCCCAGTGGAATCCGCCGCCTGCCACGAGAAGGATCTTCTTTGTTCTCAGCAGGTCGAGAACGAACTGTTCGTCACTGGTGATGCCGAACTTCTTTGCATCTATCCTCGGGAATATGTAGAATGCAGCTTTTGGCTTTACTGCACTTATGCCGTCGATATCGTTCAGCAGAGTGTAGATACATTCTCTCTGGTCGTATATGCGTCCGCCGGGGAGAAGTTCCTTATCCGGAGCGCCTGTGCCTTTCAGCGCTGCAGGGATAACGTACTGCGCCTGAACGTTAGAACACAGTCTCATGGAGGACAGCATATTCAGTCCTTCAATGTAGCCGCGAACATTGTCCTTTTTGCCGCTGAGCACCATCCAGCCTGCACGGAATCCTGCGGACATATGGGACTTTGATATGCCGTTGAATGTTATGCAGAACAGGTCGGGATCAATGGATGCGATAGAGGTATGTTCAACGCCGTCCATCAGCAGACGGTCATATATCTCGTCGGAAAATACGATCAGGTCATGCTCACGAGCCAGTTTTGCTATCTGCTCAAGTATCTCACGGGGATATACAGCGCCGGTGGGATTGTTGGGGTTGATAATGACAACAGCCTTGGTCTTTTCGGTTATCTTGCTCTCCATATCCTTGATATCGGGGAACCATTCCGAACTTTCATCGCATATATAATGTACAGCAGTACCGCCTGCAAGTGTTACCGAAGCTGTCCACAGAGGATAGTCGGGAGCGGGTACGAGTACTTCATCACCGTTGTCCAGAAGACCCTGCATTACCATGGTGATAAGTTCGCTTACGCCGTTTCCTGTGTATATGTCATCAATGGAAGCAACATTTACGCCCTTGCCGCGGTGATAAGCAAGTATAGCCTCACGTGCCTGTGGAATGCCCTTTGAAGTGGAATAGCCCTGTGCATTGTGGAGATTGTCCGTCATAGTACCGATTATCTCGGGGGGAGCGTCAAAGCCGAAGGGTGCGGGGTTGCCGATATTCAGCTTGAGTATCTTCTCACCCGCCGCGATCATTCTGTCAGCTTCGTCCATTACAGGACCTCTTATATCATAGCAGACATTGTCCAGCTTGTGAGATTTTGAAAAAGTTCTCATTTTACTTACCTTCTTTGTCATATTATATGTATCTGTAGTTAGCTTTGATCATCTGACACAGAACGTAATGACCCTCTGTGCCAAAGCATTTCAAATTACATTGTATCACCATTCTGTCGAAAAGTCAAGGACAAGCACGAACGAATAACGTACTTTAGCTAATTACACAATTAAACAAAATGTACAACTTTTATATTTATTGTTAATTGCCTGACATTTGCAGTTTTGAAAAAAAGAAATTGCAAATGTCAGGCGCACTACGGTATAAAAAAGACTTTTCAAACCGCAAAACGAATCACAGATGCTTGTTTTATTCAAAATTGCCAAAAACAGGCTGCCAAAATTTATATAATGTCTATGGCAGGGTACTTGACAATCAGTTGATAAAGTAATATAATTATAGTATTGATTTTATATTTTTAAAACAATGGAGGTCATTACAATGGGCAGAGTTTATAATTTCAGCGCAGGTCCTGCTGTTCTTCCCGAGGAAGTACTCAAGGAAGCTGCTGAGGAGATGCTCGATTACAAGGGCACAGGCATGAGCGTTATGGAGATGTCTCACAGATCCAAGGCTTATGACGAGATCATCAAGGAAGCTGAGAAGGATCTCAGAGATCTGATGAACATTCCCGATAACTACAAGGTAATATTCCTGCAGGGCGGTGCTTCTCTGGTATTTGCAGAGGTACCTATGAACCTGATGAAGAATGGTAAGGCTGCTTACATCATCACAGGTCAGTGGGCAAAGAAGGCTGCTGCTGAGGCTGAGAAGTATGGTGAGGTAGTAAGAGTTGCTTCCTCCGCTGACAAGACCTTCTCATATATCCCCGATTGTTCCGATCTGGATATCCCCGAGGATGCAGACTATGTTTACATCTGCGAGAACAACACCATTTACGGTACAAAGTTCAAGACCCTGCCTAACACAAAGGGTCACGAGCTGGTAGCTGACGTTTCCAGCTGCTTCCTGAGCGAGCCTGTTGACGTTACAAAGTACGGCGTTATCTACGGCGGTGTTCAGAAGAACGTTGGTCCTTCCGGCGTACAGATCGTTATCGTAAGAGAAGACCTGATCGCTGACGGTCCCGCATTCAAGGCTTGCCCCACAATGTGCGACTGGAAGGTACAGGCTGATAATGATTCTCTGTACAACACTCCTCCCTGCTACGGCATCTACATCTGCGGCAAGGTATTCAAGTGGATCAAGAAGATGGGCGGTCTCGAGGGCATGAAGGCTCACAACGAGAAGAAGGCTAAGATCCTGTATGATTTCCTCGACAGCAGCAAGCTCTTCAAGGGCACAGTTGTTCCCGAGGACAGATCCCTGATGAATGTTCCTTTCGTTACAGGCAACGAGGAACTGGACAAGAAGTTCGTTGCTGAGGCTAAGGCTGCAGGCTTCGAGAACCTGAAGGGTCACAGAACCGTTGGCGGCATGAGAGCTTCCATCTACAATGCAATGCCTATCGAGGGCGTTGAGAAGCTGGTAGAATTCATGAAGAAGTTCGAGGCTGAGAACGCTTAATAAAAGTAAATAATCAAAGCATAGCGCAGGGCGGTAAACGGTCTGCGCTGTTGCCGATTTAATAAGGAGTGATAAAATGGCTAAAAAGGAAAAGGTCATTCGTTTTGAGAAAGTCTTTTCTCAGGATAGCGGTCTGAGTTCTCCCGGTTTCTGCATCTTTGTTGACAAAGAGACAGGCGTGAACTATATCTACTCCTACTGGGGCGAAACAGGCGGACTTACTCCTCTGCTTGACAAGGACGGCAAGCCTGTCATCACTCAGGACGGCAAAGAGCTGTTATAATAATTTTATGTAAAAGGAATGATATCAATGTACAATATTCTTACAATGAACAAGATCGCAGCCTGCGGTACCGACAAGTTCGATAAGGCTGCTTATACTATCACTGATGAGTGCGCTGAGCCTACCGCTATAATGGTACGTTCCGCTAAGCTGCACGACTATGAGATGCCTTCTTCTCTGCTGGCTATCGCAAGAGCAGGTGCAGGAGTCAACAATATCCCTGTTGACAAGTGCGCTGAGCAGGGCGTAGTTGTATTCAATACTCCCGGCGCTAACGCTAACGCAGTTAAGGAGCTGGTAATATGCGCACTGCTGCTGGCTTCCAGAAGAATCACCGAGGCTGCTGCATGGGCTAACTCCCTGAAGGGCACTGAGGACGCTCCCAAGACTGTTGAGGGCGGCAAGGCTAAGTTCGCAGGCCCCGAGATCTTCGGCAAGACACTGGGCGTTATCGGTCTGGGCGCTATCGGCGGCAAGGTTGCAAACGCTGCTGTTGCACTTGGCATGAAGGTAATCGGCTTCGATCCTTTCCTTTCCGATGCTGCTGCTAAGGCACTGGATCCTACTGTAAAGGTAGTTGACAGCAAGGATGAGATCTACAAGAACGCTGATTATATCACTCTGCACGTTCCTTTCACTCCCGATGCAAAGAACAGCATCTCCAAGGAGCAGATCGCTATGATGAAGGACGGTGTTCGCATCATCAACGCTGCAAGAGGCGAGCTGGTTGATACTGCTGCTGTTGTTGAAGCTATCAAAGCAGGCAAGATCGCTAAGTACGTTACAGACTTCGCTGATGATATCGGTCTGGGCGAAGAGAATGTTATCACTCTGCCTCACCTGGGTGCTTCCACTCCCGAGAGCGAGGACAACTGCGCTATCATGGCAGCTGACGAGCTGATGGACTACATCGAGAGAGGTAAGATCAGAAACTCTGTTACTTTCCCGAACCTCGAACTTGCTAAGACAGCTGATCAGCTGGTATGCGTACTGCACAAGGCTGAAGTTACCGAGGACGCTGTAAAGGCTGCTGCCGGCGCTGATGTTGTAGCAAGCGCTTCTGCAACAAAGAAGGCTTGGGGCTACACTCTGCTGGACGTTAAGGGTTCTGCAAATGTTGACGCTATCAAGGCTGTTGCAGGCGTTGTAGGCGTAAGAGTTATCTGATAAACATCACGTAAGGGGGATACACCATGAATGTATTCGCGCTGATACTGCTTATCGGTATACCGATGGCTGTCATGCAGATATTGTACAGGCTGTACGATCCTGACGGCGTAAAAACGCTGGCACTTGCGGAAAAGCTGCCTGTACTCATGGGTAAGAAATTCCTTATACAGATAGTGTCTCCGCTGCTGTTTATAGTGGTATTCGGGCTGATCTCGGTTCTGCTGCATATACCGATCGCGGTATTCTATGTGGTATGCGGGACGGCGATAGGTATTATCAACGGCATGGCAGTTACGCTTATGTATCACAGTGATGATCTGAAATAATGTTCATAACAGCGGAGGATATGTCCTCCGCTGTTTTTATATTGACAAATAAAAGTACCGGTGATATAATACGTTAAAGAAATGAATGATATGATCGGAGGATCTTATGATGAACAAAAGAATCATAGCAGGGCTGATGTGCTTATCTTTGGCATTTGGTGCGGTAGTATGTCCCGGCGCTGCAGATAAAGTTCTTATACCGTCAGCTGCGCAAGCAGATACTATTGATGACGGAGTTTTTGTTTACGGACTTACAGATGACCGTACGGGTGTAAAGGTCATAGAAACAGCTACATGGCCGTACGAAGGTAGGATACTTGAATCTGCAGATATCCCCTCTGTTGTCAGAGGACTGCCTGTTAAAGAGATAGGAGCGGGTTGTTTTGCCTCATACACCAGACTTGAAAAGGTCACACTGCCTGACAGCATCGAGGTCATCGGAGATCGTGCTTTTTTTGACTGCCGAAGTCTTAATACTATCAGGATGCCGGCAAAACTGAAAAAGATAGGTCAGAGTGCTTTCATGTTCATGAATCTGAAAACTATAGTACTCCCTGATGGCTGTAAGGAGATCGGGTCAAAAGCTTTCTATGAAAATGACGGACTTACCGTAACTATACCTGACAGCGTGACCGTTATCAACGAGAATGCATTTCAGGGAACTAAAAATGTGACTATAAAGGCACATAAAGGATCGTACGCTGAAAAGTTTGTTACTGTGAATAATAAAAGGGCTGAAAAGCTGGAATTCACATACCCGATCACTTTTGTGGAGATAAACTACAGCACTGTAAAAGGTGATATCTCAGGTGACGGCAAGGTGGATATTACAGATATCGCAAAGCTATCCGCACATATCAAGAGCAAAAAATATGTTACTGATATCGGTTCGGCAGATATTAACGGTGACGGTATCATAAATATTTCAGACCTTACTGTGATCGCGGCGCATATCAAGGGCAAAAGGGCTATGAAATGACTGCAAGGCGTTCTGGTGCCAGTGTAGAACGTCTTTTGTTCATAAAAAGAACTTGACTTTTTTTCGGATATGTTATAAAATATATATACATGTATTTTAAAATCGTAAGGAGAATAATACCATGAAGAATACCGAAAAGACAATGGAAAAGATCGTCGCACTATGTAAAGGCAGAGGCTTCGTTTACCCCGGCAGTGAGATCTACGGCGGTCTTGCAAATACCTGGGATTACGGTCCCCTCGGCGTTGAGCTGAAAAACAATATCAAGGATGCTTGGAGAAAGAAGTTCGTTCAGGAGAACAAGTACAACGTAGGTCTTGACTCCGCTATACTGATGAACCCCCAAACATGGGTAGCTTCAGGTCATATCGGCGGCTTCTCCGACCCTCTGATGGACTGCAAGGAGTGTAAGACTCGTCACCGTGCAGATAACCTCATTGAGGACTTCGACGGCACTAACGTTGCAGGCTGGTCAAATGAGCAGATGATGGATTACATCAAGGAGAAAGGCATTCCCTGCCCCAACTGCGGCAAGCATAACTTCACCGATATCC